>Ga0315298_1006569_pt1 | contig 15813 bp, 12 predicted proteins | sample WHS_1_MG_FD_203077 | JGI IMG/M metagenome (GOLD analysis project Ga0315298, IMG submission 203077) | Extremophilic microbial mat communities from Washburn Hot Springs, YNP, Wyoming, USA - WHS_1_MG | ecosystem: Environmental > Aquatic > Thermal springs > Hot (42-90C) | place: USA: Wyoming... | reverse complement strand
CAGCACCAAGCACCGATTCTCTGGGAAGTATCGCAGGCGGCGGAGTACCCCATCCCCTACCGTGCGCTCCCTCCCTGCTACCGGTCCCCTTTCCTCCGCCACCGCTGGAATGGAAATGGCCCAAACGGGCTGCAAACCTCTCAGCGCCAGCAGCAAGTCCGCCCACCGGCAACCGCCCTGGCCGGAATGTCTCTCCGGCAAGGGTCCGTCCTCGTGGATTTCCTCTGCGTTCACCCTGTTTGGCCACAGACCACGCCACGGCCAATCGTCATCACTCTCCAAAAGTTCCAAACCGAAGCCAAACTCCAACTCCACTCCTGCGCGGCCGAGCGATTCGACAGCCCTTGCCCGCTCCCTGCCGACCAGGTAAAACCCCCAAGCACTTACTGCCATCAACAGTAGCACCGGCGCCGAGCACAGCCCGGCCCGTACCCTCCCATGGAACCCAGCCATAGCCGCTCGCTCTTGAAGCCTTCTTCCGGCCATGCCTTTCTCCCGCCTCACCAGTGAGTCATAAGTATCGGCCACTTGTCGAGCCCCCGCCACTGCGGCGCACCGAAACCGGCTTGGCGTTATACAGGTGGCCCCGTTAGTCAACCTTGAATTCCACCTTCACCTTTGCTGGCACGCAGATTGTCATCCCCCCGGAGTTAACCACTTTGTCTTTGTCGCCTTTTCCGAGAGAGCCCGCAAACGCATCTGCGATAAGGCCGGGCAACCGAGTCTTGTTATGTAACGTGTCCAGCGCCCCGCGAAGTACCTTCATAAACTCAGTTCTCAACTTCGGGTCGTTAATCAACATGCCGGTGTGCCCTTCGCCTAACAACCTTTCGCTTAGCACCACCTTGACGCCTTTTTTGCCCCCGCTCTCTTCCCAGTGCCCCCGCCAAAATAGGAAGCCCCGGCGCCACTCCACCTTTTCGTAGCTCACCTCGAAGTATCCGTATATCGTAACCTTTGTTAGGAAGAGCTTTTGCGCCACCGTCATTGGAAGGGCCGCTACCTGCCACTGCAACGGCAGGTTCGGCAGGTCTGCGATATCGGTGAGCTCGTCCAAGGCCTCGTTCAGAAACTCTTGAAGATCCTCCTCTTCTTGCCTGCGGTTTCCTGCCATGGTCTTGATGTCCACTCGGATCCGGAAGAGTTCCGCCCGTTTGGCCGTTATCACGGTCGTGGGGGCAGCGGCCGGAGCGGCCTGCGCGGCATAGAGCGTAGGCGTGGGCACACCAGCGCCCTGGCTCGCCCCCCAACCTGCCACGGCGAGATCGGGACTAGCAGCGCGGCCCCCCTCGGCCCCTACGCTAGCCAATAGGTCAACCCCGTCCCCGGAGTAGTACGAGCCGAGGGGTATGTCGAAAAGCTCTCCTGTCGGGTCAATGGCCGCGGTGGGCCGGTTGAGGACGTAGCGGTAGAGGTTCACATCGCCGGCGGCAAGGCCCAGGGGGTCTTCGCTGGTGAAACGGCCGATTCTCCCGTCGTAGTAGCGGGCCCGGTAGTAGTACTGGCCCGTGGCGGCGTCGAACTCCCGGCCGGTAAACCGGAAGCGGTCCCCCGCGGCCGGGTTGCTCTCGGCAAGCACGTTGCCGAACGCGTCGTAGGCGAGGTGGTCGATCACCTCGCCGGCCGCATCGGCCAGGTCCCGGACCGTCCCCAAATGATCCGACAAGTACCACCGCACGCCCTCTGCCTCCGCAAGTCCCGCCATCATCCTATCCCCTGTCGGCCGGATAAGCCAGCCGGGCGTCGGCTCAACCCGTCTGCCGGGGGAGCCAAGTGGCACGCCCGCACGGAGCCCTCCCTCTCCGTCGGCAAGCGGCGGAGGTCACACCTACTCAGCCTTCCCAGGTTACCCATTCTGGCGCAATCGCCCTGGCTGCGCCCCCGGTCGCCACAGTTCCCGCTCCCGGAGCCCGCCTGCCTTACCAAATGAGCCATAATCGCTTCCAGGCGTGGAAGCGGAGCTAGCTGTCGAGATTTAAGACTCCGAACTCCACCGGCGAGAAGCGGACGTTCTTTATCTTTTCTCGTTCCATGATATGTTTGACCCTCTCGTTCACAACAAACCAGTAGCAAAAGCCCTGGAAGACATCGGCGTTGGAGAGCGCCTTCCACATTGGGACAAGGCTCTTCGCCTGGTAAGCCTTCTGCAATCGCGCACTCCACTCGAAGTGATTGCGTGGCTCATCCTCGTAGTTTACGCAAGCCATCCCGCACTCCGAACACCGCACAACCTTTGGCTTGGTCAGATGGTGCCCGTAGCCGTATGCCCAACAGGTCACAGCCATAAAGCACACGTCCTCCTCCCTCGACCGCTCCGACCCCTTCCCCCTCCGCAACTCGCGCAGGTACTCCACCACATCCGGCAGGTCGGCCTCATAATGCGAACTCGGGACCCTGATCACATCATAAAACGTCACATTGGTCACCCCGTTCCTCACGAACCGCTGCGCCAAACTCCGCGGCACGATGATCCCCTGAATGAATCCGTTCACCACCGGCCAGTACACAGTCCTCGGCTCGGGTCGCCTGGGGAACTGCCATACAACCGGCATCAAATATGTGTGCGGCAACAGCACCTCATCGTATCCGTGCGCAACCAGCACCGGCTCCCAACGACGCTTAAACTCCAGGAACTCCGCCCGCGAAGAGAATATCCCCCGAATCCCCCCTAAATGGCGCCGCTCTAGTTCCTCGCGCAGGGGAATGGGACATGTAACGCACAACGCCCGCGCGATAGTGTGACCAAATTTCGCGCCGCGAGTGCAATCTATCCACGGCACTTGGTACACATACGTCACCCATCCGTATTCGATGATCGAGTTTTCGCACTCCTCCGGTTCGGCAAGCTCCCATAGCTGATACATCTTCGTAGCTCCCTCATCCGATGTCACAAAGACCTGACACGAACTACCAGTCCAGTACGACCTCTGTATCCACCACGCGTCCCGAACCGCTCTGGAGTTCCACCTCATCCAGCCACTTTAAGAACTCCTGGGGAGCCGCGTACGATAGCTGGGCTTGATAGCGGGCGCGCTGGAGACCTTTGTTAATCGGCTTCCAATACAGGCTTCCCGCCCAGTCGCTGGCCTGTTGGGCCAGGACATTGAGCGGATAGAGCTGCCCCTCCACCCACTCCTCAACCGCCACGCTCACCCCGTCGTTGCCCGCAGTATACGCGAATTTGACCACTCCTACCACCTTCAGGATCTTATTGGCTCCCCCAATCGCCTTCCTAATCTTCACGACAGCGGGCTTACCCGACTCCCGCACACCACCCGCAATGTCCTTTAAGGCGGTGTCCAGTCGCTGCCATTTCTGCCAGCTCACCCCCGCCGGCTTGGGGTTACGCACGCGCTGCAGATACTCCGGGTGAGTCTCCAGCTTCCGGAGGATCGCAAGGATCTGTTCTTTGAAAAGGATCTTTTCTTCCGGGTTAGGGGTGTGCCCTAGTTCGGCCAGCTTCTTATAAATTGGGGTCAGTTCCCATCTCCACGCTTGGTCGTACCAGTGATTCAAAGCGCGATGCTCGTCCACGGGAAGCAGTACGCCCCACTCTGCGGCGTCGATGTCCAAGCCAACCATCTCGAATAGGCCACGATGAGCTTGAGGCAGCCGATGATGCCACTGGTATTCCGATAATCCAAGAGGGTCAAGAGCCGCAACTGGGCCGTTGCCTGCATACCGGTAGAGGTTTACATCGCCGGCAGAGAGGCCCAGGGGGTCTTCGCTGGTGAAGCGGCCGATGGTGCCGTCGTAGTAGCGGGCCCGGTAATAGTACTGGCCCGTGGCGGCGTCGAACTCCCGCCCGGTGAAGCGGAAGCGGTCGCCCGCGGCCGGGTTGCTCTCGGCAAGCACGTTGCCGAACGCGTCGTAGGCGAGGTGGTCGATCACCTCGCCGGCCGCATCGGCCAGGTCCCGGACCGTGCCCAGATGATCCGACAAGTACCACCGCACGCCCTCTGCCTCCGCACGCCTCTCCATCATCCTATCCCTTGCTAGCCAGAAATGGTAGCGCTGGACGTGTTCGACCCGTCTACAGAGGGGAAGCCTTTTTCAAGCGATTCCCGGATGGAAGCCAGCGGTGATCCCAGAGCAGCCGTTGTCTGTGGCGCTGCCCAGCGACGCGAGGCGTTTTCAACGGGAGTGCCGCACCCCTTTTCGGGCTCGTCGGTCGGCGGCCGTCGCATGCTTTGGCACGCGAATTGGGCCTTCCCGGAGCATTCGGCCGGGGCGTCAGCGCGGCCGCGTCAGCCAGTTTGCGGCGGAAGTGCCTGGCGAAACCCACCCTGAGCGGGAGGCCAGGCCTTCTGCGAAGCATTTCGCCCCAAAGGCTGTGGCATGAGGATTACGGCGAAAACCCCAGCGCAGAGAGCGGGGGCGGAAAAAGGGGGAGCCACGGGCAGCGTGGGAATGCAGCCCCTTGCACGCCTGGAAGGGTCCAATTAGCGTACTGGTGCGGTGTGATGTGTGGATTTGTACGAGGAGGTTCCCATGCGATGCGACTCCGTGGCGTTGGTTCTGGGGGGAACGGTCCTTCTAGGTGGAGCCCTTTTGGCGGTGGGTGCCCCGCCAGAAACTCGCCGGGCGCCGGGTGCTGCGGTCTCGAGCGAGGCCGAGAAGGCGGAAAGTCAACGGCCCAAGCCGGGTGCTAAAGCGGCCGAGAGCAAACCCGGGCAGCCGACCCCGGCCAAGGGGAAGCCTGCCGAGGGCGAGCCGGGTAAAGGGAAGCCAGCGGCGCCGGAGAAACCTCAACCGGAAAAGCCCAAGCCCAAGCCGCCGGTCTGGGAGCCGGTCAAGTCGCTGCTGGAGCGGCCGATCGTGGGCCCTGCACTGCCGTTGACCGAAGTGCAGCGGTATTGCGATGCCGCTGTAGTGCGCATGCCGGAGGTGAAGACCGCTGCCGAGTGGGACAAAGAAGCCGCCCGGCTGCGGGACGAGGTACTGCGCCGCGTGGTGTTTTGTGGAGAGGCGGCGCGATGGCGCGATGCCCCCGTGCGGGTCCAATGGCTTGATACGCTTCCGGGCGGGCCGGGCTACCGGCTGAAGAAGCTCCGATACGAGGCCGTTCCTGGCTTGTGGATCCCCGCCGTGCTGTATGAACCGGAAAAGCTGAGCGGCAAGGTGCCGGTGATCCTCAACGTCAACGGGCACGTCGGCGCACCGGGAAAGGCCTACGAACCGAAGCAACTGCGATGTATCAACCAGGCCAAGCGGGGCATGATCGCGCTGAATGCCGAGTGGGTGGGCATGGGGCAGCTCTCCAGCGCCGGCTATCACCATGTGCGCATGAACCAGCTCGACTTGTGCGGCACCAGTGGGGTAGCGGTGCACTATTTGGCCATGAGCAAGGCGATCGATCTTCTCTTGGCGCTGGACCATGCCGATCCGCAGCGTGTAGCGGTTACCGGTCTCTCGGGGGGTGGGTGGCAGACGATCTTCATCGCCGGCCTGGACGCCCGGGTGACTCTGGCCAACCCGGTGGCAGGCTATTCCAGCTTCCGCACGCGGGCGATGAACTTTTCGGACTTGGGCGATTCCGAGCAGACGCCGAACGATCTGGGGATGATCGCCGATTACATCCACCTGACGGCCATGCGTGCCCCGCGGCCCACGCTGTTGACCAAAAACCTCACCGATAATTGCTGTTTTGCCGCCCCGCACTCGCTGCCGCCGCTGCTGACAGCGGTTAAACCCATCTACAAGCTGTACGGCAAGGCCGACAACCTTCGGGCCCATGTGAATGCCGATCCGGGGGATCACAATTATGGGTTGGACAACCGGGAGGCCTTTTACCGGGCCCTTCAGGACTTTTTCTACAACCGGGCGCCGGACTTCAATTCCCGGGAGATTCCGAGCGAGAAGGAGCTGAAAACGGTCGAGCAGCTTCAGGTGCCGTTGCCGGAAAAGAACCACGATTTCCACACCTTGGCCCTGGAGCTGATGAAGGCGCTGCCCCGCGACGCGGCATTGCCCAAAGACAAGGCGGCGGCCGGGCCGTGGCAGAAGGCGCTACGGGCCAGGTTGCGCGAGGTAGTGCGGGCTAAAGATTTTCCGGTCAATGCGCTTCGGACGGGACAGGAAGAAAAAACCGGTACTTTGGCCGTGTTCTGGAAACTCCAGATGGGTACGGCGTGGACCGTGCCTGTGGTGGAACTGGTTCGGGGCGGCAAGCCCGGCGACGCCCGGCCGACGGTAATCGTGGTAGCCGACGGTGGCCGCTCCAGCGCGGCCGAGCCGATCGACAAGCTGCTTGCCTCGGGCCGGCGCGTGCTGGCGGTGGACCCCTTCTATTTTGGCGAATCGAAGATCGCCAGCCACGACTGGCTGTTTGCGCTTTTGGTGGCGACGGTGGGCGATCGGCCGCTGGGGCTGCAAGCCAGCCAACTGGCTGCCGTGGCCCGCTGGTCGCGGAGCCAAAATCCAGCCAGCCCGGTGAGCCTGCTGGCCCTTGGACCGCGGACCGGCATTGCGTCCCTGGTGGGCGCTGCGCTGGAGCCCGAGGCTATTGCAGCGGTCGAGGTGGACCATCCGCTGACCAGCCTCAAGCAGCTCATCGAGGACAACGTGGGGGTGAACGAAAAGCCCGAACTGTTCTGCTTCGGGCTGTTGGAGTTGGCCGACGTGAAGCAGATCGCGGCCCTGGTAGCCCCCAGGCCTGTGAAGTTCCGAAATGCCCCGCCGCGGGCCAAGACCGACCTTGCGGGTCTGGCCGAGTGGTACGCCCTGTGGGGCGTGGCCTTGGACCCGCTGGCCCCGTGAGGCCGCAGAGGATTATTGCCGCCGTGGGCGAGTTTCGGCGGGTGTGGGCCGGGGACGGTAACCCCCATGGCGCTGCACCGGGTCGCCTTACGCGGGCTGTTTGGGCTGTTGACGCCGGGCTCGGTCGAGGACCTCGGCGAGGGGTACCTCTGCCCCTTTTCGCGCCTTGCTTACGTCGGCGGCTTCCATAAAAGCGAAAATCTCGACCGTTTCCTCTTCGGGGACCGGCGAGCGCCCGGTCTTAAAGAAACGGCAGACCTCGACCAGCAAGGGGGTATACCCTTCGTAGGTGCCGGCAGGTCCTTTGCCGAGCGTCCCCTCGACCTCTGCGCCGTAGCCCTTCTTGGCCACAAAGCGGCCTTCGCGACCTCCCTCCCAGCGGCCCAGGACCTCGGTGGGGCTCACCCGCGTTACGCTCTGACATCCCGTGCCCATGATGGTAAACAGGATTTCCACCCCATGCACCCCGTACCAGAACAAGTCGGGATGGTGCGGCTCGATGCTCATGGGGCTCCAGGCGGTACACTTCAGCACCTTGCCGAACTTCCCTTTGCGGGCGGCCTGGAAACCGGAGGTGAATCGCAGCGACGAGGAGGAGAAGCAGGGAGTATTATGCTTTTTGGCCAGGGCGAAGATGGCGAGCACGTCGGCCAGCGAGGCGGCCATGGGTTTGTCGATGAACAGCGGCTTGCGGGCGGCCAGCACCGGCCGGGCCTGTGCCAAGTGGGGCCGGCCATCGACGCTCTCCAGAAACACGCAGTCCACCTTTTCCAGCAAGGCCTCGATCGAATCGACGATCTCCACCCCCATGCCCCGAAGCTGCTCGGTGAACTTCTTGACGCGATTCCAACTGTCGGGCACATCGGGGCTGCCCCCGGGGTAGCCCGCCACGATCTTCACGTCGGCCAGTTCGCCCGTTGCCTTGGGGTTGTTGATGGCCTGCGTGAAGGCGATGACGTGGGAGGTGTCCAACCCGATCATGCCGGCCCGAAGGGGCTTACGAACCGTCTCGGCAGCCTCGAGCGCCTTTCGCCGAGCCGCCAGCGCAGCGCCTGCCCCTAGCCCGAGAAACCATCGCCGTGTCCACCGTGTGGCACATGGTGCCTTGTTACGCTCAGCGTGCATATCGCCACCCTCAAAGCAAGAGTCTAGTTGGTACGATTTACGAGAGGTGCGGCAAGTCGAAGCGCGGAGGGTTCGCCGCAGCGGATGCCGCTTTGGCCGCAGTCTGGCCGTAGAAAACGCAGCCAAGGCCTCGTACTCCCACGCACATTACTTGCCGGCGATGATGAGGTCCAGGCGCCGGCTGAATTCTTCCAGCGCAAGTCCGCCGTCCTCGATCGTCAGGAACCCGTTGTAGCCGATATTCTCGATTTCCTGCCGGACCGCCGGCCAATTGACGCTGCCGTCGCGCGGATGGACGAACTTGCCACCCCGGCCGTCGGGATTGAGCTTGAAATCCTTTACGTGGAACTTGACGATCGTCTTGCCCAAGGCGCGAATCCACTCCTCCGGCGGCGCGTATTTCACATGGTTGCCGATGTCGAAGTACGATTGCACCCAGCGGCACTGGAACGATTTGACGAAGTGGGCAAACAGCGCGGGCTTGACCCACAGGTTGTTCCATACGTTTTCCAGGGCGATGATGACGCCGGTCTTTTCCGCCGTGGGAATCAGCTTCTCCACGGCGCTGCGCGACGCATCGATCGCCTGGTTGTGGGCCTCGATGTAGGCCTGGTATTTGGCGTTGTCGCCGGCCACGACGCGGCGGACGTGTCCTGTGCGGTCATCGAAGTCGATCTGGAACTCCCAGGCTTCGGGGATGGGCATGCCGCCCACGCGGCAAGGGACCAGCAACAGCGCCGTAGCGCCATAGGCCGCGGCCGCCCGCAGGGCCTTTTCCACGTTGGCGAGGTCCTGGGCGACCTTCTCCTTGTGGTTGAAATTGGCCCAGCCGAAAAGCACGGAATGGATTTTCATGCCCGCGGCGTCGGCCCGCTTGTGGGCCTGGGTGGCTTCATCGGGCGAGACGTTCCACCGGCTGGTCTCCAGCCCGTCGAAGCCGGCCTCCTTGTGGCGGCGAAGCTCCTCGTCGGTCGGATTGGCAATCATCGCCTTGTACAGCCGGGTGCGGTACGCGGCTTCGCACCGGGCCGGACAAGCCGCTGTAGCCGCCCCCGCAGCTACCCCGGCGGCCAGGAAGTGACGTCGTGTAATTCGGTCGCGCATAAGGGCATTCCCTCCAAGGTAAACCGGTTTTTCGTGTGGAAACCTTGCCTAGGGTTCGCCTAGTATGGCACGCCGCAGGCCGGCGGGCAAGGCGCAGGCCAAATCGAGTTGCGGAATTCCGCCCCCTTGACAACCAGGCGGTTTTGCGGGATGCACTAGAAGCGGCCCAGCCGCGTCGGGCCACGCTTCGGGAGGTCCTCATGCCCTTACATCCTGTGCCCCTGTCGCCATTTGGTGCGGCGTCCGCCGAGCCCTCGCCGGTCAACCGCATGATGGCCGCTTTCGCCGCCGATTTCCGCGACGGCATCGATATCAACCTCGGCGTGGGCTACGTCAACGAGCGTACCATCCCGGCCGACCTTGTCCGGGAAGCGCTGGATGCGGTACTGGCCAACCCGCGCAAATATCGGTTGGCCTTGAACTATGGCGGGCCCGCCGGCTCCGAGAACCTCCGCCAGTCGCTCCGCCGCTTCTATCTCGAGCAGCGAGTGGGGGGGCTGGAGGCGGAAATCCTTGGCCGCAACCAAGTCCTTATCGGCCCCAACGGGGCGACCAGCCTGTTGGACGGCATCGCGCAGGTGGTGGCGCCGGGAATTGTGATCACCACCGACCCCATGTACTACATCTATTGCAATTGCCTGGAGCGCCGGGGATTCGAGATTCATGCCCTGCCCGAAGACCACGAGGGCCTGGATCCGGACCGGGTGGAAAGCCTCTTGCGCCGGCTGGGCCCGCGACGCACCGAAGTCCGCTTTTTCTACTTGGTCACGGTCAATAATCCCACGTGCAGTATTCTTTCCAACCCGCGTCGCAGGCGCGTGGTGGAGATCGCCTCGCGGCTGTCATGCGAACTGGGCCACGCCGTGCCGGTATTCTTCGATACCGCCTACGAACTGTTGATTCACGATCCTGAGGTGGAGCCGCCGCAGTCGCCCCTGCAGTTCGACGAGTTGGGCATCGTGTATGAGATTGGCACGCTCTCGAAAATCCTGGCCCCGGCGCTGCGCATCGGGTACCTCATCGGCCGCCAGGGCCCGCTGTTGCGGGCCCTGGTACAGAAAACCAGCGATGCCGGGTTCAGCGCGCCCTTGGTGACCCAAGAGATCGCCAGCTACCTGCTGGATCACCATGCGGCCGGCCAAGTCGCCCGGGTCAAGCAGGGCTACCGGCAAAAGGCGCTCGCCACGCGGCAATGGATATACGCGCACCTCGGGTCTTGGCTGGCCGACTGTTCCGGCGGCCGGGCGGGGTTCTACTTCTATTTGACCTTTGCCGACATAGAGACGCACGAGCGCTCGGCCATGTTCCGCTACCTGTCGCGGACGACCGGAGACGAAGCCATCGACGGCCCTGTGCATGCGCGCAACCCGCGGGTCGTCTATCTGCCGGGGGAGTTCTGCGTTCATCCTGCGGGGCAGTTGGTCGAAGCTGGCCGGCGCCAACTGCGACTGTCCTATGGCTATGAGGAACTGCCGCGCATCGAGCAAGCCATTGCACTGATGGGCGAAGCCGCCCAAGCCGCTTCAGCCAGCCGGGGGACAACGGTCCGGAGGTAGCCCCTGACTGTGCCCGGCAAAAAAGGCTGCGCCCAAGTACCCCCGCGTTGGTTTGCTACTGCCCGTGCCGGGGCGGCTTCGGGGCGTTGCCTGGCCCGTTCCAAAAACGAGCACCGGCTCGGCCCATGCCCGAAAAAGCTTCAAAACGCTTCAGCACGGCCAGAGGCGCGCCTTGGTTTTCAATGCTCGGGCATCGGGTAGCCGTACCGCTGGAAATACGAGGCCCAGCGATGGGTGATTTCCCGTGCCAGCGCGGGGGGAATGTCGTAGCGGTTCCGCTTGTAGCCGGCCTGGGCGGCCAGATACTTCTCGATGCCCGGGCGGGCCAATTCGAAGTCGCCAAGCCCCAGTTCCTCATACACGCGTTGGATTTCGCCAAGCGGATTGGCTACGAGGGTTTCGTAACGGACCTCGCACAACTGGCCCGAGGGGATGAGTGGCCGGTCCCGCTCGAAGGCCTCGTACATCCGCACCAGACCATCGAACACCCGCTCTTCCAGGTCCTGGTAATGCGGGGTCTGCAAACCCTGGTCGCGGTACAGCCGTTTCCAGAGATTGACGGTCGAGGCAAAAAGGACCACCGGGTCGCGACAAATGTGCACGAACCGGGCTCTGGGAAAGAGCTGCAAGAGCACCCTCACCCGTCCCGTATGGGGCGGCGACTTGAGGACGATTCGCCCCGGCCGGGTCAGCGTTACACACTTGAGAAACCAAAGCAGCTTTTCTTTCCAGCGAGCCAACTCGGTAGGGGGAACGCCATCGAGCGTCAAATACTCCGGGTCGTGCGGAGGCTGGTTCGGAAACGCCATGCTCAAATAGGGGGAAGGCAGGCCCATGTTGCACAAGGCGAACTCGTCTTCCTGGGGGTGATCCCACCCCACAGGCATGTTATCCATAGGCCGCCGCATGGGCATGATCACGTTGAGGATGGGGGGGAGCAGGCGCCCCGTAAGCACAAAGTGATTCGGTGCAAAGCAGGCGTAGGTGCTGGGGAAAGTGTGTCGAGGGTCTTGCACCAGCAATTCATGCAACAGCGTGGTGCCCGAACGCCAATGGCCGATGATAAAAATCGGATCATCGCCCAGTGGCGTCTGGGCGATTCGCCTTCCCCAAAAGGCCCGCTGGGCCGCGGCCAGCACCGTGTTCAACCCGGTGCACATGGTGATGATAGTGGCCATAGGCCAGCGCCGGGGCGTGATCCGAAAACGGTTGCGCCACAGCAGATGGAGCCAGCCGCCCAGGTTCATCCCATCCCAGAACCGGGGGATCCAGGGGCGGTCGCGATACCCGGCCGGCGGTTCCTTCGGCTTTACCGGATCCGGGGCCTGCGTGTCTTGGAGTGAGCCCGGCTGTTTGGGCCCCTCGTCCACCACTTCAGCCGTCAACACACCGCTTGTGCGACTCATAGTTTCAACCCCCGAATCGTAGCGTTTTTGGCGGCGCCACCACAAGCTGTTATGGAAAATTGCGGGAATTTTGGAAGAATGGCGAAACCGGCGGGCCTCCGCTTTGTCTCCCCGATCGCCCCGGGCGGATCATCGGGTGAAATAGTCGTTTCGGGTGCTCAGGCGATGGGCGGCCGCTCGCAGCGCCGCTTGCATGTGTCCGGCCAGCTCTTCCGGCGAGTTCCGGCCTACGACGCGAGCCATTCGGCCTCCATCGGGCAGTATGAACTGTACGGTGGGGTACGCCCGGACCCCAAACTCTGCACACAGCTCCGGGGCTTCATCGGCATCGACCAACACGCAGACGAATTCCTCCGACAGACGTACTACCCGCGGGTCGCGCAACGCCTCCTGCTCCATCTGCGCACAGAACCGGCACCACTTGGCCGTGAAAAACACCAGCACGGGCCGTTTTTCGGCCAAGGCACGTTCTAATCCCTCTCGGTAATCCGTGACGAATCGGACCCTCAGGGCATGAGAGACCTCGACAGCGTGATCGGCCAATCCCCCATTCGGCGCGGCCGTTGTGGCTTCGCCGTTTGCAGCGGTTTTGCCTAGAGGGGATTCCGAACCAGCCCCGCAGCCCACACAAACCGCCACAGCCAGCCAGCCGACCAACGCTGTTACCCGAATGAGTATCACCGGTCACCCCTCCTTGGGACCGAATTGTCCCCTAATTGAACATGGTCGTCGCCGGAGAGTACCCGAAACCGGGCTTGGATGTCCACTGGGTTTTTTGGCATTTCGACAGCCCGGTCACCGGGACCCGATGAGCCGTGGGGGCAAGCCGCCATGCCCTGGGGGCGGGATGGCGGCTCGATAGGTGCGGGGCGAGCGCTGGCACCAGGGACTTGATGGGTGGTGGAGCCTGCTGCGGTCGCATATAACCAGTTCGTCGCCAGAGGGGCTGGCCGCTTCCTTGCGGGCGCGGCTCAGGAGACAGCTTGCTCAAGAGAGAGCTTCCTCGGGAGACAATTTGGAGGCGCGGCTGGGGAGGGCGCTCTGCGGCGGCGGCACGAGACAGGCAAAACCGCAATGCCCGGTTCGCCCTTATTCTTCGTGCCGGTGTGGGGCAAGCTGCGCGGCCTGATCGCCAAACATGCGAGTGAGCTTCTCGCGGAGCATCAAGCGGGCCCGCAACAATCGCACTTTCACGTTGGCCTCGGTGATTCCCAGTGCTTCGGCAGTCTCGGCGGTCGAAAGCCCTTCTACATCCCGCAACAAGAAGACCCAGCGGTACTTTTCGTCCAGCTCGTCCAGCGCGTCCGCCAAAATCTGGCGGACCTCACGGCGCTGGGCGATCTGGTCGGGAGTCTCCCGCCACTGGGCAATGAATTCAGGTCGGGGCGTGCCCCCATCGTCTTCCTCGGACGACACGTCCTCCCGCAGCGTTACGGTAGCACGGCTTGCCCGCCTGCGGAGCAACGCCAGGGCGTGGTTGGTCGCAATCCGCATGAGCCACGTGTAAAAGGAGGAGTCTTCGCGGAACTCCGGCAAGTGCTCGATCACGCTGAGGAATGTCTGTTGAACTACTTCCTCGGCGTCTTGGCGGTGGCGAACCATGCGGAGGGCCAGGCTGTACAATCGGCGCTCGTAGCGAGCCACCAAGGCCTCGAAGGCCTTGAAATCGCCCGTTCTGGCCCGGCGGACGAGCTGCCGTTCCGCTTCGACCGTTTCGCCCATCACCGTCCTTCCGTTCAAATACGGCCGGCCGACTCCAACAACGCGCCGGCTGCCCCCATTCTAATGGCGACCCGACTGGGCCGGGAGGGGAAGGCACATGCCCCTTCCTTGAGCCGGGGATACCCAAAGGAGAGTGGGCGAAAAAGGCGTTGCACCGAGCTTCATCGGAACTAGCGAGGCTCGTACTGCCCCTTGGGAAGCCACGCGCGTTCGCCGCCGGCTCCGCGTGGCCTTTACCGGCCCGGCTTACGCTCGACAAGTCCCATTGAGTTTTGATTGCCACAAGCGGGTATTTCAAAGCTAACCCTTAGGGGCCCTATCCCGCACGGAGGGGTATTGCTTGAGTCCCCCACTCCGCAGCACGCCGTCGAACCACGCTTTGCCCCCGGCATCGACCCACCCCGGTGCCGTATTGCCCAGCAGTTCGCCCTGATACACGTAGGTCTCGCTGTAGGGGAGCGTCAGCAACTGCGCCTCGCCATTGTTGCCAAGCAGGCAATGATCCACGGCCGCCAGCGAGGCCCCGCCGATGGCTACCCCGGATCGTCCGTTGCCCCTGGCCGTCACCCGCACCAGACTGACACGCCGGGCACTATTGAACGCGCTTATGCCATCGATCTGGAAGTGCTGCACGACCAAATCTTGGATAACCACTTGGTCGACGTGAAACAGCGTGATGCCCGTCGGATAGTGGGCATAGCCAAGCGGGTATTGGTCCGGCAGTTTGCCGGGCTGCACCGCGAAATAGACATCTCCCCGGTATAGACACCACTCCAACGGCTCGAGAGGCGGGGGTTCCGAAGCGCGGTGATCCGCAGGCGCCCGCAAGGCGGGAACCGTTCCCAGCAGCAATTGCTGAAACGCCTTCCCGGGCGGCTGGAAGCGGAAGACTTGGCCGCGGTAATGCCGCCACGCCTCGGGCGGCACCGGTACCGAGCCATCTAAAACCGCGCCATTGCCATCCAGAACGAAGGGCCGGCCCCCAACCCCACTATGCCGGCTGCCTACCAGTGAAATGCTTTCGCGGTACGGCTGTCCTGTATCGGCTAGCACGATGCGGTCGCCCCCTTGCGCCAGTTGCAACGCGCGGGCGATGGAACGCACCGGGCCGAATTCCCCCGGTTCAGGGCGCCGGCCATCGGATCGGTCATTTCCCAACACGTTATTGACGTAGATATCGGCGGCAGGAGCCGACCCGGCACCGGCCACGAGCGCCGCCGCCACTATCAATCCCGTTAGACCGCCACGCACGGCGCAACTCCTCATGCCCTGGGTAGATTTCGCTCAAAGCGCTTCACTGCTGAGGGCCAGGTAACACCGGCGGCGGCAAGCCCGGCGGGGCTGAACCACCCGCGCTGGGGGAAGGTGCCGGCGAGGAGACCGGCCCTGGTTCCGTCGCGGGGCTAGGGCTGACCACGGTGGCCGGGCCCGTTACGGTACCGGGTGTGGTAATGGTCACCGCTGGGGAGTTACCGGGCACTGGACAACAACCGCCCGGTGCCGCTCCCATTCCCGGCGGGCATTCGGTGGTCGGCGCGTAGAGGGGCGGCATTGTCGCCGCCGGGGTGCTCGGCCGGGTGCCAAAACAACACCAGCCCAGTTTATCGCATTTCCACTGGTCAATGGCCCGCAATGTGTTGCACCCCCCAGCCGCTGCGACCGCTAGCAATAGCACCATCGCGCCTGCCCGTTGGTTCGGCATCCTTGGCATAGTCCTCTGCCTTTCATGTAGATTTTCGGCAACGCCGAGTTTCTTCTGAGCAACCATACACGCAGATTTTCGGAATGCAAATCGGCGGGCCATGACAAGAAGGTTCAGCGGGTGTGTTACCTGAATCCTTTCCCTAAAAACCGTTTTGGTGGAACTGGAGCGTGGCGAAGGCGGCCGCAAGAAGGGCAGCCCACTGAGGGCCGCGCAGCTTTGGCAGAATCGCTTGGATTTCATCGTCGCCCGCAGCAAAGCGGGAAATCAGCGCGCGACGATCTGCAAGATTTCGAGTCGCAACAGAATTTCAAGGATTTTGCCAACCGCCGGGCGGCTGCAGCGGGTGGGGCACCGCCCCCCCCGGCTTGGGCAAGCCATCCAGGCCGGCCGGAGCAGGGCCCAGTGGCGTAGTCGGGGAGACGTTGGGTAGGGTTGG
>Ga0315298_1006567_pt1 | contig 15817 bp, 20 predicted proteins | sample WHS_1_MG_FD_203077 | JGI IMG/M metagenome (GOLD analysis project Ga0315298, IMG submission 203077) | Extremophilic microbial mat communities from Washburn Hot Springs, YNP, Wyoming, USA - WHS_1_MG | ecosystem: Environmental > Aquatic > Thermal springs > Hot (42-90C) | place: USA: Wyoming... | reverse complement strand
CCTCCTCGCACAGCTATTTTTGTTGACGGCGACTATTGGCATTCATTTCCTTTGATTAGGAGACGCGACAGATTTGTGAATAGTTATTTGCGTAGGCATGGTGTAAAGGTTATTCGCATAAAAGAGCGTGATGTTTATAAAAAGCCCAATAAAGTCCGTTCAATATTGAAGAGAATAAAGACGTGACTTCATTTTTAACTTTAAATATTTTTCCTATTTTGTTTATTTTGAAGATGAGAACAATGGAAAGGTCAGCAATTTTAAGAGTACTTGTTTTGTCAGCCATGTACGCGACTATTGTTTACGTTTTCCAGCCAATAAGCTTTGCAATGATTCAGATTAGGATAGCGAACGCCCTTATCGGCCTTGTTCCAATTTTAGGCATGGTCGGAGTGTATGGAATAACTTTGGGCGTATTGTTAGCAAACTTTGTCAGTCCCCTAGGATTTTTGGATTGGTTAAGCTTTATTCCCACTTTTCTTGGACTTTTAATAGTTTATAAAATGAGAAACATTAATGTTCCTCTCGGTCTTTTATTCTACAGTTTGATATTAGGTGCTTGGGTTTCCTTTATTTTGTGGCTGAGCTTTGGCGTTAATTATTTTATTTCTTTCATTTATGTAACGGTGGGGATAATTGTTTCGACGGTAGGTTTAGGCTATTTGGTGTATAGAGCATTACGGAAAGTTAAGCGACTCTTCTGACTAAATTTAACTTTAAATACTTCAATCTCTTTTTATTATTTGGTGAAAAAGCAAAAATGAAGTACAAGTTGGTTGTCAAAGGTGAAATAGCACATTCTGCCCATTATCTAAAACATTATGTTGGAAAGTGTGCAGGATTACACGGTCATTCCTATGTGATTGAAGCTTGCGTTTCTGGAGACAAATTGGTAAACGGCATGCTAATAGATTCAACCTACATCAAAAAATATTTGAACGATATAGTTTCTGAAATTGACCACAATTTAATTAATGACGCTTTAAAGATGGAAGACGCGACAGCAGAAAATATTGCCGCCTATATTTTTGGAAAATTGTCAGAACGCCTACTTCCTCACAAAAACATAAAGCTTGATTGGATTAGAGTTCATGAGACGGAAGATATGTATGCAGAGGTGAGCAAGGAGTGAAAGAAGTCGAAATTAGCAAAATTAGCAACGAAAACTTTTTGATAGTGTCAGAAATGTTTTACTCAATTCAAGGCGAAGGTCTTACCGCAGGTACGCCTTCAGTTTTTCTACGCGTAGGAAATTGCAATTTAGGATGCAAGTATTGTGATACAGTTCAAGTTTGGACTAAAAGTAAACCAATTCAAATTGACAAGCTTGTTTGGAGCTTTGACGAGAACGGTTGGATAAATTACTTGAAGCGAGGTGACCATCTAGTTATAACTGGTGGTGAGCCTCTTCTTCAACAAAAACAGCTAATTAACTTTATTGAGGCTTTGAAAACCCTTACAAACAACATATTTATAGAAGTTGAAACGAATGGAACAATTGTTCCTTTGGCTGGGCTTGAAAAGCATGTTAGACTGTGGAATGTATCTCCAAAACTTTCGAATTCTGGTGTCGAATTCGGAATGAGAATAAATCCCTCAGCTCTACAATACTTCTCTTGGAGTGACAAGGCGATATTTAAGTTTGTAGTAGCAAACGAGGAAGATGTTAAGGAGGCAGTTAAAGATTTTATTATTCCTTATAGTATTCCTAGGCGGTCTATTTTTCTCATGCCTTTAAGCAGTAATAGAGAAGAATATATTAAAAACTCTCCAAAAGTTGTCGAACTTTGTAAGCAATTTGGCTTTCGCTTTTCTCCACGTTTGCAACTTGAAATTTGGGATAAGGCGACAGGTGTTTAGAATGACGAATATTTTGTTTGACACAGACCAAGAAAAAAGTTTTCCTCCAATTTGGAATGAAGCTTTCATTAAAGTCCTTTCTGAAATGGGTTATGGCTTTCAGATTAGTAAAATGAAAGCTGAGGGATTAGAAGTTGGTGTATTCTTTGAGCGAAATAGGCTAAAGGCAGGAATAGATTTCGGAATAGCACATAGAAATGATGTTATTATATCTTCATTTTTCTCAGCAGTTGGAGCAAGTATGTATGGTGCAAGGGTGGTCGTTCTTCCTCATCATCCTATTTTGCCTTGGTACCTTTATAGAATAGATAACTTGATGAGCGAACTAAAGGGCATTGAATTTGAGAGTGTCTATAAAAGGAGGCTTCACATTTTAGAGGGTTTGTACAATTTTGCAAAAGCATTTTTCACATCAAAAAACTCGATAGTTATTTGCTACAACGAAAAGCAAAAAGAACTTCTCGAAGACTTAAATGCTAAAAAGGTCATATTGCCTCCATGGCTTTATGTTAGTGGAAATAGTATAGATAAGGTTGAAAAGAAATATGACGTTTTAATTAACGCCAATCCTTTCAAGATTCCATTAAACGTTTTGAACATTTTGTTCGAAAAGTTTGCAAAGCTTAAACTTAATGTTCTGTTTAAATTTTATATGGGTGAAGCGAAGGGAGTTAAAGCTTTGGCTGAGAAATATGGTTTTAGCACGATATCATATATTAGCGATTTTCACGAATATTTGAAGTTAATCTCCTCAGCCAAAATTCAACTTTCAGCTAGTATTGTTGATGAAAACTTAGGCTTTAGGTTTTTTGATTCAATTGTGGCTGGGACTCCTGTAGTTAGTATAACGAGTGAGTGGTTAAGCTTTATTCCTCGTCTAAATAGTTTTGACGAGCTTGTAAGCTTAGATTGGGAAGAGCTTTTAGCAAAACAGCAAGAGCAAGCAAAAACTTATACTTTCGACAAATTTGTTGAGTCTTTAAAGAAGAGCGAAATTCCTAACTTTTTAGAAAAAGGTGGTGGGCTCTCCAATTTGCTCTACTAAGTGCAAATTTAACTTTAAATATTTTTTCATTTTTTGTTTATTTGTGGTTAGCAAAATGGACAGAGAAAAAGTTGAAAAAGCGGTTAAGGATTTGATAGAAGCAATGGGATTTGATTCAGAAAGCGAAAACTTTAAGGAGACTCCAAGGAGATTTGCAGACTTCTTAGAAGAACTCTTCACTCCAAAAATTACGGAAGACGATTATGTGACGTTTTCTAGTGCTGGGAACTTGGTTATAGCGAAAGATGTGAACGTTTTCTCACTCTGTCCTCATCACTTACTTCCTGTCATCTACAAAGTCAATATAGCCTATCTTCCTCATGGTAAGGTTGTGGGTGTTTCGAAGCTTGCAAGAGTGGCGATGGATTTAGCAAGAAAACTTCCTCTTCAAGAAGACTTTACGGAACAGATAGCGGATGGGATAGTAAATTTGACAGGTAGCAACGACGTGATGGTAGTAGTTAGGGGAAAGCACTTTTGCATGGTAATGAGAGGAGTTAGACAGGAAAACTCAGAAATTGTTACTTCTTCGATTAGAGGGAGCTACTTTAGTAGCAAAGACTTGAGAGATGAAACGTTAAGCTTGATGAAATAAAAAAAAATAATAAAATGGGGATTTAATATCTTAATAGCCCATCAACCTTTGCTGTTATTTTAAAGCATCTTCTGATATTGTTATATACTTGCTCTAATTGTTTATCGATTTCCTTTAGTTTCTTTTCATCATAGCCTTCTTGTTGAGCGGCTTTATTTACATCTACTGCTAAATATGCGGCTCGTTCTAAAGTGTCTTCTAGTTGTTTTAAAAGCTTTAGAGATTTCTTGTTGCTAACTGCTCTACCTTCGTGCCTTATCAGTCTCGCAAAAATTCCTTTATCCCCTTCTATCCAACCTTCTCTTCTGCTCATTATTTTATATGATACAGAACGAGTATTTAAATCTTTTGGTCAAATTTAACTTTAAATATTTTGCTACTCTATTTATTTTTTGGAGATAGAAAATGAAAGAAAAGGTAGTTTCCCTTCTCAGCGGGGGATTAGACAGTTTTGCCTATTCAGTAATTTGGGAAGAAAGAGGCTACGAAATTTATTCCCTAATTTTCGACTACGGTCAATCACATAGAAAAGAGGTAGAAGTAGCGAAAAAACTGAGCAACGAAAGAGGTTGGAAGTATAAGATTGTAAAATTGAATTTGAACGAGTTAGCAACTTCCTCCTTGTTATCAAACAATGAAAAAGGTGAATTTGACAAGAGCATTATAGTTCCTCTGAGAAATGCTATTTTCCTAACCATCGCTTCTTCCTACGCTTACTCGATAGGAGCGAGAGATGTTATTTTTGGAGCAAGTTTGGAAGATATAGTTCCTGACACAAATAAGTCAAATAATAACCTCTACTTTTCAACTTTTCCCGATTGCTCTCCCGAATTCACTTTGGCTTTAGAGTTGGCGGTTAATCTTGGTTTTGGTAGATATGAAAGAGGAATTAAGTTTCATTCGCCAGCAATGGAAGGCTTAAGCAAGGCAGACTTGATTAGGAGGTTTAAGTTCTCTAACTTCCCCAACGAGCTTTTTGAGACATGGAGTTGCTACAATAATGGTGAAAAACAGTGCGGAAAGTGTTTAGCCTGCCAACTTAGGAGAAGAGCTTTTAGAGACGCAGGAGTTGAAGACCTCACAGGTTACGAAAGTTGATTTAACTTTATATATTCTATCTATTTTTATTATTTTGGAGGTGTAGAGAGAAAATGAGCAAAAAAGAAAGGGAAGACTTCACGAGATTAAGCGGAAAAGAGTATTCTCCATTAACGATAAGAAAATACACAGCGTTTAAGGGGCTTCCTCTTTTCGTAGCCTTAATAACAGATAACGACTTGTCGGATTTGGATAGTAACGTGGTAGATTTTATAAAACAATTCACTAGCGAAGTTGAAAGCTTTAACCTACAAACTTTTAGGAACTTCGCAGGCTCTTTAACTGAGTATTTGATGAAGAAATATGACAAAGCAGAAGGAATAGCGGTTATACTATTTCCTGACAAGGCTTGCATATCTTCTCTTTGGGGAGACTTTATGAACCACACAATGTGCAGAGAGGAGTTGTATTTCCTAGTCAACACAATGACCAATGTGTAGGTGAGAGAAATGAAGATACTAATTGCTCACCCAGATGACGAGAGTGTAGGAGCTTATAATATGATACGAATACGGAACATCGACGAGGTTATACTAATCAACCCATTCGAACAATTTCCAGACGTGAGGATAGAAGAGATAAGTGAGATGTGTAAGAAAAACAATATAACCTTTACTCAAGTTCAGACCGTCAACTTTGAAAAAGGTGAGGGTTATCTTTTTCCTACTCCAAATAGTCACCATCCCCATCACAAATATGTAGCAATGAAATATTTAGAAGCTTTGAAGGAAGGAGCAGACGTTTACTTTTACGACGTTGAAATGATTGAACCTTGGACGTTAAGGCTTCCTCTAAAGTTAAGTGAGGAGAAGAGAAAGTTCCTAAACAAATACTATCCATCACAAAAAAGCTTGTGGGAAAGCGACTATAAATATTGGTTATTTGAGGGGGTGATTCACTTACTTGTCCCTCCCTGACTTCGCAATAATTTATTTGAACAGAGCTTGCCCTAGAAGGTGTCCATATTGTTCAGCATGGAGAAATAAAGAAGTTACGATGCCACCTGACAAGTGGAAGAAAGCTTTTGAAATTTTAAGAAACTTGGGAGTCAAGTTCTTCCTCATTTTAGGAAACGAACCTCTTTTACTTGGTGATAATTTGGTTGAGTTAGTCAGATGGTGGTATAGGAACGATTATTATTATGGAATCTACTCAACCTCTCCTCAGCCGTTTTTCGACAAGTATAAGTATGATTTGTTAAACGCAGGTTTAAGAAATTGGTCTAGTGGAATGGACTTTGTTTTGCCCGTCTACGAGAGCTTGAAAGAAACATTAACGAAAGATGATAGACAATTTATTGAGGAGAACGTTGAGCTGAAAAAGAAGGCAATTGAATCACTTTTCGGCTTACAATTCATGTACAACCACAATATTCAGGAGATAAACTCCACGATAACAATTTCAAAGTTCAACATCAAGCTTATTCCTAAGTCCATCGAATGGTTAGCAGAAAACGTTATTAAAGATAGTAGATGGAAAGTAGGAACAAATTTTGTTCATTACAGCGACAAAGACTCTTTGAACGACTTTGCTAAGTCAAAAGAGGAAATTAGGCGTTATATTTTCACATCAAAAGATATTGATTTACTTGAGTGGCTAAAGAGCGAGATGGATAGGCTATGCTCAAAATATCCTTTCCTATCTGTTCCTCCTTTCTATTATTCAAACTACGAAGCGATAATAAAACAGAACCTTAGACTCTGTGACGACAAAGTTGCTCGTCAAATCGCAGTTGACAGCGATGGTTCCCTTAGGTTGTGTGGATATGTGAAAGGAAAGTTACTTTCATTTATGACCGTGTTTGACCTTGAGAAACCAGAAGGTAGAAAGATGTACGAAGACTTTTACGAGAAAGATTTAGAAATGTGGTGCACGGGATGTTATTGGTCATGTCCATTCATAAAGAAATATGGGGGTATAGACATTTTAGACTTTAGAAGTGACTATTGGAAGAAAAAATATGAGGAGTTGAAGTTTAGAAAATGACAGCGATTTTTATTATTCCCCAATTACCACTAAACTCCCGCTACACCTCCTTTATACACAGAGGAATTGCAGAACAGATTAGAAAAATGGGGCAAGATGTTGAGGTATTGACTTTGAAAAGAGAACCCGTAAAAGTTCTAACTACCTATTTCACTAACGAACCAGAAGCGATAAAATACGAAACTAGGCAGATACTTGAATTGCATGATATTGTGCAGAAAGGGGATAAGGTTTTGTGGATGGACTTAGACTTTCCTGGGTTTAGTGTACCAATGGCATATTACTTGAAGCGAAAAGGTGTATTGAATTATGGGATAATTCACGGTGCTTACTTCAACGAAGGTGACTATTGGCAAGGAATTGATAGAAAAAATTTCATGAGGGCAGAAATCGATGTGTGTGAAAAAGTTTTTGTTGGAAGTGAGTATTTTGCGAATAGATTGATTAGCATATTGGGTTCAGAATATAGCCAAAAAATAAAAGTGACTGGGCTTCCTTTTGAAAAAAGCTATTACGAAAACCTTAAACAATTGGCATTTGTAACAAAGAAAGAAAACTTGATTTATTCACCAAACAAGGAGATTGAAATTGAAGGTTTTGAAGTATGGGGAAAGGAAAAACTTCCCCACGATGAATTTTTGAAAAAGTTAGCAAGAACGAAGTTTGCTCTGATTTTTAAGAAAGCAGAGACATTTGGTTACACAGTTTTGGAGGCTTTGGCGTTGAACGTTATGACAATTGTTCCTTCAGATTTCAGCTACATTGAGTTTAGCAAGAAAGTGGGAGTTCCTTCATTTTTGAATTTAGAGCTTTGTTTTGAAAGTGCAATCAACTACATTAACTATATGAAAGATTTTTTGTATAAAGATGAGGAAGATACTTCACGTAGAGCGAACAGCCTGTCGCCTTTATTCATGTGGCTTTTTGGCTCTTCAAGGCGAATTGCTGAGGAGGTGGTTGAAGATTGAAAAAGGTTGTGGTGGATGAGAACATAAAGAGCCAGATGTTAGAGTGGGCAGAAATTTTGAGCGAGAATGACGTGATTTTAGGCTATAAAGACGAAGGGGACAGACTATACGTTCGTGTGATTTGTGAACTTGGAGACTATAGCATTATTATAGAGAACAAAGACTTTCCATACAACAAGGAAGGATTTTTGCGGTTCAAAACGTACTTCAAGTTGAATGGCGGGGTTGACTAAAATGGTAGAAAAGCTGATTGGAATAGAAAAACAATTGGAAGAAATTCGCCAATTCATTGTTAATTTCTCCCCACAAGCCAAAAAATACTTGTTACTTTACGGCCCCCCTGGAGTTGGAAAAACCTCTTCTGTTCACTTTGTAGCAAAGGAGCTTGGCTACGAATTGGCAGAGTATAACTCGAGCGACTTGAGGAACAGCGACTTCACTTCTTTCTTACTTCCCCATGTCATTTCAAAACCCTTTATTCCTACTCTTTTCTTCTTCGATGAGATTGACGGCTTTGAAGACTTCGACGGCCTCATAAAGCTTCTTTCACACTCAGCCAATCCCATCATTATGGCGGCGAACAATATTAACTCTATTCCCCAAAAAGTTAGGCTTTGGTGTAAGGAAATTTACTTTCCTCCTCCTAGCATAAATGATGTAGTTGGTTTGGTGAAGGAGAAAGGTGGAGGGAAAGTAAACTTTCATAACGTCCCAAAAGACTTTAGGCAGGCGAACAATATAGCTTTAGGTTCGCAAGGTTATAGTGAGGAAGACTATTTTGCTATCGTCAAAAAGATTTTGTATGGAGAAGAGGTTAGCGACAAGATTGAGAAACCCCATCTCTACACTCTATTAGATAACGCATTTTCCTTCTTTTCTGGCTACGATTTGTTTTTGTTTTTAAAAGCTTTAAGTATAGCAGGTAGAACAGGAAGAGCGATTGTTTTTTCAGATATCAAACCTAAAAGACGAAGCGCAGAAATTAAACCTTCGCATTTCTTTTTGCGTAAGCGAGAAATTGAAAAAAGCGAGAGCGAAGTTTAAGTTTAAATATACCCACCGCTTTATTATTTTATAGAAAATGATTAATGAAGGAGGTGATAATGGCGTGAGTGTACAGAAAAAGCGTGAAAGGAAGATTTATAACTTCAGACTCATCAACTTAGACCTTAATGCATTTGACATAATTGTGAACGTGAGAAACTATTTGTGGAGTAAAGGATTTCATGCCAGCTACTCCGATGCAATTAGATTTTTGGCTAAGAAAACAGGCTACTTAATTGAAAAGGATGGGGAGCTTGTTTTCAACACTAAAGCACTCGAGGAAGAGGGTTCAACCTTAGCCAACGAGCAAACTCAACAGCCAAAAGCTTAAGGTTTTCATTACTATTCTTGCTATAATGTATGAAATCGTAACTTCCTCCTTCTCTTTTCACTTTAATGTTTTTAACATGCCCTCTATCCTTTAGTGCAAACAATTTTACTGCTTTCTCATCATTCTCCGTTCCTCTAATCATCACTCTAGCTATTCCGTCTTTATCTCTCCAAATCGCAATCAATCCTTTTCTCTTTATCTTTGTCACTTTGAGAGCGTCGCAAATTTGATGGTATTGTGCAGGCGTATCGAAGACAATTATATACGTTCCCTCAACAAATACTTTATTCCTTAAAGCCTCCTCCCTCAGTTTCTTCATTCTCTCCTCATAACGTTTAGCTCTTATTAGTACTTCGACACTTTTTTTCACATCAATTCCTTTGGCGATTAAATCCTTAACTCTACTTTCAAAGTTCAAATCCTTCAAATCGAATAGTAGTGCTTTCTTAACTGTTTCATCTAAATTGTCTAGATTCATGATGCTCTCAGAGTGGTGGAATTCCAGGAATAATTAGCAAGATAACAAAAACTGCCAACCCAAGCAATGGAAGTGTATCTTCTAAAATCTTCAAGAAAATATAAGCAAAAATTATGAGAAAGATGAGCGTGATTGCTGGTGGTAAATTTAGTAAAGCAGGTAAACTATATGAGACCAGCCCACTTATGAACCCTCCAAAAAATTTCGTCACCCCAATTAAAGCTTCTATTATGTCCATTTTCCTCAATAATTTAAGTTTGGTAGAAGCTTATAAAGTTTTTTTCCTGTTCGTTTTTAGGAAGTAGCTATTTTTAGCGAAAGGGTATTATACTTAGGCCGCAAAAAAGTTACTTCCTCATATCGTTTTGAGGGGTGACTTTGATTTTCATTTAATTTTATAGTTTTCTTTTAGATTAAAACATAACTTTACAACATTTAAATACTCCTCTTAATATTAATAATCGAGTAAAAAGATGAGTGCGAAGAATAAGACAAAAAGCATCGCCAAAGTCCTAGCATCTCTAGCGCTAATAGCCACTTTAACTCCACTCACAGTTCTAGCAGACACAGGAGTAGCACCATTAGACTTCTTAGTTCAAGTCCTTTCAATAACCTTCTTAGGAATCCCATGGCTAACTCTTTCCCTAATTCTGCTAATTCTTTCCTTAGTAGCTTTTGCAGTAGTAAGATATAGCGGATACGACTATGGAGTATGGGCAGTTCTAGGCAATCCTCTAGTAGTCGTTTTATGCTTCTCCCTGTTCATATTCGGAACAAGAATGTACGGAAAGCCTGCGGCTATTGAGAATTTCTTCCAGCAACCAAATCCAACACCATCAAATAAGTACGATGTGGTGGCACAGCAAAAAATATTGATAAACAATAAATTGACTGGACAAGGAATAGGAGGTGCATCCGTTACACTCTATACTGCTGATTTGTTAGGTGGGACAGCATTAACGGCAGACAGCAACGGTTATATAACGACTCCCACTAGCTATGAGAGTGGGACTCACTTATGGCTAAAAATAACTTCAGGAAGCACAGTAGCGTGGGCTGACTACGTCTGTCCACAGTCCTCAAATCCACAAGCAGATTTAGTGACAGGCCAAGTTGACGTGTACGTTTTAGGAACTGTGGCGGTAAATGCGGCACTAAGCAACGGAACTGCGATAGCAAACGGAGCGAGCTACAACGTTTCCACCAATCCAAAGAAACAAACCTTTACCTTCACAATAGTCACTACTACTGACAACACAGGATTCGTTAAATTCTACGACCCATTGCAAAAGATATACAGAACTGGAATATTTGACGTTAGGATAAGCGGAGTGAACAGCGGAACTATAATAGTTCCTGACCAACCAAAAATATACAGCCAAACCGATAACAATTTGTATGGAGTAGCGGTTGACGAATTATATAGATGGATTGACGCAGGAACTGGATTGCCTAGAGTTGTAAACGGAGTGAAGAAAGACGGTATAACGACTTTCTCAATATCTATCGATGCAACAGCACTTCCAAAAGGTTCAACAGCAACTTTGAAGTTTGAAGTCTATGCCTACGATGACATTCAGTACTTATCCCAATACAACTCCCACAGACCTGATGCAGTATCTCTTGCTTCCTATACTATCTACATAAAGGCTTAAGGACTTTGGTGATGTAAAATGGGTGTTGAACCCACAGCAGGGGGAGGTGGTAGCCCTTTAGATACTACTTCCCTCTCTTTTCCAATCTTGCTAATGCTAATAGTTTTTGGAAGCTATGCTCTTTACCTTGCTAACGTCTCTGCCGCCATTTTCTATTTCATGCTAATAGCAGGAAGTTCGATAATCGGTTTCTACTTCATGCGTGACCAATTTGACCTCTCTTTAATCGGACTAAGTGGTTTCGTATGGGCAGACGTTTTAGCAGAAGGAGCAGTAACATTAATTATCAGCGTGATTGCAGTAGCGATAATTGGTAGAATGGTAAGTGCGCCACCGGAAGCCTCATTAACGCTTCTTCCTTTTGCTTCTTCCTATACAGTACCTCAATGGGAACAGGCTTTAGGAGGAGCGGCATATATTATTTACGTAGTCGCTTCAGCCTTTTTCGTAGCTTTTACTGAAGGGATAACTTTTACAGGCGGGCCTCCTTTGTTTATCGTCAATTCAATTCTCAGCGAGAGGCTGGGAGAGAATGCTGGAGATATAGCGACTTCGATAGTCATGGGAATAATTTTTGGAAGTTTTCATTTCATTAAGAACGCAGTCGTAACCGGACAGGGAGTTCACTATATTTTTGCCAACTTTCCATCCTACGCAGTCTTGGTAACTTTAGGAGTTATATGGTCTCTTTCCTCTTTAATCTTCAAAAACTCAATGCCACAAATTCTAGCGCACTGGATTTGGGACATTATAGCTTTCGTAGGAAAAGCGGCTTTATTAGCGTGGTGATGAAAGATGAACGAAGGTAGTGAGAGCATTTTTAAACTGATAGCAAGTCTAATAATCATAGCCATAATTTTAATGGGAAGCCATTATATTATTCCTTACCTTCCCATAGCTAGCGTGATTGGCGGTGTATCAGTTCTTCCAGCAACTGATAGTGGATTGGTTTTGCAAGATACAAGCCAAGCTAATTGGAAAAGAGTGACAAATGGTTATTTAGTTATTCCTGTCACAGTCAACCAGCTCGACAAGATGTGGGCGATTAAGATTGACCAAGACACTTTGAATAGCTTAGGAGGAATACAAAACTTACAAAACGCAAAAATTCTGAACAGCATTGAAATCGACATTGAGCCTTTGACTCCTAAAGTCTATTGGGGAGTTGACAAGATAATCGGTTATGTAGTTTGCAACTCTGCGAAAGGACAATACGCAATTGACGCTAAGGCTGATTGGCAAGGGAAAGTTACTTTCACGACAAAAGATATAGTTACCGCTCCATTAACCATAAACTATTATCGCATAACTTCTCCTGCATACGCTACACTTGAAACTCCTTTCAGAGTAACAGTAAAAATTGATGGGCAAAGTGTTTCAAGTCAAACTTTAAATAAAAATATTAAAAGTTACGATTATTTTCCTGTCGACAACTCACAGGTTTTTGAGATCGACGTGGGAACTGGAAAAATAAAGATAGAAAGGTTAGGAGTTCTAACTTCAAATCAATACTTGCCAAGCGATATAGCGCAATATGTTTTCCTTCCTTACAGCTACAGCGGGAAAGAAGTGACTGACAAGCTTGGAAACAGTTATTTGGTTTATAAAGACATTCAAGCTCATTTGAAGGAGTATGAGCAGTATTGGTTTGGAAGCGATTTAGACTCCAGCGATGACTGGCAGACAGCGACAGACTTAAACGGCACACAGTTCACAAAGCCAGGTTGGAAGATACAGCACTTGACTTATGATTATTTAGGAAGCCACTTGGACCAGTGGGGTGCTTCTCCTTTACAGCCTTCCTTAATGCAAGACCAACAAGGAGCATTTGGAAGAGATAACCATTGGTTCTTTGGAATTATTGGGCCTGAGGTGAATAGCTATTATCGTATAAGAGATGGTTATAGTTTCCTTAAGTGGCTAGACGTAAATTACGGAATGATGAGGTTGAACGTGAGGGATAAACTCCAAGCTACTTTCGGAAACTTATTGAATTGGTATATAGATAACCCTAATAGCGACAGTCCAAAATTCGTTGCAGAACTCTCTCCAACCATGTACACAAATTATATAGCGATTAAGATTCCTTTAACTGTTGCAAATGTCGTAGTTTACCAAGAGCCGTTAAAAATTACTAACTTTCAAATAGTTTCTCCTTCCGACAATTTCGACTTCGGAAAGGTTAAGGCAGGAGAAGAGACAAGGTTAGACGTAACGGTTAAGAACACAGGCAATCAAAGAGGAACGGCGATAGTGAGAGTCAGTAGCGATAAACTTTTCGTTTCTCCTTCTTCAAACTCAATAACATTAGACCCAGGACAGACGGGAACAGTAAGCTTTATGTTGAGGACTGGAAGCGTAACGACAGAAGCGACGTATAAAACGATAAAAATTGAACTGTATAGCGAAGGAGGAGCCACAGCCTTACAGACAATTTGGGGTTCAGCAACTTTGGAGCCAAGAACCTCTCTAATTTACATTAGTAGCGCAACTCTAGACCCACCAGAAATTCCTCCAAATTCATTTTCAAAACTTAAAGTTAGTGTGTTGTCGCAAGGAGGAGGTGGAACTTCTTCCTGTACAGTCAAGTTAGCGATTTCTTCCGGACCGTTTAGTGTCACTCCTTTAGTTTCTTCCTTAACGTTGAATCCAGGCGAGGAGAAATCGATAGAAGGAATAGTTTCAACCACAGCGACAGAGGGAAATGGAATTTTATCTGTAACTTTGTACGACAGCAACGGAAAGCAAATAGACCAGACCTCTGTTCAGCTCAAGATTCAGTACAACTACAAGCCACTAGACTTTACTATCTACTATGTCATACTAATAATTTGTGGGGCTGTCTTGATAATTGCAGGATTATGGTATCGAATTGATGTGATGGCAATTGCAGGAGTAGGGCTATTTGTTTTAGGGTCACTTGGAATAGCATTTGGAAATTATTTAATTAACACTCTTACTAACGCATACACCACTTTAAATGCACTTTTTGGAACAGGAGCGACCAGCGGCATTATGATAGTTTTATTCGGAGTTATACTCGCACTCATAATATTATTAGTTATAGCGATGAGGCAGAGAGGTGAAGGTTAAGATGGAGATAGTAAGTTTTGGTACAATTTCCTTCCTAATTTCCTTACCGATTTTCTTTCTAGCCCTGCTAATATTTTACAAAGCTTTCAAAAGTTACAAGTCGAAGGGGGTGAAGAAGAAATGAAGACAGAAAGCAGAGAAAGGTTGATAAAAATTCTCTTCTATGCGACGATTTTAGTCATTTTCATATTAGTTTTATACTTTGGCTGGGGTATTATAACCAAATGGGGGAAGGATTTAATAATGGGCTTAAATATTATAGTTATGGGGGTGAAAAAGCTATGATAAGCGAAGATTTGGTAAAAATAATAGCAATAATTACAATCTTCATAATCGGTCTAACAGCAATAAATGACTATCTAGTTCCGGGCATGATAACTCCTATGGCAGATATTTCCCAAAATGTAGGCTTAGGTGGAGGGTGGGAAAACATTTTCACGATAGTTTCAACTCCAGCAATGATGTATTATGTAGAAGGAGGTAGTGCAAGCGCAGAATGGGAAGCCTTAAAAGCGAAACAGCAAATAACTCAAACTCACACAACTAGTAGCGGTAGCACAACTGCATCGCAAACCATAACTCCAACACAAATAAGCGCAGGAGGACAGCAAGTAGATGGTGCAAAGGTTACCCAACAAATAAGCGCGGGAGGACAGCAAGTAGATGGTGCAAAGGTTACCCAACAAATAACCAATACCCAAACAAGAACGACGACCACAAAGACAATTTACACCGCTCCAGTTCAAACTCCTCAACAATCTCAGCAAAAGCTTCCAGACAATGCAAACAAAAAGGTTGCCGACGTAACCGGAAATTTGCAACTTTACTTCGATATAGTATATAGCGATGGAAGTACGCAGACGATAAAAAGCGATAACCCAATTTCCTTAACGTTCTTAATGGCTTCGATAGTGAACTCAGTGATGGGTAAAGTTATCAGTCACATCTACTTTGGGGTAAGAGGAACTTTAACGGTGAACAACTATTACGGCCCAACTTTAGGAGCCTTATTAGGACAAATGAACTTCGCTTACACCTTTTATCCGAAAACTGATATATCAGTTTCTGCTTCAGCGACAGTTGGTGAAATTGAGGTTGCAAAAGTCTTTCAAGAAAAACTATTTACCCAAACAAAATCAGCGGCGACTTGGGATGTTGACTTAAGGCAGGAAATTTCTCTTTCACAAATTGAGAACTTAGTTTTGAACAAAGCAAGTTTCACTCTGTCTGCAAAAGGTGGTATAGTAGCGACAGCAAGTTTGGAGGCAGATATAGGAAGTAGTGGTAGCACAAGGAATTGGATAACCGCCTATTCAAAAACTCAAACCAAAGACCTTACTCCAATTTCATTAACGTTGACTTCAACTGGTTTTGGTCAGTCAGCAGGAGACATTCCATTAGGGAGGCTTTATGGAGTTGATTGGACTTTGGTTGAAGTTAAAACTCCAAATAATGTCGAACCTGAGGTTTGTCTGAGTATGTCTGATATCGATGAAAAGACACCTTCAGGTGCAACAATAACAGTAAAGAAAGTAACAGCAAGAATAGGAGGGGATTATGAGTTTACTTTCGTTCCTTCTCCAAGAATAACTTCTAGCTTCGACATAACCAATTACAAAGTTCACTTAAACGCAGGAGATAGTTTTACAGCAGATACGAATCTA
>Ga0315298_1006563_pt1 | contig 15822 bp, 12 predicted proteins | sample WHS_1_MG_FD_203077 | JGI IMG/M metagenome (GOLD analysis project Ga0315298, IMG submission 203077) | Extremophilic microbial mat communities from Washburn Hot Springs, YNP, Wyoming, USA - WHS_1_MG | ecosystem: Environmental > Aquatic > Thermal springs > Hot (42-90C) | place: USA: Wyoming... | reverse complement strand
TGCTTTGCTTCCCCCTTTTCAATTATTACCCTGCACTTTCCGCAGTATCCTTCGCCTCCGCATGATGCATTTATGTGAACATCTGCCTGCATTGCAGCTCGAAGAAGGTTCTCACCTTTATTTACCTCAATACAGCGATCTTCAGGGTAGAAGCAAACCTTTACCTTTTCCATTTCATTTCGCTCGCTCAATTAAAACCATTAGAAAAGCCCTACTATCCTTCCATCGTCGGTAAGATCAACCTTGTTTCCGGCAGGCTCACTTGGAAGACCAGGCATCGTCCTCATCTCTCCACAAAGCGGATAGAGGAATCCAGCGCCAATTGAAGGCCTTATATCCCTTACCGGAAGCCTCCAGCCTGTAGGCCTTCCCTTCAAGTTTGGATCATGCGTAAGGGAGAGATGTGTTTTTGCCATGCAAATCGGAAGTTTATCGTAGCCTGCTTCCGTGAAACGTTCAATTGCATTCTCTGCAGCCGGCGCATAATCCACACCATCTGCACCATATACCTTTGTAGCGATTGCCTCTATCTTTTTCTTAATTGGTTCGTTCAAATCATAGAGATAATGGAATTCATGGGGTATCTCGCATGCCTTCACCACAGCCTCCGCAGCTGCCTTTCCACCTTCTCCACCCTTCTCCCAAACCTCAATTGGTTCACAAAAATCAGCACCGGCTTTCAGGGCTATTTCGTGGACCAGCGATATTTCTTTGTCTCTATCAGTAGTCCTTCTGTTTATTGTTACAACTACTGGAAGCCCGAAGAGTTTTATGTTTTCAATATGTTTTACGAGATTTTCACATCCTTTCTCTAATGCCTCATAATTCTCTTTTGCCTGAACTTCCTCCGGTATTGGCTTCCCTGGTATCGCAGGGAATGCGCCACCATGCATCTTCAGTGCTCTGACCGTGCAGGTAATAACGACGCAATCCGGCTTGATTCCATACTTCTCAAGAACTCTGCATTTTATGTTCATCAGCTTCTCAGCACCACAATCCGCACCAAAACCACTCTCTGTCACAACATAGTCCACAGACTTGCAAGCAATGATGTCCGCCACTACAGAATTATTTCCGTGGGCTATGTTGGCAAATGGTCCAGCATGCATGAAACAAGCATTTCCTTCAAGAGTCTGGATAAGGTTCGGCATTAGAGCATCCTTCAGAAGAACAGCCATTGCTCCTGCACACTTGAGATCAGCAGCAGTAACTGGCTTCCCATCGTAAGTGTAGGCAACAAGAATTCTCCTGAGCCGCTCTTTCAGGTCCTTAAGGCTATCAGCAAGTGCCAAAATCGCCATTACCTCAGACGCAACCGTAATATCGTACCCCGTCTCCCTCGGATAACCATTCTGCTTTCCGCCAAGGCCTATAACAATCTCCCGGAGTGCTCTGTCGCTGATATCAACAACTCTTCTCCATGAAACGGTAAGCGGGTCGATATTTAGTGGATTTCCAAGAAGGATGCTTGTGTCAATATATGCTGCAAGAAGATTGTTTGCAGCACCAACTGCATGGATGTCCCCGGTGAAATGAAGGTTCAAGTCCTCCATTGGAACAACCTGGCTATAGCCGCCGCCTGCTGCGCCACCCTTGATACCGAATACAGGACCCATACTTGGCTCCCTCAGAGTTATCATCGCATTCTTGCCAATTTTATTTAACGCCTCGGTTAGCCCTATGGAAGTAACAGTTTTTCCTTCACCAAGCGGTGTTGGCGTAATAGCAGTAACATCAATTAATTTGGCATTTGGCCTGTCCTTTATTCTTTCAATTACATCAAGATGAACTTTCGCCTTGTATTTACCATAGAGCTCAAGGTCATCCTCACGGAGTCCAATACTTTCTGCAATCTCTACAATTGGCTTTAATTTCGCAGCCTGTGCAATCTCAATGTCACTTGGTACCTTTCCCATAATTCCTCCTTACCTCTCTTAACAATTTTTCTCAATTAAAAACGAAAATCCAAGATTCAAAAAAAATATCATGGGCAAGTCTTCACTTCACATTGGTTATCCAGATATTCCCTCAACCTCCTTTCCAGGACACAAAAATTTAGCCAGCCTAAACTCTATGATGTCTTCTATTTTTCAACTACCTATCGCAGTTAACTAACCAGGGAACTAACACAAATTTAGCCTCCTTAATTTGGAGGCACGCTTTTTGCATTATATTAAAACAATTCTATGCTTGCAAGCGCAACGTAAAGAAATTATACATTCTGATGTAATATGTACAACATCAAAATTTTTGTCATTCAGGTACTCAAAGTAAACTCCTACCACGTTGCCCTGTTTGACTTACTCTCGTCTCTTATTAGAAACTATCTACGTTCTGAAAACACACGGAGTGGTTGATTTGCAAGAAGGAGGTTTAGGATGAGTTCCGCAAACAAAGATTACGACGTGATTGTTATTGGAGGAGGCCCTGGCGGTTACCCTGCAGCGATTAGAAGTGCACAGCGCGGTGCCAAAGTAGCCCTTGTTGAAAAGGAAAAAGTTGGAGGAACTTGCCTTAACAAAGGCTGTATTCCAACTAAAACAATCCTTGCTTCAACCGAACTTGTTTCGCGGGCAAGAGAAGCGGAAAGCTACGGTGTTAAGATCAGTGACATTCAGCCAGATTGGCAGGCAATAATGGCAAGAAAAGAGAAGGTTATAAATACGCTTGTGACAGGAGTCATAAGTCTTCTCAAGGCGAATGGCGTAGATCTAATCGAAGGTCTTGCGCGCTTCAGAAACAAGCGGGAAATTGAAGTTGAAACAGGCGAAGGCCTAAAAGTTTTGAAAGCAGACAAGGCAATTATTGCAACGGGTTCAAGCCCTGCAGAACTCCCAACTTTCGACTTCACTCAAAAATCTGTCCTCACCAGTACCGATGCTTTATCGCTTGATAGAATTCCTGAGAGCCTGATCATAGTTGGCAGTGGGGTAATTGGTAGTGAATTTGCCTGTATTTTTTCTGTGCTTGGCACAAAGATTTCTATGGTTGAAATGATGGACAGAATGCTTCCAACCGAGGATAGTCGAATCTCAAAGCAAATGAAGGGCATTTTCAGGAAAGCAGGAATTGAGGTTATGACGGAAACAACTGTTAAGAGTGTTCTCGAATACAGAGATGATGGCATCAAGGTAGAACTATCAAATGGAAAAACAATTGATGCAGAGAAGCTTCTTGTTTCTATTGGTCGAAAGATGAACTCTTCGGGATTAGGACTTTCTGAAATTGGAGTAGAACTGGACAATCGTGGTTGTATAGTTGTTAATGAAAGAATGGAGACAAAAGTAGAAGGAATATTTGCTGTAGGAGATGTCACGGGTGGAATTCTACTTGCCCATACGGCAACTGCAGAAGGACTCATTGCTGCCGAAAACGTGACTGGTGGAAGCGCTACGATAGATGAGAGCATTGTTCCAGCATGTATTTTTACCATGCCAGAAATAGCAAGTGTTGGCTTAAACCCCGATAAAGCCGGGGAACTCGGATTGAACGCTAAAGTGGAGAGATTTTCCTTTGGCGCACTTGGTAAGGCACTTGCGATGGGAGAAGACAGAGGCTTCGTCCAACTTGTTGTTGATGCTAAAACGGATAAAGTTCTTGGAGCTCAAATAATGGGTCCACACGCTTCAGATTTAATTGCAGAAGTTGCCATTTCACTCAAACTTGGGGCAACTGCACGAGACATAGCTTCAACCATTCACGCACATCCAACACTTCCGGAGGCAATAATGGAAGCAGCAGAAGCTATTCATGGAAACGCTATTCATGTTGCGCCGCGCAAGTAAAATGGATTTAGGGTAAAGACTAAAGATAATCGGCAATCATCTTGAATACGAGATCTGCGACTTCTTCCTCCCTTCCAAAGAGGAAGTGGTCGGCTCCATGAATAACTTCAATTCGTCTAATTTTTCCCTCAGGAACGAGTTTTTTGAGCATTTCAAGTTCCTTAAGTGGAGAGAAATGATCCCTATCCCCTACGAGAATAATGATTTTTGTCCTAGACAAAGTCAGTTGCTCGGCAAGTTTTTCCATGTTGGACATCACAAGTGGTGGAGCTATGGCAATTGCACAGGAGACATCAAGTTCCATTGAGCAAGATGAAAGCAAAACTTGTGCACCAAAAGACCAGCCAATAACCGCCGTCGTAGAAGCATCTACAGCTTCCATGCCATTCAACAATTCGATTGCAGAATAAAGATCATATGGTTCTTCTGACCCACCGGTAAAAAATCCCCCGCTTTCCCCAACTCCACCAAAATTAAACCTAAGGACAAAGTATCCCCCACGGCAAATATGAGACGACATCACTTGAAGAAGAGGAACTTCCATGTTGCCGCCACCCATAGGATGAGGATGACAAATCACGACTCCGCCTACAAGGGTTGAAACATCAGGGATGGAAAGGATACCTTCAAGTAAAATATCTCCAGATGGCCTTCTGGAGGGAAAAGTCAATCTTTCCTCTTGCAAGATTTCCTTCTTTCAATAAACTCGGCGAAGAAAATATTTCATAATTTGCAAACGAAAGTTCAAGCAAAAAATTATTAAAAAAATTTGCGCAAATAAAGCAGGACAAGCAAACTGACAGTCTAAAATTTTACAGTAATGAGCATCAGAGGGCAGGCGTCAACACAGAAGCCGCAGAGGATGCACTTCTCCTTATCGAGTTCTAATGTCCAATCCGATTCGCGTATTCGAAGCGCTCTTGGAAGACAAACCGCAGTGCACGCTCCGCAACTTATACATTTTGAATCATCGACCTTTATATCTCTTATCGCCTCTTCAACCTCAACACCAAGTTCCTTGAGATAATGAATTGCACTCCTTAAATTCTTTGCTTCTCCTTCAATTTCTACGAGCATCCTGCCCACTTCTCCCTCCTGCACCTGTGCCCGAAGGATATTTGTGATGATGTCGAACTCCTTAACAAGCAGGGCAACAACCGGACGCTCAACAACATCAGGTGGGAAAGTCAGAACAAGTCTTTTTTTAGCCGCTCTTGTCATGCTTTCGCCTCCTCACCTCGAGGCTATTTAGCTCACCCTCCTTTGGAAGAGGTTCCAAAGGCTCTGTAAGAATAAACTTACCGTCAGCAATACGCACTTTGAGTTCATGTGCAATTTCTCTTGCTACCTTGTAACTGGAAAGAGGGGCCGACGGTATTCTTCTGCCTAATAGTTCAATACTACCGCTTCTCAATTCCTTATATGTAACCTCCCCCAATTTCGGCCTTTCTCTCGACGGAACTCCATAGTCAAAGACAGAAGCCACAAGTTCCTCATCGGATACACCAGTAAATCGAGCCATCTCCTCATCAAGAACGGGAATAGGAATTCCAACGCCAACGTAAATAGTAGCACCGTAACGTGAAAATTTTGCACCCCGTAAGTACTTTACACTCATTTGTTTCAGGTCTCCAATCAGAGCAATCGTTCCAGCAGGAACAACAGGAAAACCGTCTCCAGTTCGAGGAGAGGAAGGCTTGTGCTGAGTGCCCTGCCAGGCAACATATCCATTCGCCCCGCAAAGGAATACCCTGGTACCAATCCCAATTGTTCGATAATAAGGATCGTTCAGAAGTGGGCTTAATTGGCCCGCACTCGAGTAAGTCACATTCCCAAAGTTTGGAAGCAAAACCCCCATGTAGGTATATAATGTCCTTTCAGTACTATTCGTTGCGCAGGCATAATTCTGGTATGCATTTCTCGGGTTGAAGAGGAAAGCCTGATTCACAACTTCCTTGTTTATCCAGGTATTAATCTCCCGCCTCGGGTAGCAATCCGTCCCATGAGCAATTGCCCGAAGTTTTATCCAATTACCCTGTACAAAATCCTCAATAAGATGACCGCCACCATAATTCATTCCCTCGTTTTCCGATAAAGCAGTAGCACCAACATAGATGTCAACAGCCGCAAGGTCTGCGCATACCGGAACATCATTCAACCAAACTTTCTCCATTCTTATTGGTGGCTCGCTATGCCCAAGATTAATAAACGCTCCCGATGAGCACATGGGACCAAAAGTCCCTGTTGTAACGACGTCGATTTTTTCTGCTGCCTTCTTCGTTCCCTCAGAATGAACAATCTCCGCCATCTCTTCCGCAGTCACTACAACTGCTTTGCCCCTTTTTATCTTCTCATTGATCTCTGCAATCGTTTTTCCCATGCTTCTCCTTTGCCCAAGCCAAAAGCTCTATTGAAGTATAAACAATTTTTCATACCAAAAGATAGTGCTGTTTTAGAAAAGAATATTTTTTATACTAATTAGAAGTTGCTTCTTGCTCCATATTGAAAGAAGAAGCGGTTATGTCGTACTTTATCTCCGCCTCGCGTATAATTTCAGTTGACAAATACGGTTTGAAAATCGATGGTTCCCCACATAGGGGTGAGAATTCCTTTAAAAATATGGATACTAAGAAAAATAAGGAAAACGGGAAAAGTAAGTCTAAATTTATAGCCATAATAGCCATTTCCATCTTTTACTTCCTTTTTTTCTACCTGTTTGTTTCCCTGACATCCGTTCCATCTTCAAAAATCGCATATCCCGTAAGAGGCCAAAATTTCGCAACTCTTTTAACCTGGCCTGCCAAAATTCTTCATCTTAATCAATGGAAACCTGTTGACATAAGACTTCTTTTCATCCTAACAATAGTATTCTTGAGTATATCCTACATTTCTTTGCTTTTACTTGTTCGCTCTGATGTAAGGAAGGGAACAACAATAACTATTGTTGTTCTTTTCGTCGCTTTGTCTTTGCTTTTATTATTTATGCCTTCTATGTTTTCTCGTGATGTTTATAGTTATATTTTTTACGGAAGGGCAAAGGCATTTTTGGGAGCCAATCCATATATTGCATATCCCAAAATGTTCCCTAAAGATATTGTCTATCAATATGTTGGCTGGAAAGAAACTCCAAGTGCTTACGGTCCATTTTTCACTTCTCTTTCTTCTCTTATTGCTCTTGTTGCTAATAATAACCTCGTTGCAAACGTTTTCTTATTCAAATTAGTTGCCTTTCTTTTTTATGCAGCTTCCCTTCCCGTACTTTTCTCACTTACACGAAAACTCTCACCAGGTAAGGAAAACTTTGCCCTGGCAGGATGTGCAACCTGCCCGCTCTTCCTCATTCACATTGTTGGAGGAGCGCATAATGAATTCGTCATGGTCTTCTTTGTGCTCTTGTGCTTTTGGCTTTTGAGAAAAGGACACGCATATACGGGAATTTTATCGCTTGCAATTGCTATCTGCGTAAAGATTGTTGCAATCCTCGTTCTTCCTTCATTTTTTTTATTCATTCTTCGAGAAAAGAAAGAAAGTTATGCCGGGAAAATTGTCGGGAAAGCTATCCTCGGCATAATGTCATTTATTTTGCCTATTTCACTTATGTACTTGCCTTACTGGAAAGGAAGTAGGACTTTTGGCGCAATTGAATCAGTTGGCGGAATGTATTCATTCTCGTCAGTACCTGCAATGATCCAAACTATCCTTTTAAAAATCGCTTGCGCCTTTGGAATAAAAGGCATGAATTTTGAGAAAGCTGCAAGCTCATTCGTAAGGGGATTTTTCATACTGGTTTTCTTATTTATTGCGGTAGTTTTGTTCTCAAAAGTTAGAGACTTTAAATCGATGGTAAGTGCAACTGCAAGCGTTTTTTTGATATGGATACTTACTTCACCTTATATCCTGCCATGGTACTTATGTCTTGGCCTCACACTATCAATCATTCTTGGGGCAGACCTTACTGCAAAATGTTCGATTGCTGCCTCAATTGTCTTCATGCTTTACAGGATTCCGCCAATCCCGCCTCTTAAAAGAAGCCTGCATGACCCTTACAAGCCTCTATCAAGCTGGTATATTGCAGTTCCGCTTCTTATAATTTTTGCTTTCTGGGTTTTTTCCTCGACATACCAGATGCGCAAAAAGATTTGATTATGGTCTATCATTGAGACGATAGGATTACTTGGGTATTCTCAGCCGATGAAAAAATATTAAGTATTTTTCTACTATCAAAAATGAGGCCTTGAGAAAATGAAAATAGCAGTCGCGCTTAGTGGTGGAGCGGACAGTGCAATCTGTGCACTGCTTGCAAAAAAGAGAAGTCACAAAGTAACTGCTTATCACATGCTTATTGACGACCAGGATTGCATGCCGGAAAGAATACAGCAAGTCAAGAATCTCGCGAAAGCAATTGAATTACCGCTTGAAATAATTGACCTCAGGGAAGAATTCGAAAGCACTGTAATTTCCCCATTTGTAGAAGGATACGCATGCGGGTTTACTCCAAATCCATGCGTTTTTTGCAACAGGAAAATAAAATTTGGAATTCTATTTTCGAAAGCACTATCAGATGGATTTGACCTTTTTTCAACCGGTCATTATGCACGTATAGATTCTAAGAGTGGAAGATACCGATTACTAAGAGGGAAAGACAAACAAAAAGATCAATCCTATGTCCTCTGGAGCCTGAGCGAAGAGGAGCTCTCCAGGCTATTCCTTCCCTTAGGATTGCTTACAAAGACAGAGGTTCAAGCGCTCATAAGAAATGCAGGCCTTGAAATGCTTGTTCGGCCCGAAAGTCAGGATATCTGCTTTCTGAATGGCGAAAACTACATTTCGCTTGTTAAGGAACGTCATCCTGAAGCATGCGAAGAAGGGCCAATCCTTGACCTGAAAGGAAACATAATCGGAAAGCACAAAGGCATCGCCCACTACACTATTGGTCAAAGAAAGGGCATAGGCTTATCTAATCTTGGGGCTCAATACGTTCTCAAAATAGATTTTGAGAAAAATGCAATTACAATTGGTGAAAGATGCGACTATGACTCCATAGGATTTGAAGTCGACAACATAAATTTCATTCAAGGAAGTCCTCCCCATTCTCGCTTTTCCTGCCAGGTTGCAACAAGATATCAGGGGAAATTGACGAGTGCAGTTGTTGAGGTAAAAAATAGTTCCCGCGCCATTGTTTTTTGCAAGCATTGGCCGGCAGCTGCACCTGGCCAATCCGCAGTTTTTTATAAAGGCGATGAAGTGTTGGGAGGAGGTGTTATAACTCAATCTATTCCGGATAAAAACAAATATTAGAAAATCGTATATGATATCTATCTGAGAGGGAGTATCCAATTTTTGATGATGTAAAAGGAGGGATTCTCGATGGCACTTGTTGAATGGTTTGAGTTTCAAGTTCCTGGCAAGGTAATCTGTGCCGAACACTCTGTTACAAGTATAGGTACAGAGCTTGACAAAATTGGCGCAAAAAAAGTCCTCGTGGTTACTGATGAGGGAGTGAAAAAAGCAGGCCTTGTTGAACTGGTTGAAGAAGGAATGGAAAGTGGGACAGCCCAAATCGCAGGCATATTCGATGAGGTACCACCAAATTCTGAGGTTAAAATAGTTCATCGCTGTTATGAAATGGCAAAAGAAGTTGGAGCAGATGCACTTGTCAGCGTTGGAGGTGGTTCAAGCATAGACACTGCAAAGGCAACGGCAATTCTAATGTGTGAGGGAGGAAATCTCCTTGACCACCAGAGCGCTGTGTATGTACCATCTGGAAAACTACCACCGCACATTGCAGTGCCAACTACTGCCGGAACGGGCTCTGAGTCAACATTCGCTGCGGTGATCGCTGACGAGGAACAAAAACTTAAACTGATTTTCCAGGGTCCTGATTTAGCGCCAACCATTGCAATGCTTGACCCCGTAATGACAAAAACACTTCCACCACACCTCACAGCCTCAACAGGAATGGATGCATTAACGCATTGTATTGAGGCAATGCACTCTGAGATGCACGAGCCAATATGCGATGGTTTGGCCCTCCATGCTATGAGGCTCATTTCACATAACATTCTGAAAGCAACAAAAAACGGTGAGGATATCGAAGCAAGGATGTACATGCTGATTGCTGCAAACATGGGTGGAATCGCCTTCGCTAACGCTTTCGTTGGCATAGTGCATGCAATGGCACATGCGGCCGGAGGAAGATTCGGAGTTCCACATGGTGTTGCAAACTCAATACTTCTCCCTTATGGGCTCGAATACAACATAAAGTTCAACCCCGACCTTGTACTCCCTGAGTACCGAATGGCTGCAGAAGCACTTGGAATTGATGTAAGGGAATCAAGCGATGAGGAAGCTGCAGAAAAGCTTGTTGATTACATAAGGAATTTAACAGTGGAACTCAACTTACCTCAGAGATTATCAGAAGTTGGTGTTCCGGAAGATGGTCTTGAAGGCGTTGCTGAGGATGCTATGCTTGATGGCTCAATGTTTAACAATCCTGGAGAACCGCTCCTTGAAGATGTCCTCGAAGTTCTAAGGAAGGCTTATTGAACCGTTCACAGGAATTTTTGAAGGAGGAATGATGGGACTTAAAGAGTACTTCGAATTCTATTCACCAACAAAAGTGATCTTTGGTGAGAATCTTTCAAGGGAAATTTCAGGCGAATTTGATGCGCTTGGCTCGAAGAAAGCAATGATTATCACCGATAATGCCGTTCTTGGGGCAGGCCTCGTAAAAGGTGTGCAAAAAAGCATAGAAGAAAGTGCATGCGAATTGGTTGAAATCTACTCAGAAGTTCCCGAGAATTCCGAGGTTGAAGTATGCAAGGAAATTGCAAATATTGGAAAGTCAAAGGGAGTTGACACGCTTGTCTCCGTTGGTGGAGGAAGCGTTATTGACACAGCAAAAGGAGCGAATATTCTCCTTGGGGTGGACGGCGATCTTCTTGAGGACTGGCAGGGAACTCATCTAATTCCCAAACCGCTAAAGAACCATTTAGCAATTCCAACTACCGCAGGAACGGGAGCAGAAGTTAGCCTTGGTGCCGTTATAAAGAACACTCCAACAGGACAAAAGATTACTTTTAATAGCAAGTATCTCCTTCCCAATGTTGCTGTCCTGGATCCGGTCCTGACAGAGACAATGCCTGCCAGATTAACAGCGGCAACTGGAATAGATGCTCTCACTCATGCAATCGAGTCTTATTCAAGCCTCGAACACTCCCCACCCTCAGATGCTTTTTGTTATTGGTGTGTTCAAACAATATTTAAATATCTACCCAAAGCTTATGAAAACGGACAGGACTTAGAAGCAAGAGGATACATGCTCATCGCAGCAAATCTTGCGGGAATGGCACTTTCTACCACCATGTCAATCGGGGCATGCCACGCAATGGCACATGCGGCAGGAGGCTTGAGTCCTGTGCCACATGGAGTGGCAAATGCAATAATCCTCCCGGTAGTAATGGAATTCAATCTTGAATACTGTGCCGATAGATATGCCGAACTTGCAAAGGCTGCAGGATGCGATGTTTCTGGCATGGATGAGGTAAGCGCGGCAAAAGAATTTACCAGAAAGGTTACCCGGTTCATTGAAAGTTTCGGACTTCCAAAAAATTTAAGGGAAGCAGGGGCAGACCCTTCCCTTGCAGAAAGGATGGCCGAAGAAGCAATGGGTGATGGACAAATGTATGCGAATCCACGAGAAGGAGACTCAGAAGAAATACTTGAACTCTTTAAGAAACTTCTTGCCTGAAAATGCGGTTATTCTTTGCTAAATTTCCTTTTTACGCAACGATTTCTATCGCGCCTGGTATTACTTCAACGGAAAGTGGGCCCTCACCAATTACTTCTCCATCAGCCTGAAGAACAAGTCTCTCATCTGATATGACCTTAACCTTCTTACCACGCAATGCCAGGACAGATGGGTCTTGTAGATGGCTACCCCTGTAAATCCCTGGAACATTCTTCGCCATTCTGAACTTTGCAAATACTCTCTCTATCTTAGAATGAGAAGGCGCTGGCTCATCGTGAGGCAGATTTATTACAGGTGAACCAAATCCTGCACCAATAACAATCACATCAAACAGACCATCGTCAGGAGATGCTTCCGGGGCAACTCTCATCTTCCCCCCAAAATACTGGCCATTTGCAACAACAACAGTAGCAGCAAGTACCCTTAAGAGTTCATCATCAACCTGCAGTTCTATGTCTTTTTCGGTATAACTCGCATATGTCATGAGCAGACTCAAAAGGTAAGTTGCCGTCCCTCCAACCGCTTTCTTTAGAATTTTAGGAAACTCATTTGCGCGCTCAGTCACCTCACCATCAAAACCAACCCCTGCAATGTTTATGAAATAAGACTCCACCTTAGAGCCGTCCTTATTCCTGTATTTCATTTTTCCAAGGTCAACAAGGCGCTTCCTTCCTGAAACCATGAGTGAAGCAGCAGTCTGCCAGTCCTGCGGAATGCCAACCGTCCTGCAATAGTCACTCCCTCTGCCGGATGGTATTATTCCAACTGAAGGGCGAATATCACTTTCTGAAAACATTATTCCATTCACAACCTCATACAAAGTCCCATCTCCACCTACAACACCAATAAGCCCATAGCCTTTCCGAGTAGCCTCCTTTCCAATTTCTATGGCATGGCCTTGAGCCTCAGTGAACCGGTAATCAAAATCGAGTTGAAGTTCGCGAAGAACTCCTTCAAGTTCTTCCCATATCCTCAAAGTTTTACCGGCACCTGCAACAGGATTAATCACAAGCATTGCTCTCGAAGCATTATGAGCCACTGAAACCCTTGACTCTTTTCCTTCTACCTTCCCTTTCTTCTTACCTCCACCACTTTTGCTTTGTGCTTTACCCTTGGGCATATCTACCTCCTGCTAATAAACTCTATTTATAATATCAAATAATTCTGAGAGTCTTATGACAAAACCAAACCATTTCGGGGAATCGCCTAATACTTAAAACCTGATAAATTTCTACATCGTCAATCCGCACTTTGATTTGAATGAGCTCGCTTTCCCCTGTTTCAGGAAGTATTTATCCCCCTGCCGAGAAGAGGCCTTCCGTGAGGGAGGGGATGAAAGGAGGACTTCAAAGCAAAGACTTCTACTGATAGAATTAAGAAACCGTAGTGAGAATTTTTTAAGAAAAAACCGGAAGGGGGAAAAATGCTTAGCATGGACAACGTAAACGCATGGATTGTTAAGGGAGCAGTTGCAGTATCAGCACTACCGAAGTTTGAGACATGGAAGCCCAATGAAAAACTTAAGATTCTTCTCGTTGGCTACAACGGAAAGAGAAATACAGGGGCAGATGTAAGAGTTGCCGAGATGGTAAAGCAGTTCTATAGGGTTCTCAATACTGATCAGATTGAGATAAGCGTCATTACCCTTGACAAAACATTAACCGATGTCTATTTTAAACCGCCAACCAAACAGATTGAGATAAATTCCATATATTTCAAAGACCTATTTGATGCTTGCAGAAATCATCACGTTGCTGTCCTCTGCGAAGGAAGCACACTTAAAAGCAAGTTTGCAAATGCTCTCACTTTATTTTTCTGCGAGGCTGCTGGAATAATGAAAAAACAGGGAAAACCATGTATAGCATACGGCTCGGAAGCAGGCGAAATGGACGATTTCGTTAAGCGTGCAGCTTCGGAACTCTGCAGCGAAACATACTTCATAGCAAGAACCCAGGCATCTCTGGATATCATTAAAAGCATGGGACTTGAAGGTCGCCTTGGGACGGACACAGCATGGACATTTCCTCCAGCCCCCTCTGATTGGGCAAAAAGGGAACTTATGGAAAAGACTGGATGGGATGGAAAGAAACCAATAGTTGGTGCCGCTGTCATAAATCCCTTTTACTGGCCGGTGAAGCCAAGCCTTTTGAAAGTTGGAAAGTCTGCAATCAGGCGAAAGTGGGAGATGCATTACGAGAAGTGGTACTTTTTCACATGGTCCGAAGAGCGAAAGAAACTTTTCCGTGCATATATCGAAGGAATAGCAGATGCCTTAAACAAGTTCAGTTCCGAGCATGATACTCATGTAGTCGCGTTTGGCATGGAAGCACTCGATTACGACGCATGCAATGAACTTGTAAACCTCATAAAACCTCCATCCGGTTTCTTCAGTTCAAAATTCTACGACGGATACCAGATTACAGCCCTTCTTCACTCACTTTCTCTCTTGGTCACCTCGCGCTACCATGCTAAGGTTCTCTCAAGTTCAGGAGGTGTACCGGCAGTTGCCGTCTCAATGGATGAAAGACTTTACAATATATTTGACGAGGCAGGGCATATTGCCGATTATTACCTTCCATGCGATGAGCCAGACCTTGGAAAGAAACTACTTGAGAAGATGGAGAAGTGCTGGGAAAACCGAGAGAAAGTCTCAAGTGAAGTTCTCGCAACCCTTCCCGGATACTTAAGGAAAATGGCAGATATGGGCTCATTTTTCAGGAAGTGGATAGAAGAATCATTCCCCGGAATAAGACTTGGCCCAGAACCTGAAGATTGGCTCGGTTACCTACCAGAACTACACGATGGCTTGAAGGCCGTCCTCGATGAAGAATCGAAATAAGGAACATCTATACATAGAAGGGAGAAACAATTGCTCAGCATGGACAATGTAGCAGGATGGATCGTCCAGGGAACTGTATCGCTTGCAAGGCTTGTGCCCTACAAAACCTGGGAAAGAGGGGAGAGACTTAAAATATTACTGGTGGGGTACAATGGCAAGCGCAACACTGGAGCGGATGTGAGAGTCGTTGAGATGGTAAGGCAGTTTAAGAAAATCCTCGGAGAAGATCACGTAGAAATAAGTATACCAACGATGAATATAGACAGTATCCGTGTTTATTACGATAACACTGTGAATTTGATCAAGATTAGCACAATTTACTTTAAGGACCTGCTTGACTTCTGTAGTAAAAATCAGCTATCTGTGATATCCGAGGGAAGCACACTCAAAAGCCAGTTCGCAAATGCATTAACCCTCTACTTCTGCGAGGCTGCCGGCATAATGAAAAAGCAGAATAAACCCTGCATTGCCTATGGCTCTGAAGCAGGCAGAATGGACAACTTTATTCGCAAAATAGCCTCAAAGACCTGTAGTGATACCTACTTTATCGCAAGAACAGAAGCATCACTTAAGATAATAAACGAACTTGGGCTCAAGGGGCACATAGGAACTGATACAGCGTGGACTTTCCCGCCAGCTCCAAAAGAATGGGCAGAACGCGAACTTCGGCAAAAAGCCAAATGGGACGGCAAAAAACCACTCGTCGGTATTGCAGTAATCGACCCCTGGTCTTATCCAGTGAAACCGAGCATTTTGAAAACTCTCCGCGCTATTATCACTCGAAACTGGGAAAACCATTACGATAAAATCTACTTTTTTACCGCCTCTGAACGTCAGGGTAAATATCCCGCTTATCTTAAAGGAATAGCCGATGCCGTTAATCGTTTCCGCGCCGCATACGATGTTCACCCCATAGTCATTGGTATGGATTCAACTGACTTTGATGCTTGTAATGACCTCAATTCATTACTTGATCCACCCTCAACTGTTTTCAGTTCACGGTTTTATGATGGCCATCAGCTTACAAGCATCCTTCAATCCCTTGATTTGCTCGTTACCTCACGCTATCACGCACGCGTTCTTTCAATGGCTGAAGGAGTACCTGCAATTGCAGTCTCACTTGACGAAAGGCTTTACAATCTTTTCAACGAGTGCAATCAACTCGAAGATTATTATCTGAAAGTTGACGAGCCAGAACTTGGAGAAAAACTCCTCTCCAAAATGGAAAAACTCTGGGAAAATCGAGATCACCTGCGCCGCGAGTGGCGCTACCATATACCGATATATCTGAAGACAATGGCTGATATGGGTAAATTTTTCAGGGGTTTCGTTGAGGAATCGTTTCCTGGCATCAAGTTAGCAGAAGAACCAAAAAACTGGCTCGGTTACCTTCCAGAACTTTACGAGAGTTTAAAAACAACTCTTGAAGATGATATAAGATCTTAATA
>Ga0315298_1006560_pt1 | contig 15826 bp, 16 predicted proteins | sample WHS_1_MG_FD_203077 | JGI IMG/M metagenome (GOLD analysis project Ga0315298, IMG submission 203077) | Extremophilic microbial mat communities from Washburn Hot Springs, YNP, Wyoming, USA - WHS_1_MG | ecosystem: Environmental > Aquatic > Thermal springs > Hot (42-90C) | place: USA: Wyoming... | reverse complement strand
GCCTGGAGAATCGGCGGGCCAGTGAGCGCGACGGCGAGGTCCGGCTTCTGCCGCCTGCGGGCTGGGTCGCCGAGCCGGACTGTATCTCGGTCGATGCCGTGGCGCGCGGGCGCGAGCGCGTCATCCCGGTGGCCCTGCGGCCGCGGCGGGGCGACGCGGAGGCCGGCGCGACGGCGGTTGAGCTCGCTTGGACGTCCGCTCGCGACGAGGTGCGCACGGCGCAGCCAGTGTTCGTCGTCGAGCGTCCCGGCACTGTCCGGGTGACGTGCGGCGACGACGGGGAGTGGTTGATCGACAACGGCCGCCTGGCGGCCGTCGTGGCGCCGCATTTTGCCGGCAGCATGCGGACGTTGCGCGACGGCGGGCGGGAGCTTTTGGCGTCGCCGTATCCCACCGCCGGCGCCTTCGTCGACCTCGCGCCGTGGTACGGCGGGCTCCATCCGCAGACGCGGCGAGGCGCGGGCGATTGGCCGGGCTATGGCTACAGAGAGGCCTACGCTGCGGAGGAGGTCACTCGCACCGGAGCGCGCGGCAAATCTTGGCGCGGCGTCAGACTGACCGTTGGCGAGCCCACCGGGGTGCAGGGCCCGATCGGCCCGAGCGCGTCGGTCCCGCCCGGGGTCAGGCGCCAGCTCGACCTGCTGACGCTGCCCGGCAGCAACCTGTTGGCCGTCATCGCGCGGGTCTGCAATGACAGCGGGGCCGATCTCGAACTCTGGTTCGGCTTCGATGCCTATCCGCTGCGCCCGTCCGGGGCAACGCTTAAGTTTCTGCCGGCCGGGGTTGCGGCGAGCGAGGCCCCGCGCGCGCGGCGGGCCGGCGCCGGGATGGCCACCTTGCACGGTCTGGCTTGGCTGAGCGTGGACGCTGATACCGCCTGCGCTGTAGGACCTGCGCTGGCCATCATCTCGCCCGAAGGTCTCCTGCGCGTCGATGACTACGGCGAGCGGGGTCTCCTCGCCTCGACGGTGGCCGCCTGGCGAGTGCCAGCGCGCGGCGTCGCCGAGCGGTTGACGTTCCTCGCCTCCGCCGGCAGCGCCGCGGAAGCCTTGCTCTACACGGAGTTTTGCGCTCTTGCCGTTTTGCCGTGAGGCGAGTGCGGGTAGCGAGGGCAGTGAAAAGCCCCGGCTATTGGCCGGGGCTATCTCCGGGCGCGCGCGGAGGCGCCGAGTACAGGCTGGTTTTACCGGCGGCCGCCGGTGCGCCGTGAGGCCGTTCGGCCTGCGTCCAGACCCAGACGAGGCTGACGAACGGGAAAAGGTACATGAGAAGGGCGTAAGGAGCGTAGGCCGTCGGCGCGATGCCGAGGGCGGCCGCGCTGATGACGGCCATCAGGTTCCACGGGATGAGCGGCGAGATGACGGCTCCCGAGTCGGCGAGCATCCTGGCCAGGAACTCGGGCGGCAGGCGCCGGCGGGCGTATTCGCTGCGCACCAGGCGCGCCGGGATGATGATGCTCAAGACTTGATTGGCGACAATGGCTGCGGTCAGGCAGCTCAGCGCCATGGTTGCCGTCAAGAGGTCCCGCGGCCGGCGCACGCGCGCGAGGAGGGGGCGCACCAATGCCTCCAGCAGTTCCATGCTCTCCATGATACCGCTGAACGCGCCGGCGAAGGTCAGCAGCAGGACAATGTTAACCATCCGCACCAGCCCGCCGCCGCTGATCACGCTGTCGAGGGCGCGCACGCCGCTGTGCAGCGCGTATCCTGAGACGAGCTCTTGCAGCAGCAGCGAGAGCGGATGATGCTGAACGAGCAACGCAATGATGATGCCGACCGCCAGACCGGCGCCGAGGCTGTCCCGCACCGGACGTCTCGCGAGCGCCAGCGCGAAGACGACGACCGGCGGCAGCAGGACCACCCAAGAGAGATTGAAATTGGCGGCCAGATTGCGCGTAAAGACGGCCGCGGCTGCCGCATCGCCGACGCTTGTGCCGGGTCGCCAACCTCGCCCGAGCAGCCAGAAGCCAGCCAGCGAGAGTAGCCAAGCCGCGGCGGCCGAGGGCGCGAGCGCCCGCAGCGCCCGGTCGGGCGATATTTCGGTCATGTTTGCCGTCAGGTGAAAGGTGCCGGAGAGCGGCGAGGTCCGGTCGCCGAGCAGTGCCCCCGAGGCGAGAGCGCCTGCCATCAAGGGCAAAGGGGCGCCCGCCGCGCTGGCGATGCCCATCACGGCGATGCCGACGGTGCTCAGAGTGCCGATCGAAGAGCCGAGCGCCAGCGAAGTCAGCGAAGCGATGATGAAGCCGGCGACGATGAGCGCGCGCGGGTTGATCAGCCGGAGGCCGTAGTATATCAGCCCAGGGACCGTGCCGCTGGCCAGCCAGGCTGCGGTCATGGCGCCAACGCAGGCGAGGATGACGAGCACCGGGACGACGCGGCGCACGCCTCGCAGTGCGAACTCGGCCAATTGCCGCTGTGATGCGCCGAGCAACGAAGCCACTGCCCAAGCGGCTGCGAACCCCGCGACGAGAGCGGTGTAGAGGGGCCAGCCGCGGCCCTGGGCGACCGCCAGGGCGGCGATCAAGGCCAGCATGGGGAGGGCTGCGACCGCCGGCCCGACCTGGCGACGACGAGCGTTCGCGAGGGCTGGAGCGAGTTGGCGCGAATCTGACATCTTCATTTTCAGCTCCGTAATATCAACGCTATGTGCCCATTATAGCTCTGTTCGGTCCCCGTGCGGACGGGCGGGCGCAGGCGAAGGCAGGTGCGTTGGTGTCTGCAGCGGGCAGGGAAGCCGCGCGCGGCGCCGAAGTAGCCATGGGAGCCCCGGCCGCCAAGCGCACGCCGGCGGCCCGAGCGGAATTCGTTTGCTGTGCAGGGAGATGAGAGTATGAGCCTGAATCAGCAGAAGATTGACCAGATCCTCGTTGGCGCGCGCTTCTACCCGCTGACCGGAGACAATCGCCCGTTCGAGGCGCTGGCCATCGCCGGCGACCGAATCTACGCCACCGGCACGCGGGACGAGATCGAAGCCTTGGCGCCGGCCGGTTGCCGTCGCAGCGACCTCGGCGGCGCGACTGTCCTGCCCGGGCTGATCGACAGCCACCTGCATCTCACGTGGTACGGGTTCTTCCTCAACCAGGTGGATCTGAACGGCACGAGGTCCATATCCGAATTGCAGCAGCGGGTGGCGGCGCACGCCGCGCAGCTAGGACCCGGTGAGTGGGTCACCGGCGGCGGCTGGGAGCAAGGGTTGTTCGCCGAGAAGCGCTATCCGACGCGCTACGACCTCGACGCCGTCGTCCCCGATCGCCCGGTCGTGCTCGACCGCGTCTGCTACCATGCAGTGGTCGCCAACAGCGCGGCGCTCGCCCTCGCCGGGATCACGCGGGATACGCCGGCGCCGGCGGATGGGGAGATCCGCCGCGATGCCAACGGTGAGCCGACCGGCGTGCTGACCGAGGCGGCGTGCGACCTCGTCAAGCGGCACATTCCTGCGCCAAGCTACGCGCAGACGCGGGCGGCCTTCCTGCGCGCCATGGCCCGCGCCAACGCCGCCGGATTGACTTCTGTGCACACCAACGATCAAGGCGTGCTTGAGGTGCTGCAGGATATCAGGGCAGCGGGTCAACTGTCGCTGCGCGTGTACCTCGATCGGACGCTGTCGCTGGCGGAAGTCGAGGCGAACGAACTGCGCACCGGGTTCGGCGACGAGTGGCTGCGCATCGGGGCCGTTAAGATATTCGTTGACGGCAGCCTCGGCGCCCGCACGGCGGCGCTTTACGAGCCGTACAGCGACGAACCGGGCACGCGCGGCCTGCTCATGTACGCGCAAGAGGACCTCGATGCGCTGGTGCTGGCGGCGCACCGCAAGGGGATGCAGGTAGCGATCCACGCCATCGGCGACCGCGCGGTCGCCGCGGCGATCGATGCCATCGAGCGGGCCCTGCGCGCGCAGCCGCGCGGCGACCACCGCCACCGCATCATCCACCTGCAAGTGCTCAATCCTCAGATCATCGGGCGTTTACGGACGCTAGGGTTGATTGCCGACATCCAGCCGAAGTTTGTCACCGGCGAACAGGCTTGGGCGGGCGCGCGCGTCGGCCCGGAGCGGGTGCGCTGGGCGTATCCGTGGAAGAGCCTTTGGGACGCCGGCATCGTCTGCGCCGGCGGGTCGGACTGCCCGGTCGAGCCGCTCGAGCCTCTCTGGGGCATCTACGCCGCCGCCACCCGCGCCACCATGGATGGTACGCCGCGCGAAGGCTGGCTGCCCGAACAACGTCTGACGGTCGAACAGGCGATCGCCCTCTTCACCCGCAACGCGGCCTATGTTTCGTTTGAGGAGAACTTGAAGGGGACGCTCGCGCCGGGCCAACTGGCAGACCTAGTCGTCCTTGGCGATGACCCGTTCGCAGTCGATCCGCTGGCGATCAAGGACATCCCCGTGCTGATGACCATGGTGGGCGGACGCGCGGTCTACCAACGTTAGGGCGGCGCCGAGGGCGCGCAACAGCCTGAACGGGAACCGCGGCCAGACGACGGACGATCAAGAGAAGGCGCGTGTGCGTGGCATAGAAAGGCTCACAACCTCGCTGGCGGCCTGTCACTGGTCGCCAGACATGTTTCGGGAGGCTAAACCTTGCCGCGCCGCTGCCGATAAGTAAAGAAGAGGCTGCTGCAGGCAGTTCGTCCTAAACCGACTGCGGCTGTGTGCGTTTGTCGAGAGACCGCTGGAGACGAAGGAGGAGGAACCGGAGTTGGCTCTCTGTTCAGTCTGTGGTGCCAGTAACACGGGCATCGGCGGCGTACCGCTGGTTAAGGTTGACGATAAGTACTACTGCAAGCGCTGTCTCATCAAGACGAAAGGCATTGTCCGCTGCTCGGTCTGCGGCCAGACGGCCGGTGCCACCAATGACTCCATACGTACGCTGCCCGACGGCAAGTACATCTGCAGCAGCTGCGAAGAGAAGCAGGGCGGGATGCCAGGCGCCGCGCAGGCTGCGGCCACTCGGGCTGCGACGGCCCCGGCGGCGCAGGCGGCCCCCGCAGCGGCCGTCCAGGTCCTGCCGAACAGCTTCAACCTGCCGGTGGACAAACTGATCGGCGGCCTACAGAAGGCTTTCAACGAAGCAGTCCAGCCGGGCGAGAAGGTGTTGTTCATCCTCGCGGCGTCGAGCGGCGAAGCGCTCTGCGCGATGGAGAAGCGCGCCTTGATCCTAAAGGCCGGCTTCGCCGCCGGCAGCGTTGATGCGTACAAGTCGCGGGCATTCCCATATGACATGATCATGAAGGTAGAAGTCAGAGCGGGCATGGTCCAGGGCATGCTGCAGATCCTCGCCCCGGGCGTCAAGCCGGTCAGCGCCAGCGCTTCCGATGCCTACATGGCGGATAATGTGGTGACGTTCATCGGTGAGGACCACCGCGACAAGTTCGAACGCGCCGGCAAAGCCCTGAATCAGTTAGCGGCCCAGTCGCATCAGTAAGTCCGAATGCAGGTGAACAAGGCCAGAGGCTCTTCGCTGCGGCGAAGGGCCTCTGCTTTCACGCTGTTGTGCCGGTCAACTGCGCGGGGTATAATGTAGTCAACAGAGGGAGGAGGTACTCCAAATGGCCAGCGTCACCAAGGATATGACGATTCAGGAGGTCCTAAAGCTGAACCCGAAGACGGCCGCCGTCTTTCTGCGGAACGGCATGCACTGCATCGGCTGCCACATCGGCTTCGACGAGAAAGTAGGCGAGGCGGCCGAAGCTCACGGCGTCGATATCGAGAAGCTCATCCGCGAGCTGAACGAAGTCGTCGCCGCCGGTTGAGCGGATTCGGGTCCAATGTGGTTCTGACAGAGGAGACAGCCATCTCGGGCATGGCTGTCTTTCTTTGTGTCGGCCCGCCCGCGCAGCCGTCGGACCAAGAATGGAAACCGGAGAAAAGCGGACCAACCGGGCGCCCGGACCCGGGTTTCCGCCCGTCGGGAGGCGGCAGGCAGTTTGTCCGCCACAAGGTATGGTATGGTATAATGGAACCGGGTTCTATATATTGTGGCAGACTGGGGGAGAGATGCCGCGATGCGCTGTCCCGTCTGCGGTCACCCCGAGAGCAAAGTGCTCGACTCCCGACCGACTGAGGGGGGGAGCGTCATTCGCAGGCGGCGCGAGTGCCTGGCGTGCGGGCGCCGCTTCACGACGCATGAGAAGGTCGAGGAGTCGCCGCTCGTCGTGGTGAAGAAGGACGGCCGCCGCGAGGCGTTCGACCGCCGGAAGATCCTCGACGGGGTCCTGCGCGCTTGCGAGAAGCGCCCGGTGTCCCTGGCGAGCATCGAAGGACTCGCTGCCGACGTCGAGCGCGAGATCCGCGGCAGCGGCGAGGGCGAGGTCGCGAGCAAGCGCATCGGCGAACTGGTCATGGAGCGCCTGCGCGAGCTCGATGAGGTGGCCTATGTCCGCTTTGCCTCGGTCTACCGCCAGTTCAAGGACATCAACCGCTTCCTTGAGGAACTGGAGAAACTGGTTGACAGAGAGAGTAAGCGCTGAGGGGGAGGCATGGACAAGTGCAGTTGTCCGGCAACGCACTGACGGTTCTTGAGCGAAGATATCTGAAGAAGATTGACGGGAAAGTCGTCGAGACGCCGGAGGACATGTTTGACCGGGTCGCGCGGAACATCGCCGAGGTGGACGGCACCCACTACGGGAAGGACCGGGCGGCCGTGGACGCCCTCGCCGAAGAGTTCAAGCGGATGATGATGTCGCTGGAGTTCATGCCGAACTCGCCGACGCTGATGAATGCCGGTCGCGAGCTGCAGCAACTGGCGGCCTGTTTCGTCCTGCCGGTGGAGGACAGCATGGTCGAGATCTTCGATGCGATCAAGTATGCCGCCCTGATTCACCAGTCCGGCGGCGGCACCGGCTTCTCGTTCTCCCGCCTGCGCCCGAAGAACGACGTCGTGCGCTCGACCGGCGGCGTCGCCTCCGGGCCTGTGTCATTTATGAAGGTCTTCAACGCCGCCACCGAGGCGGTGAAGCAGGGGGGGACTCGCCGCGGCGCCAATATGGGGATCCTCCGCGTCGATCACCCCGACATCGTCGAGTTCATCACTTGTAAGTCGAACAATAACGAGATTACGAACTTCAACATCTCGGTCGGTCTGACCGATGAGTTCATGCGCGCGCTCGCCGCCGACGGCGAGTACCCGCTGCGCAATCCCCGCAACAACGAGGTCGTGCGCATGCAGAAGGCGCGCGAGATCTTTGATCTGATCGTCGATCAGGCCTGGAAGAACGGCGAGCCCGGCATCATTTTCCTCGATCGGCTGAATCAGGCTAATCCCACGCCGGAGCTGGGCGCGATCGAGAGCACCAACCCGTGCGGCGAGCAGCCGCTGCTGCCGTACGAGGCCTGCAACCTCGGCTCGATCAACCTCGCACTGATGGTCAAGGAGGGCGGCGCCGAGCCCACGGTCGATTATGATCGCCTCGACCGCCTCGTGCGAACGGCGGTCCACTTCCTCGATAACGTCATCGACGCCGGCCGGTACCCGCTGCCGCAGATTGACGCGATGGTCAAGGGCAACCGGAAGATCGGCCTCGGCGTGATGGGGTTCGCTGACATGTTGATCCGGATGGGCATCCCCTATGACTCCGAGCGAGCGGTGCAGGTCGCCACGGACGTCATGTCCTTCATTCAGCGGGTCGCCCGCGAGGCATCGCACGAACTGGCCGAGGAGCGCGGCTCCTTCCCGAACTTCTCGCGCAGCATCTACAAAGACGGTCCGGCGCTGCGCAACGCCACGGTGACGACCATCGCCCCGACCGGCACGATCAGCATGATCGCCGGCTGCTCGAGCGGGATCGAGCCCCTGTTCGCGCTGTGCTATGTCAAGAACGTCCTCGATAACGACAGGCTGCTGGAGATCAACCCGCTGTTCGAGCGCGTCGCCAGGGAGCGGGGGTTCTACAGCCGCGAGCTGATGGAGCGCGTCGCCGAGCACGGTTCGATCGCCGACATGAAGGAGATCCCGGAGGACGTCCGGCGCGTCTTCGTCACGGCGCACGACATCTCGCCGGAGTGGCACATCCGCATCCAGGCCGCTTTCCAGCGCCACGTGGACAACGCTGTCTCCAAGACGGTCAACTTCCGCAACAGCGCCACGCGCGAGGACGTCGCGACTGTCTTCCGTCTGGCCGACCAACTGGGCTGCAAGGGCGTCACCATTTACCGCGACGGCAGCCGCGAATCGCAGGTGCTGACCATCCCCGGCAAGTCCGAACAGCCGGCCCAGGCAACCGACGCGCAGGTGGCCGCGACAGCGCCGGCAGCGTCCGAGGCACCCGCGGCCGGCGCGCAGCCGGTGGTGTTCGGCCGCCTGAAGCCGCGGCCGCGCCCGGACGAGACGCATGGGATGACCAGAAAGTACAAGATCGGCGGCTGCGGCTCGTTCTTTGTCACGGTGAACGGCGACGAGCACGGGATCTGCGAGATCTTCACCAACACCGGCGAGGAGGGGTGCGCCGCGCTCTCCGAGGCCGTCGGCCGCTTGGTCAGCATCGCGCTGCGATCCGGGATCGAGCCCGAGGTCATTATTGATCAGATCAAGGGGATCAAGTGCATCGGCTGCATCGTTGACCCCGAGACGCGCGTCCTCTCGTGCCCGGACGCCATCGGCAAGGCGATTGAGAAGTTCATCAACGGCCATAATAAGTTCGACCTCAACGTGGTTAAAGGCCCGCGAACGGTGCAGATGTGCCCCGAACCAGGCTGTGGCGGGTTTATGGTCCACGAGGGTGGATGCTACACCTGCACCACTTGCGGTTACTCCAAGTGCGGCTGAACGGGCCGCACCTCAATCCGGGGCGGCGCTTTGGCCCTCCGAGCGAGGTGAGTCTGTGATGGGGTTCGCACGCACCGACCGGGACGGCATAGCGGTCTACACCGTGTCGTCGTTCCCGGCCGGTGCGCTCGCCGTATTCTCGACGCGGCTCGGCGGCGTCAGTCGCCAGCCGTATGCGACGCTGAACGTCGGCGCTCACGTGGGCGATGATCCGGGAGCGGTGGCGGAGAACCGGCGCCGGCTGGCGACTGCAGTCGGCCTGCCAGAACCTTGGGCCACCGTGCGGCAAGTCCACGGTAGTGTTGTCCTGCGCATCACCGCATGGCCAAACGGGGAACCGCTCGGCAGCGCTGATGCGTTGATCACGGATCGGCCCGGACTGCCCCTCGCCATCTTCACCGCCGATTGTGCAGCCGTCTACATCTACGATCCGGTGCGGCGCGCCGTCGGATTGGCGCACGCGGGTTGGCGCGGCACCGCCTCCGCAATTGCCGCCCGGACGGTCGCCGCGATGGCGGAGGCCTATGGTACCAACCCCGGGGACTGCTATGCAGCGATTTCGCCGGCCATCGGCAGTTGCTGCTACGAGGTGGACGAGGCGGTGGTGAGCCGGCTCCGGCGTTTCTCTTGGCTGGGGCGCGTCATTCGCGAGACGCGCCCCGGGCATTGGCGGCTCGACCTGTGGTCGGCCAACCGGCTGCAGTTGGCGGACGCCGGTTTGGCGCTGGAACGGATCGCGGTGAGCGGCCTTTGCACGGCCTGTCATATGGATCAGTTCTATTCGCATCGTGCCGAAGCCGGATGCACCGGGCGCCAAGTGGCTCTGCTCGCGCTAAAGTAAGCGGCGCTGCAGCATTTCTTCTCACGGACGAGGCAGGAATCGTATGGCAAACGGCGAAAGAACTACGAAGCGACGCAGCGCGAAAAAGGTGGCCGCGATGCCGCGACGCAGAAAATCGACTCGCTCAAGACGCAAGAAGCGCTTTCGCCCCGGCAGGTTGCTCGGCCGACTGGTCGTGGCGGTTCTCCTCCTTGCCGTCGGTTGGTGGGGGTTCGGGTATTTGCGTGATACCCTGATGGGTACCTTGGCGAGGACGGTGGTGGCGACGGGCGGAACGGTCGAGCAAGTGGTGTCGGCCGACGGCTGGCTCATGCCGACAGTCGCCGAGACTGAAGTCGCTCCCCGCGGGGGCGTCGCGCACATCAAGGTGCCTGACGGGGAGCGCACCCGCGTTGGGAGTTGCGTCGTTGAGCTGATCGATTCGGCATCCCAACGCCAGCTTCTCGATGAACTGGAATCGCTGGACAAGCAATTGGCAGACCTGAAGCAGCGCAACGCCAGCGATCGGGCGGCCGCAACGAAGCGCCTCCAAGAGATCGAAGGGCTGCTCGCCAGCAAGCTGGCCGAGTTGAAGGCGGTCACCGCGAAAGGGGACCAGGCGGCAATCGACCGTCTGCAGGGCGAGCTGCGCGACCTTGGGGCCGAGAAGCAAGCGCTCACCGTTAAATTGAACGCCCTCGCGGCCGCCGAGGCCGACTTGGAAGCCAAACGCCAGCAGGCCGGAGATGCTGTCAGCCAGGCGGCTTACCAGATGGTGGCAATGTTCCCCGGCGTCGTTGCTTATCGCTTCGACGGTCTGGACGATGCGTTGACGCCGGAAAAAGCCGTCGCGCTAGGCAGTCGCGGGCTGTGGTCGCTGCGCGAACAGGTTTCTGCCCTCAAGGATGACCAATCCGTCGAGGCCGGGCAGCCGGTATTCAAGGTAATCGACCCGGCGACGACCTACATAGCCCTGGCAGTGAAGGCCAGCCAGTTCGTCGAGCTCGGCCAGGGGCCGGTCACGTTACGGTTCCCGGGATTCGGGCGCGCCACCGCGCGGGCGGAATTCGTCAGCGCCGGTCAACCGGAGCGGAATGGCTACCTGGTGGCGGTCTACCGCACCGGCGACTTCTTGCCCGAATTCACTCAGACGCGGCGCGCCACCGTCGAGATCGTCAGATCGGCCGGCAACGGGCTGGTGGTGCCAAGCAGCGCCCTCGTGCAGCGCGCCGGCCAGATCGGCGTTTGGGCAGTCACGCGGGGCGCCGCCCACTTCACCCCGGTGACTGTCCTCTGCAGCAACGGTATCTTCGCTGCGGTGACGGGGTTGCCGGAGGGGACCGAGGTGGTCAAACTGGGGCGCCTGGTCATTCGCGAAGGCCAACGGATCAAGTAATGGCAGGTGCATGAGATGGACTCGATCGCTGAACGCGTTCGTGTCGTGCGAGAGCGCATCGAGGCGGCCGCCCGGCGCGCCGGGCGCGATCCCGATGCGGTCCGCTTGGTGGCGGCGAGCAAGACGCAGCCGGTGGAGGCAATTGCGGCTGCTATCGCCGCGGGGGTGCGCGAATTCGGCGAGAATCGTGCCCAGGAGTTGCGCGAAAAGAGACCGCTGATCGATCAAGATGTGACTTGGCACTTCATTGGCAGGTTACAGACGAATAAAGTCAAATATGTAATCCCGGGGGCTGCCTTGATCCACTCGCTCGACCGCCTCGCGCTGGCGGAGGAACTTCAGCGGCGGGCCGAGCAGGTCGGCGTCGAGGTGAATGCCTTGGTGGAAGTGAATACGTCTGGCGAGACGAGTAAAGGCGGCGTTTCGCCGGCGGACTTGGCCCGCTTTTTGGGCGCGCTGAGCGGCTTCGGGCGCATTCGCGTTCGCGGCCTGATGACCATGGCAGCGCCGGGGGATCCGCTCGCCGCCCGCGCTTCCTTTCGTCGCTTGCGTGAACTCCGCGATGCGCTGCGTGCGGAGCCGGGGGGCGCGGAGCTCAGCGAGCTGTCGATGGGGATGAGCGACGATTTTGAGATTGCCGTCGAGGAAGGCGCCACGATCGTGAGGATCGGCACCGCCATCTTCGGTTCGCGCCGGTGAGCGCCGGTCTCAATCCTGGTAAGGGGGACGGGAAGATGGGTAAGGGGATCATGGAGAAGTTCCTCAACTTTATTGGCTTCGAGTCGGAAGAAGAGGAGGAAGAAGAAGCGGTCGAGGAAGTCGAGCCCGCCAAGGCGGAAGAGGAGCCGCTTCTGGAGAGCGACGACGAAGAAGAGCCGCGCGACTTGCTCTGGGCCAAAAAGCGCAAGGGGAGCGTCGTCCAGCTGCCGTCGCAGAAGGCGGTCAAGGTGGTCGTGCTGGAGCCGACCTCGTTCGAAGAGGTCCCGGGCATCGCCGAGCATCTCAAGAACCGGCGCCCGGTCGTGGTCAACCTCGATGCGGCCGACAAAGATGTGGCCCGCCGCATCATTGATTTTCTCAGCGGCACGACCTACGCTATAAACGGCACGACGCAGAAGGTCGGCAACGGCGTCTTCTTGTTTGCGCCGCCGAATGTCGATGTGTCCGCCGTGCCGAGCATGGCCATCGGCGACGACGATGAGGCCCTGCCCTGGACCAAGTGAGCTGATTGTCGGAGGTGCCAGATGCCACTCACGCCGCTGGACATTCAAAACAAAGAGTTTCGCCGCAGTTTCCGCGGTTACGACGAGGAGCAGGTGGACGATTTCCTCGATGAAATCACGCGTGATTACGAGGCGGCACTGAGCGAATGCAAGGGGCTGCGCCAAGAATTGTCCAAGGCCATGAGCGAGCTTGAGCGCTACCGGAGCATGGAAGAGACTCTCAAGGGCACTCTTGTCACGGCCCAACAGGCTGCGGAAGACGTCAGAAACAGCGCTCGCAAAGAGGCTGACCTGATCATCAAGGAAGCGCAGATGAAAGCCGACAAGATGATTGCTGACGCGCGCGCGGCGGTCGATCAGATCCGCCGGGAGTTCGAGGAGACGCAGAAACAAGTCGAGTACTTCCGATCAAAGATGCGCGGCTTCCTGAAAGCGCAGCTGGAGTTGTTCTCTGAAGACGCGGAGCCGCGAGGCAAGGAGCAGGATGGAGAGTGATTGACGCGATGACTGCCGAGACCGACGGCAGTGGCAGTCCCGGCCCGGTTCCCGGCCCGATTCGGGCGAGCGGAGATGGGGTGACCATCGCGATCAAGGTGCAGCCGCGGGCCGGTCGCAACGAGGTAGCCGGCGCGGAAGGCGGAGCGGTCAAGATCAGGCTCAAGGCTCCGCCGGTGGACGGTGAGGCCAATGCGGCTTGTATCGCTTTCTTGGCAGAGCTCTTGGCGCTCCCCAAGAGCGCCGTGCAGATTGTGGCCGGCATGACATCCCGTCAGAAAGTCGTTCGGGTCCGCGGGCTGAGCGTTGAGGCCGTGCAGGCCGCCATCGCGCGCGCAGTTGACACCGGACGGAGCGACGAACGTGCGAAGAGAGACAGCGCCCATGGGAGGATGCAATGAGCGAGCTGAATCATGACCGCGCGGCGGCCCAAGCCCGGGAATTGCTCACTGCGGCGCGGAACCGTCTGCCATGGCTGAAACGGGTTGGTGTGCTGCCGGGCGGCTGCCCAGGCGGCCGCGAAGTGTGGCAAGAAGTGTTTGCGACGAGCGGCGTTACGGCGCTTTGGCCCGAGCTGTGCGAAGAGGAACGCGAGCTGGTCGGCAAAGCTTACCGCCTGCTTGAGCTCGGCGCCGAGATCCTGATCGCCAGTCCAGCCGACGCCTATGCTTTGGCGGATGCAGGCTTGCTGGCCCCGGTATTCACGGTCGGCGACTAGAGCTATTAGAGCAGGAGGACGTCCTCCTGCTCTTTTGTTGCTGCGCACGGGCGGGCGGTGCTAGCGCCACGGCAATTCATGCTGGGGGCGCGAGGTCGGGGTGCTGTCTTTGCCAGCGGAGACACAGTTCGATTGATTTTGCAGCCAGGACTGCCATGCCGAGCGTGTGTTTGTGGCATGCTGTGAATGGACCTGAGACGCCGAGGGCGCCGGTGATGATGCCGTCGGGATCGCGGATCGGAGCGCCGGAGCAAGCCCACGATTGGTGATCGGCGAACCAGTGTTCGGCGCCGACGACCTGGAGCGGCTCGCCGGTGACGAGGCAGGTGCTGATGGCACCGGTGCCGATGCGCTCTTCGCCCCAGTAGGCTCCTGGGGTGTCGCCGAGCACTGCGGCGTAGTGCAGCATGTCTTCGTCGCCTTCAAGGTATAGGAGGTATCCTTGCTCGTCGCAGAGCGCCGTGAGGAATCCGGTGCCGCGAAAGAAGCCCTGGAGTTCGCGGATGTAGGGGCGGGCGGTCGCAATGAGCACGCCCTTGCGCGCCAGGCGCTCAGCGAGGTCTTCCGGCGAGAGCTGGTCCGCTGTCCGCAGTTTGTAGGGGTTGATGCCGCGGGCACGGCAGCGCTTCCACGACTCGGCTATGACTGGGCGAACGACTCCCGCATCGATGACGCCGGTGTTGACGAATTCTCTCCAGGCCTGATAGAGCCGAATGTCTTGGCCGTTGTCCATGCACACCCTCTCCTCGGCGGCGGCGGCTGCCGTTCCGGTGGTGCTGCTCCTTCAGAAATAATGTATGCATCCGCTGGCGAACATGAACCGAGGGCAGCGAAATACCAACCTGTCTCCACGGCTGCAGCTGGCGCGGCCCGGCACAGAGACTGAGGAGGAATGCGGCACATGAATGTCCGTCAGATAGCCCCTGAAGAGCGCGAGCGATTCGATGAGTTCTGCGCCCGGGGCCCGAAAAGTCATATCCTGCAATCATATGAGTGGGGCGAAGTCAAGCGATACACCGGTTGGGAGCCTATCCGGCTAGTGCTCGAGGAGGGTGGCGTGATCGTAGCGGCCATGACTGTCCTCAAACGGCGCATCCCAGGCCTCGGTCGAGCGATTTTCTATGCGCCGCGCGGCCCGGTTGCCGATCTCAGCAACCGACGAGTCATGGGCGAGTTGCTCGTGGGCGTGCGGCGCATCGCCCGCCAGAACAAGGCGATTTTTCTTAAGATCGACCCAGATATCGAGGTGGGCGACGAAGCGGCTGTGACTGCCCTCCGCGAGCTCGGCTTTCGGCCCAATGAGCGCGGGGCGAATTTCGAGGGGGTGCAGCCGAAATTCGTGATGCGCTTGGCGCTGGACAAGTCGCTCGACGACCTGCTCGCAGCGATGCATCAAAAGTGGCGCTACAACATCAGGCTGGCCGAGCGAAAAGGAGTGACGGTGCGTGTCGGCGGGCGGGCGGATCTTCGACCATGGTACCGAGTCTTGCTCGAGACGGCCGCCCGCGACCGTTTCCTCGTGAGATCGTACGAATACTTTGAGCAGATTTGGGAGCATCTGGTCGAGCGCGGCTACGCGCGACTGTTCCTGGCGGAGTATCAAGGCGAGCTCATCGCCGGCACCTTGGCCTTTCTGTTCGGCGACAAGTGCTGGTACATTTACGGCGCCTCAAGCAACGAGCATCGCAACGTCATGCCGAACTACCTTCTGCAGTGGGAGATGATCAAGTGGGCCAAGGCCAGCGGCTGTGCGCTCTACGACTTTCGCGGTGTGTCGGGGGATCTCAACCCCGACAACCCTCTGTACGGGCTCTATCGCTTCAAACAAGGTTTTGGCGCCCGACTGGTCGAGTTCATCGGCGAGTACGACCTGGTGTTCGACCCCTTCATGGACTGGCTGTGGCGGATTGGTGAACCGGCCTACCGCAACCTGCGGGCGCGTCTGAGAGGTCTCCGGCGCGGTCGTGCGGGGCAGGAGGTCATCAGCTGATCGCGCGCTGGGGACACTAATGCGGCCCGGGAGGTGTGACCATGGCCCGCCGCGCGCCAGAGGGCGGCGTGATCGCTGACTTGGCCGAGAAAGTCGAGAAGCTCACCCGCAGCATGGAGAAAATGAAACTGTCCGAGTACGTCAAGCTGTTGGACCGGCCGTGGCACTTGCTTTACTTGAACTTCGTCGCCGGCATCGCCCGCGGATTCGGCATGGCGATCGGTTTTACGCTCCTCGGCGCCCTTGTGATCTACATGCTGCAGCGCAGTTTTCTCAGCAACCTCCCGATTATCGGTCGCATTGTGGCCGAACTGGTGCGCATCGTGCAGCGCCAACTCAATCGCTAGGGGGCCGCTGCAGAAGGCTTCACTCCAAGGGAGCTTCGGCCCAACATCACAAATGACTCAAGGAAGTCGGGCCGAA
>Ga0315298_1006559_pt1 | contig 15829 bp, 15 predicted proteins | sample WHS_1_MG_FD_203077 | JGI IMG/M metagenome (GOLD analysis project Ga0315298, IMG submission 203077) | Extremophilic microbial mat communities from Washburn Hot Springs, YNP, Wyoming, USA - WHS_1_MG | ecosystem: Environmental > Aquatic > Thermal springs > Hot (42-90C) | place: USA: Wyoming... | reverse complement strand
AAACTTCTTGGAGTGTATGTATGCCTGCTTCCTCTCAAAGTTCACCTCATTGTATAGGCTTGCACAATTTCACCCTAGCATAAGCCGCTGGTAGCCATGGGCTTCCCATCGGCTCTCTTCCACCCGTACTTGCCGTCAGGCGTCCTATACCTGACAAGCCCCGCTTCCTCCACCAGCCTCCTTCCCGCTTCGATAAGACTTTTCAACGCACCATCTCTGTCCCAGATGATAATCCCATCATAAATTATATTGACCATTAGAGGAGTAAGCTCATAATCTTCGCCAGCGATTTCGCTTAGCCTCGCATCGACCAGTGTAAGGGGCTTCTTCACATGCTCGGCGATCACGCTGTATACTCTTGCCCTTACATCGAAGCCCTTTAGGCTTCTGAAGACGATGAACACGTCTACATCGCTGTCTTCTTTTGCTTCCCCACGAGTCCAGCTACCGAAAAGAACCATCCCTACGAATTCATCCCCAAGAATCTTGGCTAAGTCTTCAGAAGACCTCTTTAGGGTTTTGATTAAACCGTCGGTCGCGCTCATGTTCCCTCAACCCTTCATTTTCGAATCGATGTGAGCTACCCGCCCCTGAAAAAGAAGAAAGGGTTTAGAATGCCTAAACCCTTTCTTCTTCATCCTCAAGGATCATCAGCGGTCAGCATGTCCCATAACCGTACTTATAAATATGAAAGCATAAGATTAACTGCGGAGATTCGAACCAACAGCAACTGATGCGAGGCTTACTTCTTTCTTGTAAAGGTCCCTCCCTCGATATACGTCTCCTTATCCTTCCTTATAATCTCTTCGATCTCTTCCTTAGTGTAATATCGATACCATATTCTCAGGAAATCTCCGAATACATCCGGGTCGAACTTTCTTGATTCTTCTTCTAATTGAGCCAATCCAGCGCGGGCACGCGAAAGAGCGCTTTGAAGATGGCTTTTTTCACTCTTATATCGATCGTATTTCGGTTTAAATAGTTCCCATAGCAGGAAAGTTGTGAAAGGAAGACCTAGCAAGCAGGCAAAGTAGACAGTTACAGTTGTAGCCATATCCTTTGATAACGAGTAGGCAAAAAGAGAAAGAAGAGGAGCTACAAATAAGAAAGCGGCCACTGTAGATCCCCAAATAACATAACCTACCCTAGCAGAATGACGTTCTAATAGAGCCTTATATGCTTGATCTATCATTGAAATTTTGGCAGATAAAAATCTAATGAAAGACTCCATAGCTGGTCTCTCGGCTGCGTACAACTTATAGCATGCATCCCAGCAGTCGAACAAGCTTCCCTTTTCCAATAGCGTTTTTGCCTCGTCGACTTCCCTTTGGCAACTTTAAATTTGTTTGCTTCATCGGAGCTATCAGCGAGAATACCATGCGATTCAGCCTCCTGAATTAAGCTCTGCATCTTTTCTATGCGGCTTTTCGCAAAGTTTCGTGATTTTTCTCTCCATTCCTCCAGAAGAGACCTCAATTGATCTCTTATGGCATTGAAACATTTTCTAGGTCGGCCTTTACGCAATAATATCTATTGCCTCTAATAGCTATCTTGAGGTGTTTAATCGCTTCGTCATGCTTGCCGAGGATGGCGCAATATTGTGCATGCTGGTAATGAGCTTCAAAAAAGGTTGGGGATATTTTCAGCGCCTTGCTCGTTGCTTCATATGCCTTCTGGAAATCTCCTTGCAAATATCTTATTAATCCAATGTGTAGGAGCGCAAGGGCCGCGTGGTAAGGCGAATATGGCTCGGCGTATTTCGCGGCTTTCCCATAATACTCCAACGCCTTCTTCGGATCCCTCTTATGAAATAAGTAGATGTTTCCCAAACTTAGGTGTACAGTAAAATCGTATCGGTTTTTCTTTTCCGATTCCAAGAAATCCTCTAACGCATCATCAATCCAACCATTCGTGTAGGCTCTTTCAGCCCTTCTTCTCAGCTCCTTAGCTTGGGTATCGAGAGGTGCTTGCAATACCTTCAGGATCCCCGTGAGTGTTTCTGTCTGCATTTCAAATTGCCAAGATAGTTCAGAGACCCCCAATCAAGCGTGTACAAAACTTCTCCAGCAAGCGAGGAAACTCCGCTTACCTCATCAGTTATTCTTCTTACCTCATCAGTTATTCTTCTTACCTCATCAGTTATTCTGTCTTGGCTAACGATAATACGATCTGCGGCTTCGAATTGCGCTTTTACTATTCTCTCAATTTGATAATCCGCAAACACTACATAACGTGGGTGCGAGCTTATCCAATCCTCGTACCTTCTTTCAAAGACGGTCGGGTCTTCGCTTGCTGAAGCCAAGAGTTATCATCACATACTATAGAGAAATGATATATTATAAATAAGCTATACATAAGCTCGTATATAGAGAGCATTTTGAATTCATGACAAGGTAGTTACATGGCTCTTTATTTTTCTAGGTCTTTCTACCCATCCGAGCTTTTTCGCCTCTACAACTGATACAGGCTTAATGATGAGCCACCCTCTAGATGTGTCAATTTCAACCAGGCACGGCTCTCCGACCTTGAAGGCGAACGGCGTATCCTCAGCAACTTTCGTGGGTATGTATATCCATATCTGCCCCTCCAGGCTTAAGCAGGGGCAGGGATGGTGGAAGGAGAACAGGAGGTGAAAGTGGAAACAGGATCTGGGGCGGAAACGGGATTAGATGGAGAAGTGGAAGTGGAGGGAAATGCCTAAGCCGAAGCCCTGAAGCCCTTGGATGTAACGCAAGGATTTAGGCTTCCGCATCTCTTTAAGATTGCTAGGCAATCGGAATGAAGGGGAGAGAGGGAGCGAGGTACATAGGAAGGTAGGTAGGAAAGAAGGAAAAGAAGGAAGGAAAAAGAATAGGAAGGAAGATCATGGGCAGGTTTAAAACCCTCGTTCTATCGAGTTCCGAGTATTTGATGCTCTACTGATGCCGATACAATTTACCTCCAGTCCTTCCAATATTGATGATCTTTTTCCAGATGTCCCATGGCGATGTCGGTACCCTTGCCTCAGCTGGACTGGTTTCCTATGCCATCATGCTCTTTCCCGCAGGTCTTCTTGGGGATACCATAGGTCCTAAGAGGGTCATAGTTCTTGGAGGGATCGTATCATCCCTTTCCAACATGGCCTTTTCGTTCTTAGATCCATCGGGCAGCAACTTCCAGAGAAAACACAGAAGAAGCTTCTCCAAAAGTATAGGGCGAGAGAAAGCAACAGGGTTGATGACTTACTACACAAAACTGCGAAAAAATCGAAAATCGATCCTTTAAAGAATTCTATGAGAATTTGAAGGTCTGTTATGGATGCTGCTTTAAGCATAGAAAGCCTCCAGAGGTGATAGACCTATGTCTGTGGCAAGAACCATGAGATTAATGATATCCCCGTAAGAAAGTTATCCAAGAATTGCACGGGAAACGATATTCCGGCAAGCAATTGTTGCAGAGTATTTATAGTCCATGTAATCGGATCCGTCGATTTCGTTACCAGCCTGAAACCTATGCTTATCATGGAGAGTCCTAGGAGGATCATGGCAGATATTATAAATGCCAAAAGGGTTGAGATAGGATTAATTCCGAGGGTAATGCTGAACCATAGTATTCCTATTAGGAGTTGAGGTATGAAGGTTATGAGGGAGAATATATATGGCCAGGCTATCTGCCCCGCTACGAATATCGGTATCGGTATACCGGTCATTATGATGTTCTCAAGGGTCCATGGATTTAGTCTTCTCTCTAATCCCTGAGATATCGGCATCACAAGATTGCCTATGACAAGGCAACAACCAAAAAGGATATGTAGTCCGTTTCATACTCAGGTATGATAATATCCGTACTTCTTGATTATTAAGGCAAGGGTTAAGATGTGCTGTCGTTTGAGGTATTTTGAAGTGTGTAAGATCAAACTTAAACCTTCATCGCTCTTAATCAGGGAGTTTGTTGGTGGGCATAGGGTTGATTTCTCACCTCGCCTGATCCTATCGCATGCTGGAAGAGCTTCTGAACCTCTTCGCATGCGAGGCATCGGCCGCCGGGCTTCTCAGGGAAGTCCGATGGGCTAAGGGCATCCGATGTCCTTACTGCAGGTCTGAGGCAGTCATCCGATAAGCCTTGTAAAGGCATGCGTATCAGCGCTATCGATGCAAGGCATGCAGGCGTACGTTCAACGAAACGATAAGACTGGAACCATCTTCGCCTACAGCCGTATACCTTTGAAAGAATGGCTCTTCCTCGCATACCTGCTAGGATGCCTCCACTTATCCATTCTGAAGGCTTCAAGGGAGGTTGAGCGCAGCTACGGCATTGCCTATCGTTCAGCAAGGAAGGTGATGCATGCGATCCACAAAGGGGGGCTGAAGGGAGCTCCGGGAAGCTTTCAGGAACCGTAGCGTAGAGTAGAGATGGATGAAGCCTACATAACGGCAGGTTTGAAGGGAAAGGAGAGGGAAACCATAGGAGGATCCTATGCCTTGGAAGGAAGCCAAGGCGTAGGGGTTTGAAGGCTAAGCCCGGAAGGGGCTCTTGGAAGGATGATAAGCCTCCCATAATGATCCTTGTCGAGTGTAAGAAAAGGGAGCACTACGTTCCATCTACGGATGCGGAAGGAGAAACCATCTGTAGGATCGCCTCAAGTCAAGTCAAGGCATGTGGAGCCCAGCCTAGCTCCAGAATCTGCACGGATGGCTTTCCATCCTATCCTACACGGTCCTCCAAAGCCTTGGCTTCGAGCATGAATGGCAAGCCATTCGATGGGCGAGTATGCCGGAGGGGACGTACGCATCAACAATTGCGAGAACAGGGCATCCGTCCTAAAGCCATGGCTTGCCGTCTACAGGGGAATATCCAAGGACAACATCGGCTTATACTTAAGCCTCTTCCGTTTCCAGAGAACCACAAGCCAGCTCCCAAGCCTTCAAAGGCTTAAGCTCATAGTAAAGGTTTAAATCGTCACCAACAAATTCCCTGATTAAGAGCGACCTTCATTTATAGGCTTTTCAAATTTGGAGATCGATTTTAAAATTTTAATTCAACGGCCCGAACAGTATGCTCTTTCACGACGAGTAGACTATTTTCTACAGGAATCTGTAAGGTCAGTATTTGCCATATTCTCCTAGCTATTTGCTGGGGGGATTTTGGCCTAAACCTTAGCAGGATTAATCCTTTAACCCTCACCTTTTCTCTAACCACTAGCTCGCCGAAATCCTTGTCAAAGGTGATGAGTATCCTATTTTCTCTGTTAGCTAGATCAAGCACCCCTATATCACTCAGGCCTGATGAAAACTCTATCACGGAAACTATGTCGACACCCTTTCTTTTTAGGGCTTTAACGGCCTCGATTGGCACGTTTTCATCGGCCAAAAGTTTGGTCAAGGCAGCGGGTAAACCTTCTCTTCTTTTAGAATTTCAGTTGCATATTTTAGGGCTGCAACCACATCTTCCCTCTTGAGTTGTGGATAATTCTTCAATATGTTCTCAACGGTCCAACCGTTGGCAAGCAAATCTAAAATGAATTCGACGGCTATTCTCGTACCCTTTATGATGGGTTTTCCCATAAGAACTTTGGGGTCGACCGTTATCCTATTTCTCCAGTCCTCTTCCATTTCCGTCTCTCCCTTCTCACCCATCCTACAAGTTGACTTAAGCCTGAATGTGAGCTACCCACGGCTGAAGCCTGTGGGCTTCCAGCGTTTAGAGCAGGCTTTACGCCTATCTCCTCCTTGGCTGGTTCGGGGGGCTCACGGCTCCCCCATCCCATCCCATCCCATGCATCTCTTTAACACATGGGCTAAATTGCCTGTCCAGCCTCAGCCAACAACAGGCTTTAGGCTTCATAGGTCATCGGAACATCCTCAAATATTTTTTGGGCTTTTTCAAGCTTTTAAGTCTTTCAGCATTCATCCCACCCATAAATGGTGTGGGTTTTCTGGCGAAAACCGATAACTCTTTGTAGCGGGGTTTACAGCACCAGGCTAGATAAAGAAAAATAGAATGGAATAGAGAAAATCTCAGAGTTCCACAACGCCCAAAAGGAGAAGCTTTAATTAAGCCGTCGGATTCAAACCCTTTCAGGATTAAAGTCATGAGCCTAAGGGATCCTTTGCTTGGGATGGGTTCGACTAATAGCATCCACATTTCCGGTGATGGCGCCGTGTGCTGGTAAGGTACCACGGTCTGTCTAGGTGAATTGGGAGATGTCTCTCGAGGAAACAGAGATTATAAAGAGGAGGACTGAGGCTTTTTTTAAAAAATGCTGGCTCCTTGCTTAAGGAGAGCGATTGGGATCTGGCTGTTTTCAACCTAGAGCAGTACTGCCAGCTGATTTTGAAGTATAAGTTGTTGGGCAAGGAAGGCTCGTATCCAAGGACCCATTCTCTTAGGAGGCTTATTAGGGAGCTTGCCAGAGCATATCCCAACCTTCTCACTCTAGTTGAGGATGAGACGAAGCTTCACTACGTGGCTAGGCTTGAAGAGGCCTACATAGCCTCAAGGTAGCTTCCATACAGTTAGGAGGAGAGGGAAGCCTTAAGCCTTTACAGGTTCGTGATCGATACCTTTAAGAAGCTTATAGATGAGCTCCAATGAATTCTCAAAATATAAAGAGGAAATACCTCAAAGTGGCTGGAAGGGTTAAGGGAATAGTGCATTCCATAGATCCCGATGCAAAGGTCTATGTTTTCGGATCCGTCGTTAGGGGAGAGGCTACCGCGTTGAGTGATATAGACATCCTTGTAGTCACTAAGATGATCGAAAGGAAGTATGAGATGATGGTCAAAGTGTATAAGGCTGTAGAAGAACCTGTGGAGCTTCACATCGTTACGGAAGATCTATTGGAGAGATGGTATAAGAGGTTCATACCAGTGAAGGAGCTCATCGAAGTATAATCGATAAATTTTTCGACTATTTGCATACTAGGCTCCTGAAATTAACAGCATCTTTTAGTTCCTGCTATTAACCTCTAACAAATGGAGCAATCGAATATGCATTTGCTCTTAATCAAGACATTTGTTGGTGATAATTTAAGCCTTTTCATCCTCAGGGGCTGAAGGGCTCGGAATAGCTCCTTTCAGGGACTACTGCACCTTGCCATCAGGTTAGGCATGATACGATTTGAAGAAGTCAGGGAAGCCTAAGAAGGGGGACAATTTTACATTCTTAAAATGGAAGGATCCAAGCAGCCTTAATGATCAACATTATCGTTGCTGCTATTCCTACTATAATTGCCTCCCCCAGATAAACACCAGCCAGAAAGAGGTACCGATAGTTCTTCCACCATTCCTCGCCCAGCCTAACTCGCATTAAATAGTTGCCCACAATGGCACCAATGAACATAGAGACGATGCCCGGTATTGGTGTAGATGCACCTACGATGAAGCCTATGATGGAAAATGGAAGCTTCAGAAAAGCTGGGATGATATCTATTAAAGCTCCAGCAATGAAAGAAAAAACTATTACTAAAGGATTAAACATAGTAATCGATTTTGTTACCCAAAGATTCCAAAACATGAGTGTAATGGGCCATTGGTAGGATAAATAGGGGTATGAGGCTGAAGGAATAGGTGCCAAAGACCAAAACATTTGCATATATATAAGGCTTGTTACAAAAGAAATTCCAATTGTTAAGAACCAAGCCTTGATAAAGCTTATAGGTTTTGTTCCAGTCAGTTGACAGACCTTGAAGTTGGCACACCAACTGGCACCACCTTGACTTATTGCTAGCGGTGTGGCCCAACCGTCCAAGCCATTGTAGGGAATAGCAAGAAGGATTCCTTCCTTCAAATAGGCTGGAGATGCAGAATAACCATAGCCTGTGGATGCAAAGAGATTATAACCCGTTAACCCTATGGATCTAGCCGCTACGAGAGTAATTAAAAAGGTCCAGGCAGGGCCTAGTACGATTGGAAACCACCAGTAGTTTGCTCTGAATTCTGGGGATACGAGAGCAAGAAAAATTAGAATTGAAGCTGATGAGGCTGTTAGGAAGCCGATTAAGATAACCTTCAATGGAAGATAACCAGCTCTTCGAGAAGTTTCAGAGAGTTTTGAAAGACTTCTAAACGTAGAAGTGAGATATCCTCTACTTCTTAATAACGGAACGATAGCAGCCGCGATAGAAAGACCTACAAAGACACTTGCCCAAAATTTCATCTGAGAGCGAAGCATTACACCGGATATTCCCATATTAGGAAACCAATCAACCCCAACTTTTAAAACATCAAATCTTACCAGTAGATGATTTCCTACAAGATTTAAAGCTATTGTACCAATAAACATACATACGACTACATTGAATGGAATTATCCAACCAGTTAGAAATGATGTAAGGTCCGTGGAAATACCAAATGTTGCTCCAGGAAGGAAACGTTCGATTCCAGATGTAAAGTCTGCCCATAGCCAGGGTATTACAGAAAATCTTATACCCATAATGGCCTCAGTAATAATAGGTAATCCATATAATACGAAGCCATAAGCCATACCTATAATAGAAGCTATCGAAAATACCCTCATTCTTCGAGGCTCTCTCTCGCTTAAGATGTTGATTACACTGGCTTCAACTTGCTGGATTGGAAATGGAAGCTTCTCGGTCTCAACATACAGTTGAGTACAAAGGAAACCTAACATAATATCCATTATAGCAACAATTATATATGAAGTAATAGGCCAAAGTGCTAGGTTAGGTATCCAGTCGGGATGGAGTATTAGTCGTCTTACAATAGCTTCAGAGCCCGCCGGAGGGGCCATCCAAACCGGGATTAGTTCAGCAACTGTTTTTCCACCTATATAGAATGATCGAGATATCGGGCTTGTTCTTATATAAGCATTCCAAGGCATAGACATAAAATAATTTGATCCTACTGCCATACCCGCCATAGAATAAATAATGAAGACCTCAGCTCTTTTTAGAGGACGCCCGAAGATCCGTGCAAGTTCAGCAAAAAGAAGAACGGAAACATAGCCGGCCCCTATTCCTATTCCGGCAGTCATGCCTAAATAGATTGAAGCTGGCTGAAGCACAACAGCTGCATAAATTATTGCAATTAGAGAATACCGAGTCAATCCTTCTTCCATGATAAGAGATTGATCCGAGGCTTGTGAGGTCATTTGAAGCATCACCAAGGTTTACTCCGTATCGATATTTAAGGATTATGGGGGTCCTCGGCCTTTAGCCTGCTCTATATACCTATTTCTCACATCTAAAGTTAGAAGACGCCACATAAGAAGTTGCTTCCTTATAACATCAATAAATCTAGGATTAGATATCCGCCAGACAGTAGAAGGCCCTGTCAACCTTATTAAGCGAAGCTCAAAATTGTATGCTCTTATTCTATGTGACCATTTTGCTCTCACAAGAGCTTCTTGCGTAACGCCCTGCTCATAGGGTGCTAGAGATACATTGAAAACGAAATCAATATATCTTGCACCTTCTTCAAGTCCTAATGATAATTTCCCCTCTCTAACCATGAATGTACCCATTCTTTCATCACGATATTGGTTTAGATATTCTTTAAGGTACTCAAAAACACCTAATACTTCAGTATCTGACTCGCAAGCGAAGGGCATAGGAATTTGCCAATTATTGCCTTTTGGTGCTGGCAATTTCCACTTACGTTCTAGCGATGGGGTCACAAGTCTAGATGATTTGTAAAGAGGATATAAACAAGCACTAATCGTAGCAGCAATAGATATACCTACTGATATAAGTACATAGCTAGAAGAGTAGTTTGGCAAAATCATAGTTCCAACACCTCCCAAGGGGACACCTAAGTATATAATAAAAATACCAACTAGATATCCCATAACAGCACCAAGTATGGCTATGATGAGATTTTCAGCTAAGAAAATCCCCACGATATGGGATGGATTCATACCAATGGAGCTAAAAATAGACATTTCCCGTGTTCGCTCATAGACTACTCCCATTATTGTCGAAGTTAGAGTGAAAACTCCTATAATGAGGGGTATTATGACTACATCCGATCCTCTCGTAGAATAAAGGGCTCCTTTGCGATATACGAATGTAGAGTTATCAATTGCCAAATATACGTTCATAGCGAGTTTATCAGCAAGCTCCGTTGCTACAATTTTTGTCACTTCTGGATCTTTGATTTTTAAAGCAATACTGACAATACTACCTCCCAGATCAATAGCTATGTTATAAGGAACTATGATGTAACTCCCTTCAGATTTAGGCTTATGATGGAGCTCTCGATAATCTGTAAGCTCTAATCTTGCTTGTTTCTCATAAAAAACATCTACGAAAGATATAGGTGTAATGGGCTCCCCATCAATATCGTAAATATATATCTCAGTGGCATTCACTAGTCCCTTCACAGTGAAGTTGAAACCATAAAATTCTACACTATCCCCAACAGAAACTCCAATAGTTCTAGCATCCTCGACTGTTAAGATAACAACCCATTGATCACATGGCTCAATCCATTTACCATCAACTATCTTTAGTCCTGTTATGTTAACCTCCTCAGGGGAAAGACCCCAAACAACATAGATAGGTAGTGTTCCGTTCTTACCCTTCAATCCAAGGACTTTGCTCATTGTTCTCGCTTGATCAATGCTTGTTGCAGCTTGCTGCAAACCCGTCATTGCAAGTTGGCTAATTGAGAAGCCAGTGTATGGGGGATACCACCAAACCCTAGGAGCTATAACTGCGAAAGTGGGTGAGCTTGAGAAGGCGGAGGAGATGGCTTTGAAATGGTCCGGAGGGATCGCTTGCCATTGTTTATCTCTGAATAGTAGACCTTGATATGGCGGAGCTACTTTAATAGGCTGGGCAAGTCGAATCACATGTGCAAAAGTTGATACTGATACCATTGTGACAAGGGCGAATGTGATTGTTACGACTGTAATCAAGCTCAGAACTGTCCGGAGTCTTCGCTTTCTCTGGTACGATGTTCCTGCTGAAAAAGCCATCATAATAGCGCTAGCTGAACTAATCCCTGCTGTATGTATGCCCCCTAAAGCCTCCCTTAGCCTTTTCAACTCAGTCCTAAATTCTGAGAAGGTTATGGCTATTACTGGGAGGAGGAGGAAGATGATTGCCGTACCTAAAAGAACCATGGATATATTCGAAGCTAGGATAAAGCCAGGATGCATCGTTCCTAAAAGAGCCACTAGTACTGCTATCGTTCCTAAAATGGTTAAGAGCCTATACCATCCCCTATCGGATCCTACGACCAATCTTTCGAAAAGGAATGCAAAAGGAATGGCAAGAGCTATAAAGAAACAGGCAGTTGTAACAGTATCAAGGGTCGTTCGCTTGACAAGATCGTATGCAAGAGCCTCATATGACCAAGCTTTCCAAGATTCTCCAAAAACTCTGTCGTAATTAGATTCGTTTAATGCTTGTAAAGCGGCCCTGAGATGCTCAGCAGCACTTGCATGGTAATTCTCAGCTTTTCCTCCAGCACTGAAAACATATCGGCTGTTCAGCTCTGCTAGTCTCCTCTCATCTAGAAGCCATGTATCTAAAGCTACTCGTAGAGAAGTAAATGGGATCGTAAGACGTTCTCCATATCCCACTTTATAACCTTCTCCTATTGATGCCCCTCCTGAACAATTTCGTAATAATCCCAGCAATTTCCCAGGGAACATATACTCAACCATTATCGGTTGATCAGGCTGTGCGTAAACCGCTGATACTCCCAAGATTCCATCATTTTTCAGACCATAGAAGAAAGGTTTGCTGAAAGATGTAGCATCAAGGGCTTGTATCGTTATTGAGCCTGTGATTAAACCGGCAGATCCATAACCAGCTATCGGAGCTTCGAGAGGGCTATAAACTTCAAAAAGGACTATTGTACCAGTCTTTAAAACGTTTGTCGAAATGCGTTCTTCAGCCTTATTGGGTGTATAAGGGTTCGGAAACTCAGTCAGGGTGAAGGTGCCCAAATTAGGCGCATAGAGAAGGTTACCAGTTTCAGAGTCTACAACATAAGCCTCGATATTATAGCTGAACATGGCGCCTAAAGAGATGAATGCGCTTCTTAAGCCGTTAAATGTTGCAAGACCATTCTCATCAGCCATCTCGATTATCTGTGTGTTGGGCTGTTGTCCATAAACGTAGGTACCATAACCAGATGCACCTTGATAAATTAGCACGAGAGCCCCAGGAACAGGTTTATACCAACCACTTTTGACTTGATCATACTCGAGGACCTGCACTTGAAGTTTAATGAATGATACTCCCATATTTGGATCATAACGAGTTGCTGAAACTTCTGGAATTTTCTCATACACGTCCTTTGTGGTATTGGCAAAAAAGAAGATTAGGTTGAAAGTGTATTTAAGAACATGATTCAAGTTTTCAAAGTTTACCGTATCAAAAGTATCGAGGGGGGTGCGCTCAAGAATGCGACTAGTGGAACCAGAGGCTATATATAGACTTGCTGGTCCCATAGCCATTAGAAGCTCTGCATCCCAGATAAAGGGTGAGAGGCCAGTGGTTCCAGAAGGTGAGATCCACGAGGCCAGAGCCCAAAAGATTCCATCGCCAACCTTGAACACTACTTCTTTTCCATCGCCAAAAATATCTTGTAGAATTGAAGTAATAGATTCAGCACCATATTGATAGAGAAGTAGAGGAGTAGCAGGATCCATATAAGATTTGAATGATGGTGAACCTTCTGTGAAAATTAGCCTGTAGACAGTATCTGTATATTTAGAGTAACGGATTCCAGTACTCGACGCTACTGGTCCTGTACCACCAACAACGAGGGAATTACTATCCTGCGTGTAGAAGTCTAAATAGAAAGCTAATCGAATTTTTGATCCGATATTTGTATAGTTTCCAAAATAAAATCTCTCTATGAACTCCCTCATTCCATAATATGATTGCCAATGACCTGAAACTGCTAGGAACATGATCGTTCTCGCTGGAGGATTCTGGGAATAGAAACGCGCGAGTTCTAAGAGTGAGGCAACGCCTTGAGCTTCATTTGCCCCAGGTGCGAGGCCTTGAACAACTGAGAAGGTATCAAAATGTGCTACCAGTAATAGAATTTGATCTGGATAAATAACACCTTTTATATACCCTAACACATTGATAGCAGGGATCCTTTCCCATATAACTTTGGATTCAATTCGAACTGAAGCTGGACCTTCTGAAAGAAGTTTGCGAAGAAAGAGCGCATCGTTTTGTTTAATGTAGAATCTAGGTAAATTAGCTGCTACACTAGAAGTTTTTAAAAGATTATCATAAATTGTCATAGCTCCTGGCTCAATAAGAATGACGGCTTGACAGCCGAGAGCAAAAGGGTTAATCCAGTTTCTTCCGGAGGCATATTCTAGAAGAGCAATAGCACCAGAGGTATTTATACCATTTAATTCTTTATAAGAGCCAAAACCTGCATAAATTAACTGACCCTCATAAGTTCCAGTAGAAGGACAGACAACATTCGGTTGAAGCGGATATAATGTAATTTTAGATACACTGGAAAGAGAAGGCCTCAGTATCGTCAAAGATGCTCCGTAAGATATTGGCATTGCCATTGAAAATTCCATATAAGATATGTTAACAAGTCCATATTCTTGAAACTTACTTTTAATATATTCAGCAGCTTTGTAGTAACCTTGGCTTCCTGGCTCGCGAGTAAGAAGTCCTGAAAAGAAACGAACATGTTCCTTTAAAGAATTGATCTCTATCTTTTGAGCTACAGAGAGAGCATAGGGCATTAATTCATTCGGTTTGTTCAAGAGTGGGGGCTCATCTTTACTATTAAGAACTTGATCTAATTGGCCCTCTCCCTTCACGAGATAAGAATTTATATTGATCGTAATTAATAAAATATTAAGAATACATAAGTAATAATAAGATCTTTTAAAACACTTCATTGCCATCCTTGATTAAATTTAAGCTTCTTCCTAATAAACTTTTTGGAAAGGACGGGGCAAGCCAAGAAATAGCTACCTTCTTGGTTACGTTTATGTTCCTCCATGCTTATAGGTCCGATTCGATACTTATTTTTCTTACAGAGCCCTATCACTTCTTCCTCTAACTCATGGATACTGACGAATTCTTAGACACGCTCTAGAAGGGATTAGCGATACTGACAAAACAAAGGTCACCATTCAGCAGCAGGGCTCATAGGCTTTGGTAGACCAGGATGATTGTTGTAGCTGTGAGATGGATCTGCGCCATCGCTTCCGCAGCCTATATACCCATTCCGCTCATGTTGTCGTAGAAGCCTCACTAGTTGCTCTTTAAATGCCCTAAAATATCGCTCTACGTCGTTGCGTTTGCCTAAGGATGGATAAGTGGAGGGATCCTAGGAGCATGGAAGCCCGAAGATGGCTCCGCCTTATCGTTAAACGCCTGCATGCCCTGCATCGATATCAGCGATATGCATGCTCGTACTGAGGCCATTGGATAATGGCCTCGGACCCGCAGTTAGGGCAATGGAGCGAGTGCCTTCAACCCATCGAACTTCCCTGAGAAGCCCAGAGGTGGAGATCCTTCAGAAGAATAGGGTCGGAAGCCCTGCCAGAATAGGAGGATGAAATAATGCGGGAAATCATCTCTACGCCTATCATTCCCTGATTAAGGGCGAACATAAATAGTGCTCTGGAGATTAATTACTATTTTTGGACTTCTTATTCTGTTATTGCCCTTTAAGACAACCATACTTCGCGAGATTCTTGACTAACCCACAAAGCTATAAATAGAAAAAAATATTTTTTATAATTCCCTCAAGCTTAATTTAAATGCCAATAGATAAGGTTATACCTGAGACAACCAAGGCATGTATTATCCTTAAAAGGACAGCGCCTATACCTACGCCTACAGCAAAGGGCACTACCTTGTTATAGAGCCCAGTCCCACCGATTCTCAAAGTAACGAATTTTAGGAACCAAGCAACCCAGAATGCTGGTCCTGCTTTTACATCAGCTCCTACGCCGACCACAATGCCTGCAGGATGGACAGGGAACCATACAAAACGCGTCCTTAGAATGAGTAATAAGATCGTTGCGATGAAGCCCCAGGCGAAGAAAGGCATCTTTGCGGCATCGGGGAGATAACCTGCTGGCTGGTTATAAAACCCACGGTATACGTCACCGAAGTTCCAAACTGGAATTCTTAGCTTTGTAAGACCGAATGTATAGGCGATCCAGACACAAAGGATAATCGCAAGAATATTCATAAGCGGTATTGTTATTGCGTATGCTACTAACATATCTCTGGGTTTTGTCTTCGTAGCATCTGCCACCTTGAGACCTTCGAGGCTTATGCATTGCACTTGGTTGCTGCATGGATAGCCTAATACCATCCTGTAAGTTACAGCCTCGCTAATCGCTGTCTGAGGACCTTCTGCTAATGGGAATTTGGCGGTTCCGAATAACACTGCAGCGCTCACCATATCATCCTGATTCCAGTACCAGTACCATTCTTGTGGACCGGCCTCACCCTTCATGTAAGTTGAACCGAAGAAGAAGATGAATAAGTAAACAAGGAAAAACACAGCTATTGGTGCACTAAACCCAGCCCAAGCTACAAGGTAGACAAAGAAAATGATGAAGATGATGAAAAGGATAAGCCACATTGTTCGATAGGACATACCCTCTTTTTCCGACTCTCCAGACTCTCGGGGACCCTTTAGTGTCCTTGCTAAATACTTAGCGTTCAAAACGATCATAGCTATTCCAAGACCGAGTATCCCACCCCAGTCAAAGGCGAGGGCATGTCTAATGCCATTAGACATGCCATAGAACCAATAGGGGCTGTAGCAGTGAGTTGCACCGGCATACTTAGGCGTTATTGCTAAGGCATCTTCGATAATAGGAACTAGCCATGTGAAGATCCACCAACCCCAGCCAGCACTTAGCAATA
>Ga0315298_1006557_pt1 | contig 15832 bp, 10 predicted proteins | sample WHS_1_MG_FD_203077 | JGI IMG/M metagenome (GOLD analysis project Ga0315298, IMG submission 203077) | Extremophilic microbial mat communities from Washburn Hot Springs, YNP, Wyoming, USA - WHS_1_MG | ecosystem: Environmental > Aquatic > Thermal springs > Hot (42-90C) | place: USA: Wyoming... | reverse complement strand
CAGCCACCGGACCGGCGCGGTCCAACGTGATGCGCCGCATGGTCCACGCGGCGTTGACCGGCGCAGGCCACGCCAGCGGCGTTGCGGGGCTGTCCGGGTTGAAAGGAAACTGCGAGGCCCCCTGTTTATCGGCATTGTAGGCCAGATAAAGCGGATCGATAGCGTAACTCTCGCGGGCATCCAAGGCGGGCAGCCCCGGCAGCACCATCTGCACCACCGGGCCGAATGCAGGCGGTGGCCCAAGGCTTTGCACCGCCAGCCAGCCCATCGGATCGCAGAATTGGCGGACCCGCATCTCGGCCAAGGCCGACCGGCCACACGCCGCCGCCCGGTCGGCCTGCGCAGCCCGCGACATGTCCTGGCTGGCTATGGGCAATAGCGCCGCAATGCCCAAAAGCCCGAACATGATGATGAACATCGCAATGAGCACTTCCAGCAGGGTGAAGCCGTCCCCACCCCCCGCCCCTCTCCGGCCACCATGCGAAGCAAGGCCCGCGGCAGAGGGGAGGGACACCCGCTTCACGCTGTTAAGGTTTTCGGTGGGCACCGCCTTTTCCTTCCCTCGCATCGCTAGCGCCCTCCCATGGTCTGGGACTGGCGGGCATAGTCCCGGAAATCCTCGCCAGGCTGCGTCACCGAAGCCACCTCCGAGGTCGTGATTATCCCGTTCTGCGGACGCACCGCCACAATTAGGTTCGTCAGGTCCTGCGGATTTACAAATCCATCTTCAGCCAGCGAGGTGTAGTTCGAGGCGGTGTACACCGCCGGGTCGATGTCCCGCGGGACGCGCTCCGGCCGGCCCATCAGCAAATAGAGCGGCTCCAAGGCCGAAAACCTCGTCGATACCGGTCGCTCCTGCGCCCCCAAAACCACCATCTGGCCCCGCCAGATGCTTTCCACGCCGCCAGCAGGAGAAAACACAATCAATACGGATGTGGGATCGGGCACCCAGGCCCCCGATGTGTTTTTCAATCCCGCCTGGAACGACAAGGTCTCCGTACCCGAAAACGCCAGGTCGATACAGGTCTTTTCCGGCAGTCGCAACGGAGCCGCTGCCCCCTTCTCCGGACTACGAAAAATCTGGAAAGGCACGGGGATCGACCAGCCCGCGGCTGGCCACGGAACCTCTACTCCACCCCGTAAATCCACCTTCAACGTCAACGGAAAACCGTCCAAAAGGCCGTCGTTGTCGGCATCTGGTCCGGCGACGATCTGATAGTACGGCCCCTGATAATTCACTTGCATCCAATCCCCGTTGCGGAACAGCCCCGGCGAGACGCTTCCGCTGGCCAGTTGCGCCGCCACGTAGGTCCGGCCGTCGGCCGGATCGAAACTGCCCCGCTGCAGTTGGATCCGGGTATCGATGGTATCGCCGGAGTACGGCGGCGGCACCTCGACCTGTTGGAGCACCCGGCACATCTGAGGGACGTCGGAATCGCGGACCAACTCGACGCCCACCGGCCGGCCCAGCCGCGCCGCCTGCGTCTGCGCACTGGCCAGGTACACGCTCACCTGCCGGGCGGCTTCTCGTATCCGCCGGGACTCCAGCCCGGGGCGGATCACCGGCACAGCCACGACCATGAGCATCATCAGGATGGAGACGACCACCAGAAGCTCGACCAGCGTTATGCCCCGCCGACGCAGAGTTTTCGTCCGCACTGCGCGCATGTTACTGGGCCTCGATGCGGTGGTTGTGGATGTTATCGAAAAACCCCGAGCCGGTGGGCGCACCGAACGTCTGGGCGTACGTATCGTTATTCCAAACGTACGCCGAGCCCGTCGAATCGAACGCTACATGGTACTGGCCATCGGGGCCTGCCGAGTAAATGAGCGGTACCAGGCGCCAGGCTCCACCGTCCGCACGGTGCGGGTCGAATGGGTCGTGGTCGTTCTTGGCGGCATCGGCCGGTGTAAGCGGAGGTATGTTGGGCTGCAAATCGGAATCGTTGAACCCAGGGGCCCAGCGGAGGAAATAAATCGGCCGGCCCCATCCATCCACGAACTCCATCAGCCCGTCACCATCCGTGTCGTCGATTTCATTTTCGTGAAATTGGGCCAGGGCTTCGGGCGACGCAGAGACGATAAGATACAGGCATTCGGCGGGCGCGTTCTCGTTAATGACCTTAAAGTCGCCGTTGGCCTGCTGAAACTGGCGAAGGTATGTTCGGTAATACCGCTGGGCCGCGGCGGGCCAGGGCACCGGTCCGCCCGGCAGCATCCCCGGATTGGGCTGGGGCCTACCCAAAGAGGGATTATTACTCAGGGGGTTTTGCGGATCGAACACCACGTCGGTCCAGCGTTCGGGCATTTCCAGGCGCATGATAGCCCGCAGCATGGCCAGGCGGGCGGTGGCGGCCTGCGGCGGCGTCATACCCGACGTGTTTACCGGCACGCGGCGCGTGCGGTACGATTCGTACTGGGCCATGATGATGTTATGCAGCTTGGCGATCGTGGCCTTGGTGCGGGTCACGCGAGCCGACTGCCGCCCCGCCTGAAGCGCGCCGAGTACCAGTGCCGCCAGCATGCCCAGGATCACTACCACCACCAGAAGCTCGGTCAGGGTAAAACCTCGCGGCACCCGGCCTTGCACCTTGCCCAAAGCCGACCGGCGGTCCGGATAGCGTATCGGGCTCATTCCAGCTCGTCCTCCAGGGTGCCCTCGGAAAAGTTCGTGATGTTATCGAAGTCGCCGCCATCGTCCGAAAAGTTCAGGCCCAGGCGGCGGTAGCGAAACTCCTGCGGGCTGCCTCCCACAAGGCCGTTGCCGAACCGGCCGTCAAGCCCCGCGCAAATGATCTGGAACTTGCCCGCTTCCGCCCACTGCCGCGGGTTGACGCCCGAGGGATCGAGCTGGTTTTGTGGTGGAAGCGGGTTGGGCACCGCCGCCGTGGGATTGAATTCCAAATAAGGCACGCAAATGCTATCGGGAGCAAACGCATACGACAACGGATGAACCGCGCCGTTGTTGTCTACGTAAGCGTATTCATCGTACTGAAACCGCGGCTGATTGGTCGGCAGGGCCAGCCGCCGGCATTTGAAATAGACGTAGGGAGCGGGCGTGGCCGCCTTGGCCGGCCGGTACTGGCACAAAAGCGTGTTCGGATTGGCCGGGTCGGAGATCATCAATCGCGAGACATCGAACTCGAAGAACGGCTGCGTCCGCGGCTCCCCCCATTGAAACGGGTTCTTCGGGTCGGCATGGAAGCCGGCCGGCTTGCTGGAGCCGGGCTGCTCGGGAATCCCGCCCAGAAAAATCACCAGGGCCGAGGCAGGGCCCAACTTCGTTAAATCGGGGCTGTTGATCCCATAAGCGGCGGCCACACTGTTCAAAAACGTGGCCGCATTGCCGGGATAGCGCGGGAAGGCCCGCTTCAGATGGCGGTCCAGCGCAGCAAGGTCGGTCAGATCGGGAGGATACTCGCCATACTTCTGCTTGTAGGCCTCCAACGCCATCTCGAGCTGCGTGATCTCGCTCTTGATGCCCACCACGTTGGCCCTCGTCCGGCCGCGCACCGCCGCGGCGGTGATCAGTCCGGCCAGAATGCCGATAATCACGATCACGGTAAGCAGTTCCACCAGCGTAAACGCGCGGCGGGCGCGCAATCGGTGCGCAATGCGGTCCATAGAAATATCTCCCTTGACGGCCACAAGGGGCCTGCGTCGGTTTTTGCCAGACCAGGGGGCCTGCGGCCCACGTGGTCCCAAACGGTGAACCGGGTCTTGCCGGCGGGCGCTGGCCAGACCCGCTACGGCGACAAGTCCTTTATGCCTTGCGCCGGGCCTTGCCCGCTGCCCGGCGCCGGTGGTTGGTTGCCCTGCGCCCACTTGACCGGCCAGGCCTCCCCGCCCTTTCGACCCCCAACGGCGCCGCAGGCGGGACAGGCCTTTTTCTGTCGGCCGGATTCTCTTGCCCGGCCTCTTGTTACCGGCCAAGCCGGCGCTAAGCCATTGTTTCCAGCCTCGTTCTCCGTCCCCTTCCCCTCACCCTGTCAGGCGATTTCCCATCTGTCTGGTGGATAACCGGAGCCTTGCCCCGCGGCTCCTTTGGCATCTTGTCTGGCGGTACCGGATGCTTGCCTCAAGCCGTATCAGCTCAGTTTCTGGATCAGCGCGATGAGCGGCATGAACAGGGCGATCACAATAAAGCCCACGATGCTGCCCAACACGATGATCAGCAGGGGTTCCATCAGTTTGGTAAGCCCCTCGGTGAGCACTTTGACCTCGGCGTCGTAGTAGTCGGCTACCTTATAAAGCATAGTATCCAGTTCGCCCGACTCTTCGCCCACGTCCACCATGTTTACCACCATGTCGTCCACGACCTTGCTGTTCATCTTGGTCAGGTACAGGAGGACGCCAATCGGGCCGGCGACAAACATGAACCAGAAGAACAGCGCCACGGGGTGGAAGCCGGGCCGGGAGTAATCTTTCATCGGCTGGGCGATGGATTCGCCTTCGCGAATGGCCTCGTACACCTTGCCGTAAAGCGTCTCGAACACGGCGTTGCCCGAAGTCTCCCGCGTGATCTGCAGCGCTTCGAGAATCGGTACGCCACTGGCCACCAGGGTGCCGAGCGTGCGTGTGGTGCGGGCTACGATGTTTTTCTCCACCAGTTGCCCGAAAATAGGGAGCTTCAGCATAAACAGGTCCCAGCCATAGCGGCCGGGACCGAACTTGCGCACCAGCTTGATGAACAGCCAGATGCCCAGGGGGATGCCCGGCAGCAGGTACCAGTAGTGGGCCACGGCGTAGGAGGCGTCGATCAGCAGTTTGGTGATGGCTGGCAGATCGGCGCCGAAATCCTGGAAGATTTTCTGGAACGCGGGCACGATCTTCAGCATGATGAATACCAGGATGCAGACCGCGAAGACCACGACCGCGATGGGATAGATCAACGCCCCCTTGACCTTCCGGCGCAGGTCCTGCGAGCGCTCCTGGAACTCGGCCAGGCGCTGAAGGATCACTTCCAGCGCGCCGCCCGCCTCGCCGGCCTTGATCATGTTGACATACAGCCGGTTGAAGGCCTTGGGCGACTTGGCCATGGCCTCGGAAAGCGTGGCCCCGCCTTCGATCTCGTCGCACACGTCGATCAGGCAGTTCTTGAGGGCGCCGGGTTTAGCCTGGCCTTCCAGAATCCGCAGGCTCCGCAGGATGGGCAGGCCGGCGTCCTGAAGAATGGAAAGGTTGCGCGTAAACGTGCACAGTTGCTTGGAACTGACGCCGCCGATGGCGAAGCTTTTGCGCCGGGCGCCGGGTTTCTTCTTGTCGACCGCCTTGCGGCCGCGCTTGAGCGAGATCTTGGTGACGTAGTAGCCCATCTGGCGGATGGTCGCCTGGGCTTCCTCCTGGCTGGGCGCCTCGATGACGTCTTTGATCTCCTGGCCGGTGGCATCCATTGCCTCGAATTGGTAGGTCGGCATGGCTTCGTCCCCATGGCGAAGGTGGCATCGATATTGCTGCGGGGCCCGCTGGGTCTTGGCCGGCGACCGGCTCCAAGCCGCGGGCTGCCGGGCAGGAAGCCGCGCCCCTGCCCGAAAACGGCGGTTTTTTTGCGGTCCGCATCACTCGATGAGGACCGTCTCGCGGACAGCCTCCTCTACGGTAGTGATGCCCGCGAACACTTTATCCAAAGCCGAGGTGCGCAAAGGGCGCATCCCGGCCAACAAGGCGGTATCGCGGAGCGCCTCGGTCGAGGCGCCGCGGTTAATCTGCTCCCGCAGGGCATCGTTGACCGGCATGAGTTCGAACAAGCCGGTGCGGCCCTTGAAGCCGGTGTTGTTGCACCGGGCACAGCCCCGGCCACGGAAAAACCGCTTGTCAATCACGTCGTCCGGCGTGAGGTCCAGTTCGGCCAGGGTCTCGGTGCTCGGCACGGTTTCCTCGCGGCATTCCGGGCAGATCTTGCGGACCAGCCGCTGCGCCAGCACCGCCTCGAGCGTGGCCGTGATCAAAAACGGCGGAATCCCCATGTCGCGCAACCGGGTGATGGTGCTGGGCGCGTCGTTGGTGTGCAGGGTGCTGAACACCATATGCCCGGTCAGGGAGGCCTGCACGGCGATCTCCGCCGTCTCCAAGTCGCGGATCTCGCCCACCAGGATGATGTCGGGATCTTGGCGGAGGATAGAGCGCAGGCAGTGGGCAAACGTGTTGCCGATGCTGGGATCGATCGGGATCTGCACGATGCCATCCATGTCGTATTCCACCGGATCCTCGGTGGTGATGAGCTTGTCCTCGACGCTGTTCAGCTCGTTTAACGCGGCATACAGGGTGGTGGTCTTGCCCGATCCCGTCGGCCCGGTCACCAGGACGATGCCGTTGGGCCGCCGAATGATCTCGCGGAAGGTGGCCAGCGTAACCGGGTCCATCCCCACCGCGTCCAGATCGAGCATCACCACGGAACGGTCCAGTACCCGCAACACGATGCTCTCGCCGAACATAGTGGGCAGGACGCTGACCCGCAGATCCACGGGATGCCCGCCGACGGTCAACTGGATCCGGCCGTCCTGCGGCAGGCGCCGTTCGGCGATGTCCAGATTGGCCATCACCTTGATCCGCGTGATGATCGCCGTGGCCAGGTGGCGGGGCGGGGGCACCATCTCGTACAGCACGCCATCGGCCCGGACGCGAATCTTGAAATCGTTTTCGAACGGCTCGAAGTGCAGGTCGCTGGCATGGTCCTTGATGGCCATCAACAGAACCATATTCAGGAGCTTGCGCACGGGAGCGCTTTCGGCCAGGGCCTCGGCGCTGGCCAGGTCGATGGGCCCCTCGCGCTCCAGGGCCTGGGCCTGAGCCATCAGTTCTTCGTTCGCCTCGATATCGGCGATCACCGTCTCGACACTCTCGCCCACGGCGGTGTAGTACCGCTCCAGCGCCCGCTGGATGTCACGCTCCGTGGCCACCACGCACCGCACTTCATAGCCCAAAAAGCTCCGCAATTCGTCGATGACCGACAGCCGCTGGGGGTCGGCCATGGCGATGGTCAGCGTGTTATCGCGGAAGCTGACCGGGATGATCTTATAAAGCTCGGCCATCGGCTGGGAGACGTGGGCCAGCACCTCGGGCGGAATCACCACCTCGTTGAGGTTGATGACCGGCAGGCCCATTTGCTCGGCCAGGGCATGGGCCAACTGGTCCTCGGAGATCATGCCCATGTTCAGCGCGATCTGCCCCAGAAGCTCGCCGCGCCGCTGCTTCTGCTCCTCCAACAAAAGGCCCAGTTGCCTCTCGTTGATGAAGCCCAAGTCGACGAGGATCTGACCGATGCGGCGAAGTGCCATAGACCTGTGTGCCTCGATGTGGCTGGTGTCCCCTTTTTCGTCCCCCCGACTTGCGGCGTTTGGCCCGGCCGCTCGCGTATCGGGACGGCCGCAGCCATGCCACGCCTGCTTACGCTTCGATCTCCTCTTCCTCCTCCGCTGCCAGACGCCGCTTGGCCTCCTCCTCGTCTTCCAGCAGGCCGCGTTCGGCCCGGGCGATCTTGGCGGCCAGCTCGTCCGGGTGGTTGGCCTTGGCCAAAATGTCCCGCTTCTCCACGATCCCCTCCTGCCACAGCTTGAACATGTGATCGTCCAAAAGCTGCATGCCCAGCTTGTGCCCTGTCTGGATCGCGGAGTTGATGCGGTACGTCTTGTTTTCGCGGATCAAGTTGGCGATGGCCGGCGTAACGACGAGCATCTCGTACGCCGCCACCCGGCCGCCCCCAATCCGCGGGAGCAAAGTCTGCGACAGGATGCCGATGATCGAGGTGGACAACTGCGTGCGAATCTGCTCTTGCTGGTTCGTGGGGAACACGTCGATGATTCGGTTGACTGTCCCCTGGGCACCCGTGGTATGCAGGGTAGCGAACACGATATGCCCGGTCTCGGCCGCGGTGATGGCTGCCTCGATCGTCTCCAGGTCGCGCATTTCACCCACCAGGATCACGTCCGGGTCCTGACGCAACGCCCGGCGGATCGCCTCCGCAAAGGAAGGCACATCCACCCCGATCTCCCGCTGATTGATCTGCGACTTCTTGTGCTTGTGATAGAACTCGATCGGGTCTTCGATGGTGATGATGTGGTGATCGATATTCTCGTTGATATAGTCGATGGCCGCGGCCAGCGTGGTCGTCTTGCCCGAGCCGGTCGGCCCGGTTACCAGAATCAACCCGCGGGGCCGCATGATGAGCTTGGCGAACACCTCGGGCGTACCAAGCTCCTTGAACCCCAACAGCTTATTGGGGATTTGCCGCAGCACCATGGCGACGTGGCCCCGCTGCTTGAACACCGAGACGCGGAACCGAGCCACGTCGTGGAATGCGAATCCGAAGTCTGTGCCCCCCACCTCCTGTAGTTCCTGCTGGCACCGCTCCGGGGTAATGCTCTTCATGAGGGCCACGGTGTCCTCGGGTTCGAGGACTTTGGTCTCCAAGCGGTGCAGCCGGCCGTCGATCCGCACCACCGGCGGCTGGCCAGTGGTGATGTGCAGGTCGCTTGCCTTGCGCTGAACGACCGTTTCCAGAAGTTTGTCGATCAGGATTGTAGCCATAGCTGGCATGCTCCTGCGCACGGCCTGGAGTCAGTTACCTCCGGTGCCCTCCTTCCTGGCGGCACCACGATTATTCGCTCCAATGCGCCCGCGCTCAAGCAAAAAGGCCTATCAGGCGCGTCCCATCGAAACTTTCTGTTTGCTTTGACCATTCCGCAATCATCCCCTGGCTGAAATGGCTGCCTGGGAGGCCCGGCCCACGGCAAGGCGTGGCGTTCCCCCAAGGAGGCAGTGGCTTGGGGCTAATAGGTATAGGTATTCCCAGCAGCGATTAGTCCTCATCAGTCGGCTTGGCGGTACGGACTACCTCCTCTAAGGTAGTGATACCTCGGCAAACTTTTTGCAGGCCATCCATATAAAGGGTCTTCATACCTTCGCTGACCGCGGCCCGACGGATCTGGACAGTCGGGGCCTCGTTGAAAGTCAGTTCACGGATTTTCGGCGACATGAGCATCAGCTCGAAAATGCCGATTCGCCCTCGGTAGCCAGTGCCATTGCAAGCGTTGCAGCCGCGGCCTTTCACGAAGGTGGCGGTGGCCTGCATCTCTGGGGTAATACCGGCGGCTCGCAGCGCGGCCTCGCTGGGGTGGTACGGCTGCTTGCATTTCTGGCACACTACGCGAACCAGTCGCTGGGCCATGACGGCGATCACACTGCTTGCCACCAGGTAGGCGGGTACGCCCATATCAATCAAACGTGTAATGGCGCTGGGCGCGTCGTTCGTATGTAGCGTACTGAAAACCAAGTGTCCAGTCAAAGATGCCTGAATCCCCATCTGCGCCGTCTCGATGTCGCGCATCTCCCCCACCAAAATGACGTTCGGTGCCTGCCGCAACATCGCACGAATCACCCGCGCGAAATCCAACCCGATTTCGTGCCGGATCTCCACTTGGTTGATCCCCGGCAAGTAGTACTCGACCGGGTCCTCCGCGGTGATGATCTTTCGGTCCGGGGTGTTCAGGTCATTGAGTGCCGCGTACAGCGATGTCGTCTTCCCGGAGCCCGTCGGACCCGTCACCAATAGGATGCCGTTCGGCCGGCGAATCAGCGAGCGGAACTTCTGGTAGTCCTCGTCGGAGAATCCGAGCTGCCGCAACCCGATGCGGATATTGTCTTTGTCGAGGATCCGCATCACTACCGACTGCCCATGGTTCGTCGGGATGATGCTCACCCGCAGGTCGAGATCCTTGTTGCCGATTGTAACCTTGATCCGACCATCCTGGGGCCGACGACGCTCGGCAATGTCTAGTTTGGCTAGAATCTTGATGCGGGAAAGAATGGCCCCAAGCAACCTTCTGGGGGGGCTGTCGCGCTCTACCAGCACGCCATCGATGCGGTAACGGATTCGGATCCGATCCTCGAAGGGCTCGATATGGATATCCGAGGCCCGCAATTGCACTGCTTCGGTAATGATCAGATGTACCAGCCGGACGATGGGGGCACTGCTTTCGTCGATGACCTCGTCGGGCTTGCGGGCCTCCTCCTCCGTCTCGGTGAAATCGATGGCCGTATCGGTAAACTCTTGGAGCATCGAGTCCGTGCCGTCGCTGGCGGCTTGGCCGTAATGCCGATTGATGGCCTCCAGAATGGCGTCGCGGGGGGCCACCGCAGTTTCGATGCGCCGGTTGAGGATAAAACGGAGTTTATCCAGAGTGTCGTAATCGTCCGGGTCGCTGGAGATGACCTTCAGCGCGCCGTCCTCTTCGGCCAGCGGCAAGATCACGTTTTCCCTGGCCACCGATTCAGGGACCAGCTCAATGACCGACTGGGGGATGACCACTTCGCTCAGGTCCACATAATCCAGGCCGTGCTGTTCGGCCAGGGCCCGAGCCACTTCCTCGCCGGTAGCAAAGCCCAGACGGACCAAGGCGTCCTGGAGCTTGATATTCTGCTCCCGGGCCATCTGCTCGGCTTCGCTAATCTGGTCCGGTGTCAGGACCCCCTGCCGGATGAGGATTTCGGTGTACTTGGCTTTCGTTTTGACGACCATCGGCGGATCCGCTCCACACGCAAAGGGGGTAGGAAGAGAGCGTCACAGCGAGCCACCCCCGGTGGCCCTGATTCCGTTGCCCGATACCTGTGCGCAGACTCCCCCACATCCCTTAGCCTAATGGTGGCGGGGGTCGGTGTCAATCAACTTCGCCCTGGATTAGCCATCATTCGATCCGGCCGCGACCCGCGGGGCCCGAGCCGCCTAGGCCCCTCGTCCGGCGAGCATTGGAACCGGGACTTGGTCCATGATGTGTTCGAGCAGCTCGGCAACCCGGACTTTACGGAGGCGGCTTTCCGGTTTCAGGAGGAGGCGATGGGCTAGCACCGGCTCGGCCACCCGCTTGACATCGTCGGGCAGCACGTAGTCGCGGCCGGAGATGGCCGCCAGGGCTTGCGCGCACCGGAACAGCGCGATCGACGCCCTGGGGCTGGCGCCCAGCGCCAAGTCATCGCATTTGCGGGTGGCGTGAACGATTTCGGCCAGGTAGCGGCGGACTTTCGCGTCCACGTGGATGTGGCGAACCGCCTGCTGCACCGCACGGAGATCCTCGGCGGTTGCCACCGGTTGAAGGTCTTCGATAGGATGCCGCCGCTGGAGCATGTCCAGCATCTTCAACTCTTCATCAAGCGACGGATAGCCTAGACTGAACCGCATGAGGAACCGGTCCAACTGGGCCTCTGGCAAAGGGAACGTCCCCTCGTGGTCGATGGGGTTCTGCGTGGCGATTACCAGAAACGGCGGAGCCAGGGTATGGGTGACCCCGTCCACGGTCACCCTTCCTTCGGCCATTGCTTCCAGCAGTGCCGACTGAGTCCGGGGGGTGGCACGGTTGATTTCGTCGGCCAGCACGATCTGGGCGAAGATGGGTCCAGGGCGAAACTCGAACTCCGTCGTCCGCGGATTGAACACCGAGGCCCCGGTCACGTCCGTGGGCAACAGGTCGGGCGTACACTGGATCCGCTTGAAGGTGCACCCAACGCTGGCCGCCAAGGCACGGGCCAGCATAGTCTTGGCCACGCCGGGCACATCTTCCAGCAGGATGTGCCCTTCGCAGAACCAGGAGACCAAGGCCAGGATGATCTGCCGGCGCTTGCCTACGATCACCCGCTCAACATTCGCGAGAATCTGTTTGGCTACGGCGGGTATGTCGGCAGGCAGGTCCACCATAAGCTCTCTTTGGCGATCAAGGCATTGGCGAGCAATGGGTGAGTGGCGAAGCGGTCGCTTACCGGGTTCCGCCCGGCCTGGCTTCCATCACCAGCCGGACCAGTTCGGGCAACGAGTTGGCCCGCATTTTGCGGAAGACTTCATGCCGCCGGCTTTCGACGGTCCGCAGGCCGAGCCCCAGTTCCTGAGCGATAGCCTTATTGGGCATGCCGCCCACCAGCCGCTCGAGGACCTCGCGCTCCGAAGGAGTCAGCGACGCCATGCGAGCCTGGATCTCCCGCCGGCGCTGCTGCTGGGCCCACAGTGCGGCTTCTTCGGTAATGGCTTTGGCGATGGCGTCCCAAAGCTCATCGTCGCGATAAGGTTTTTCTACCAAGGTTACCGCGCCGGCTCGCATCGCTTGCACCGTGACTGAGGTGCGGGGGTAGGCGGTCAAGATGACCACCGGAAGCGGCCAATCTCGCCGGATGATCTCCTGCTGGAACTCCAGGCCGCTCATGCCAAGCATCCGCAAATCGGTCACCACGCATCCGCGTCGGCCTTCCCGGTAGGTAGCCAGAAACTCCTCGGCCGAGGAAAACCCTTCCGCAGCCAGCCCCATGGATGCCACCAGCGCGCAGACCGACTTTCGCGCCTGGACGTCATCGTCCACCACGAAGACCGTGATTTCGGTGTCCAAGGCCTTAGGGGTCATATGCGGACCTGTCCCTCCGGGGTTACCGCCTCAATCTAGCCGGTTCATGCCCTGCGCACAATGAGGCGTAGTGCGGAGGCCTGCGAGACTCCGGCGATCGGATGGCGGAACTCCGAGATATTCCGAAATATGGCGGGCCTGAGGCGGAATGCAGCGGAAGCACTATCCGAAGCAGCAGAGGTGTGTTGGCCGGGGTTCAGCCGGGTCAATGGGTTTTGGGAACGTGTTGCCAGCGATGCCCAGGCGGGTGGCCAGCGGGCTTCCCTTTCCTATAATGGGTCGGCCAAAGGAACCAGACGGGCCGCGATTAGCTCGCCCGGTCGGAATCCCTGGTTGGGAGCGAACGGTCGCAACCCCTATAACCTAGCGGGTGGCACACTTGGAGGGCTCGACGATGGCCAAGCGGCATCATCTCTTTGATTCGTGTTCAACCGAGCGGCGCGGACCTCATTGGCGGGGCCGGGGAACGGGGCGTCGCGGTATAGGCCGCGTTCGGCGGGTCGGCGGCTTGGTTCTCGGCCTGCTTGGCGCGGTGGCGGTGGCGTTGGCGCAGCCGACCCGCGCAGAAAGCGCTGCGCCCGCGCAAGCCAAGACAGTGGTGCGGCCGGTGAGCGAGCATCCCCGGCTGTTCCTGCGTGCCGAAGACCTGCCTGGCCTGCGGGTCCGTTGTGCGGCCGATCCGGTCGTCAAGGAGGCCTACGCATTGGTGCGGAAGTTCGCGTACAGCGACGCCCGCAATCCGAACCTGTGGGTAACGCCCGACGAGCTTTCCACGGTGCTGGTGGCCTACATGGTTGAAAACCGCGACCCGCGGTTGTTGGCCCGTGCTCGAGGGTATCTGGAGTTTTTCGCTCAAGCCCAGGGAGACGAATGGACCCGGCCGCGTATGCTCAAGGCCCTGGCTCACGCATACGACTGGCTGCACGCCGACCTGGCCGTCGCCGAGCGTCAAAAGCTGGCCCGGCAGATGCGGGAACTGGTCGGGCATATCCGGCGAGGGTATCGGCACAGCGATTACAACAATCACGTGTACCTTCAGTATGGGGCGCTGGTGTATCCGGGCCTGGTGCTTGCGGGGGATGGGGTGGACGACGCTTTGGCCGACGACTGCCTCCGCCAGGCTCACTCGCTTTTGGAAGAGCACTTCCTGCCGGCGGTGAATCAAGTGGGCGGCCAGGGGGACGGCGGCTGGCACGAAAGCATGAGCTACTGGAGTTTTTTCGCCTACGAACTGGCCCATCAGATGGAGGCGTGGCGCACGGCGACGGGGGAGGACCTGTTTGCGCGGTGTTCGGGTTTGCGGGGGGCGGCCCGGTGGCTGGTGTATTGCACGCAGCCCTACGACAACTCGCTGGCACCGGTGGGCGACATCGATGCGCCGGTGCGCTGGGGCTGGCAGGAGACGGCTTTGATGCCGTTGCTGGCGGCCCGCTACCGTGATGGGCTTGCGCAGCATGTAGCCCTCCGGGTGCGGCCGGAACACCCTGCGCGGGCCTGGCCCTTTGTGCTCTGGCTGGACCCGAAAGTTGCGCCGGCCGACCCGGCCAAGCTGCCGGCGGGCACGCTGTTTTCCGGCTTGGGCTGGGCGGCCATGCGGAGCACCTGGGACGCCCAGGCCACCTGGGCACTGTTTATCTGCGGCGACTATTATGCGGGACATCAGCACAGCGACCAGAACAGCCTGATTATTGGCTGCCAGGGGCCGCTGGCCATCGATGCGGGCCAGTACGGCGCCAAGGCTACGGAATTCCATAACACGCTTCTGGTTGGCGGGCCCCAGCGCCTTTTCGGCAACGATCCGCGGCAGTTCGTGGGGCCCACGGCGGCCAACTCGCCTTTCGATACCGGCGACATCCTGGCCTTCGAGGAGCACCCGTATTTCACCTGCGTGGTAGGCGATGCTTCCAACGCCTATGCTGAGTTCCGCGAGGGGAAGCGTGTGGAGCCCGTGCCCCAATGCGTTCGCCGCGTCGTATTTCTCAAGCCCGATTTATTTGTGGTCGACGATCTGGCGGCGTTGGGGAGCCGGCAAGGCCCGTTGCGCTGGCTTTTGCACGCCGAGCAGAAGCCGGACCTTTCCGGCCGCCAAGTGATGATCGATAACGGCAAGGCGCGGCTGGCGGTGCTATCGCTTCTGCCGGAACGGGCTGGTATTCGGATTTCGCCGCAGAGTGGCGGGCGCCGCAAGCTCGCCCATTGGCGGATCGAGGTCGCGCCGGCGGAACCGGTTCCGCGGGTCCGCTTCCTGCACGTGCTGGCCGTTCAGCGGGCCCGGCAATCGGATATTCCCCAATGCCGGCTCACCCAGGCTACCGGCCGCGTGGAACTGCACATCACTTCGGCCCAAGGGCGTTACACGCTTTGGCTGCCAGAAGAAGGCGACGGGCCCGCCCATTTGGAGGCGGCGGGGGTGGATGGAACGCCCCTGGTGCCGCGGCGGTTGTTGCCCGCGGGCATCTTGCCTTATTCGCCCGAAAGCATCGGGCTTTTGGAACGATGGGACCGCGCCTACCGTGGCGGACAAACTCCCCCGTGGGATGTAGGCCGGCCCGACAGCATCCTCCGCGAGGTCGTGCAAACCAAGACCGTTGCGCCCGGCCGCACCGTGGAGCTGGGCTGCGGTACCGGAACCAATGCGGTGTATTTGGCCGAGCAGGGGTTCGAGGTCTCGGCCATCGACATCGCACCGACTGCCCTGGCGGTGGCGGAGAAGAAGGCTGCGGCGGCCGGGGTGAAGGTCCGATGGCTGCTGGCCGATGTGTTGGCTCCGCCTCGCATGCCGCCGGCCGACTTCATCTTCGACCGCGGCTGCTACCATGGGATACGGCAAAGCAACGCTGCCGGATATGTGGCAGCGCTGCGGCGGTTATCGCGCCCGGGCACCCGCGTGCTGATCGTGGCCGGCAACGCCAACGAACCGCGAAGTGGCGGTCCGCCCCGTGTGACCGAGGAGCAGTTGCGTAAGGATTTTTCTGCCGATTTCGAGTTCGAGTGGCTGAAGACCACGCGGTTCGATACCCGGCAGGAGGACCGCGCCGGGGCGCTGGCATGGGCTGTGCTGTTGCGGCGCAAGTAGCGCGCCTGTTGAATGCCGCGCTTTGCAAACCGGTTTTACCCGCTTTTTTGCCTCTGACCCATCCCGCCTTGCCAGCATTATTATGAGGGACTTGCTATGCACGCGCTAAGCTTTGTTGGGTCCGGACGACTGGCGGCAGCTTTGGCCTTTGGCCTGGCGACCGGGTCGCTGGCCTGGGGTGCCGAAGAAACGGCCGCTTCCAAACCCGCGCCCGTTCCGCCGGCTATCGAGTTCATCTGTACCGCATTCGAAAATGGCTCGCCGTTGCAATGGGAAATCGCCCCGGACGGCACAGTGCAAATCCGGTTGCTGTACGACTACGAGCGGAACTCGCCCAACCGGGCTGCCGGCCACTGGCACTTTCAGCTCCAGGGCA
>Ga0315298_1006556_pt1 | contig 15836 bp, 9 predicted proteins | sample WHS_1_MG_FD_203077 | JGI IMG/M metagenome (GOLD analysis project Ga0315298, IMG submission 203077) | Extremophilic microbial mat communities from Washburn Hot Springs, YNP, Wyoming, USA - WHS_1_MG | ecosystem: Environmental > Aquatic > Thermal springs > Hot (42-90C) | place: USA: Wyoming... | reverse complement strand
GCGAGTTGGCGTGCGCCGTGTGCCACTGCTTGCCGGAAGGCAAGCAGTGCCATCCGGTGGTTTCCGCACTGCTTCTGGCGAAGCAGTGGCACACACGCATCGATCGCCCGCCGCACCCAGCGGTTCTCGCTGTCATAATAGTTCTCGATCACCCGGTCCACCGCCGCCCCATAGCCCGCCCGGTGCTGGACCTTCACCAGCCGGTTGCGGTGGTCCAAAGATATCCAGTGGCGAACCAAACCATCTTACCAGCGAAAGTCAATCCCCCATGAGGTGGGACTTTCAAGCACGAGGCGCCTAACCTACTGGCCTGACTAATCGCACTCCAACCCCACCGTTCATGTCGCCATCATCGGGGAACGCCACCCTCTTTTTCCGTTGCTTCGACCTCCACCGGTTTTCTCGGAAAGCCCTTGGGCTGCTCGAGCTTTTCAATATCAGTGTCCTGAAGATTGGGAGGAACGGCGTACATGCGGCCATCCTGCTTCAACACAACGTAAGCCGTCGTTGCGCCACGGAAACAATACCCCTCCTGATAGCCGAAAAACAGATAGCGTCTCTTGGTCGCGCACTGCGTTCCCTCCAAGTCCCGGGGCGCAAGATTACGATAGGTCCAGGTTCTACCGTCGCGCGTTGTGACAGTAAGATCACCTGACGAATGTGGAACAAACGCCGCCTCTCGGTTGGGAATACGTATAGTCCTTCCCGTATGAGCGCTAGTCACGGCAATGTCTTTGCCGCTGGCATTCTTGATCTGGAGACGTTCCATCCATGCGCAGCCGCCCAGCATCGTCAGCGGTAGTACAATTGCAACAAGTGCCGTAATGAACAAGAGTCGAGGTTTGCCGACGAATGAACCGGAAATCGACAGTCCCATGCGACCGCCTTCCTTTCACTTGGTTCCCTGATCCCGGTGCTTGATGTAGTTGCCCACATCCCACTCAGCCGACCTTGGTTTGAATGGATAAAGGGTGCCGGTGTACCCGTGCCAAATGCTTCCGGCCGAGCCCGACAACAGGGCGGTGTTTCCGCTATTGCTATCACAGGCGAAAATCAGCCCTAACGCCATGCCGTAGGGAAGGTTGATGGTGGCGTAGTCGAGGAGGCTGTCACCGCTGTCGCTCACCAGCCCCGTCGAGGGATATGGAGCCCTTCCGTGGCCCCAGAAATAGAGCCCGTGCAACACCTTGTTACTGGCGTCCTTTTGAAGCCGATTCTGCAGCGCATACGCCGCTCCGGGGACGTGATCCATAGCAACGACATTGAATCCCAAACTCCGAAGATACGCGACGTTAGGGTTCCACGAGACCCATGGTTTCCCAACGCGCAACGTGCGACCAGCGAGTCTAAGCTCAAAGCCCGCCCAATATGCGTAAACAGTGTTGGGGATTTGGAACGTCTGGCCCGGACAGAGTTCAAGCGACTCCAATTCCTCGTCGGTGGGCCAAATCTCAAAGGGAGGCTGGACAACTCGAATGGGACGCGAGGCATCCGCGATCGTTAGCCATTCGCGGAACTGATTCGGGTCCAGGCCGATCTGCAGGCCAAGGGCGTAAATTGTGTCCCCGTTCTCGCTCGTGACTTCCGCCTTCGCAGCGCCGGCACGCTGGATCTTCCACAGTCCCAATGGGTCGACAGAGTCCGTCGGGCTGTTACCGCAGTAACGATATAGGTCGCTGTCCTCCTCGATCGGGTCCTCGCTCAGCCAGCGGCCGACCGAAGGGTCATACCAGCGGTTGAGGTTGTTCTGCAAGCCCGTATCAGGGTCGAACGGCCGGGCCGTGAAGAGGAAGAGGCTGTCCACCGCGGAGTTGGTTTCCGAGGTGAGGTTGCCGTAGGCGTTGTACACCAAGTGGTTGACCACGGTGGTGCTCTGCGTCTCGGAATCGTACTGGGCGATGTCCCGTACCGTGTTCAAGTGGTCCGTCAAAATCCATTTGACCAGCTCCGGCGTGCCGCCGTCAACGTCCTCCTCCGCCAAGATCTGGTCCACGGCCCACCCCGAGCTTACGCTCGGGGCTCGTGGGGATGTCGCTTCACTCCACAGATACCGCTGCCGCAGGTGCCCCACCTGCATGTCCTGCGAATTGGCGTGCGCCGTGTGCCACTGCTTGCCGGAAGGCAAGCAGTGGCATCCGGTGGTTTCCGCACTGCTTCTGGCGAAGCAGTGGCACACGCGCATTGATCGCCCGCCGCACCCAGCGGTTCTCGCTGTCATAATAGTTCTCGATCACCCGGTCCACCGCCGCCCCATAGCCGGCCCGGTGCTGGACCTTCACCAGCCGGTTGCGGTGGTCCCAGGTGTACTGGGTGATGTCCGCGTCGCCAGCGTCGAGCTGGCCGTTCTGGTTGGCGTCGATGAACCGGGCCGTGCGGTTCCCCTCGGCATCATACAGATACCGGTACGTCCCGTCGGAAAGAAGCCGATTGTTGCTCCCGGTGGTGTAGCTTTGGCCGTTGGCCAGCACCCGGTTGCCGTTGGCATCGTATTGATAGCTCTCGTCGTCTTGGTAATTGTAGTCGGCGGCGGTGAGCTGCCCCGTGGCGTCGCTGGTGTAGTCGGCCGTGCCGTCCACGGAATTGACGTACTGGGTCATGCGCCCGGCGGCGTCGAACGACCAGCCGTAGTCCACGAAGCTGCTCTGGCCGCGGAAGTGGCTCAAGGAAATCAGCCGGCCGGCCTGGTCGTAACCGAAATCGCTTTCGGCCACAAGCTGCGTGCCGGCCAGGTCGGCGTAGCGAACGAGGCTTGTCAGTTGCCCGGCCGCGTCGTACGCAAGGTCCACGCGCTTGGGGGCCACCGCGCGGCCGCCGGGCTGGGCCCCCTGGGTGATGCGGACCACACGCCCCAGCGGATCGTGCTCCACGTGCCCCCGATTGCCGCCTTGGCGGGCATCGCATTGAACGGAAGACCACTGGCCTGGAAGCCCGGGACCACCACGGTGGAACTGCGTTGAGCTGGCGTACGACGCCCATAGCAGGCCAGCCCCGCCTTGCGCCGGGAGCATCGTAAGGGGCGGTCCTTGGCAGCGTGCCTGCGGAAGCATACCGTGGTACACTGAGATTCGTCGGCATGGCTCTGGTTCCGCACGTAGGAGGGTCGTGGATATGCTCTGCCGATTTTCGATCTTACTGCACCTTGTGGCCGCAATGTTGCTTTCGGTAACGACAGTGGCCCAAGAGCACACCGCCCCAGCCTTTCCTGAAAATATGGCGTGGCCGGCATGGGCCAAGCCCCCGGCGGTCGGCGTGGAGCCGGTCACTGGCGAAGAAGCACGGAAGTGGCTTCGGTGGGTGATTCCGCTGCCGAAGCGGGTGCGCATCGAAGCGAAATTGCCGCTTTCGGTGTCGGAGATCGGTTTTCGGCTCCGTGGCACTCCGAGCGATGTCGCCCAGGCGGCAGTGGATCGGCTGGCCAGCCGGCTGCGCCAAGAGACGGGAGTCAAGCAATTTGGCGGCCGGTTTCCGGTGATCGTCGGCGTGTGCGACGCCCAAGGGAGGATCGACGGCGTTCCGATCCCCGGGGCGGACCAACTGGCCAAGTGCCGAAATGCCGACCAGGCGTACCTGATCGTGCCGCTGGCAGAACAAGGAATGGCGGTCGCAGCCGCCACCGAGCGGGGCGTGTGTTACGGGTTGAAGACCCTCGAGCAGCTTTTGCTTGCACGCGCCACTGGCCAGAAGCTGCTGTTCCCGCTGGTGTCGATCCTCGACTGGCCGGACCTGGAAGAGCGAGGCCAGTGGGGCGGCAGTTCGACACGCGATATCGAGTACCTGGCAGACCGCAAAATGAACCTCATCGAGGCCCATTCCACATTCTCCATCGATGCCCAGGGGCGTGGGCTGGCCAAGATCGACACCGCAGCCCAAGAGAAGGCCCGGCTTCATGGAATCAAATGGGTTCCCATCATCACGCACTTGGACCAGCTGACGCGCACAGGGATCTATGAGCGCTACCCCGAGCTGAAAGGCAAGGGGCCGAAGGCACAGTCGAGTTGGGGTCGTGAGGTGTTCGCCGCCTGTTTTTCGGAGCCGAAGACGGCGGACATTCTGGCCGACTGGTTCGCCTCGCTCGCCTCGATTCGCGGCGTGAGCGATGTTTGCGTGTGGCTCTCCGAGTCGCACGTGCAGTGCGGCTGTCCCAAGTGTAGCGGACAAAGCCAGTATGTGTTGGAGGCGGCGGCAGGCGTTCGGGCTTGGGAGCTGGCCCGGCGGCAATACCCCGACGTCCGCTTGCGCATTTTGTTGACCCAGGGAAGCTACGCAACCAACGACAAGGTGTTGGCCGTCGCACCGCCGGAGGTGGGCATAACGTACTATGATGGCGGCCGCACCTACGACTCGTCCCGCGACCCGATGATCTATCCGCTCCTGGCCGATTTCGCGCGACAAGGCCGCTGGCTGGGCTGCTATCCGCAATTGACCGCCTCGTGGCGGATCGTCTGCCCCTGGAGCAGCCCGCAGTTTATCCGGTACCGGATGACAGAGTTTGTCCGCAAGGGGTTGCGATGCCTGTGCGGCTATGCCACGCCGGACAATCGCTTCTACGATTTCAACGTGACCGCGGCCGCGGAGTGGTCATGGAACGCGCATGGGCGGAGCGAAGAGGAGTTCGCGGCGGCTTGGGCCACACGCCGTGGACTGAAAGACCCTGAAAAAGCCGCACGCTGGGCGGTGATGCTCGGGCCAGTGGGCTGGGACGTGTATGGATCGGGAATTCCCTACCCGCACTTTTTCGGCCGGGTGCCCGCCCAGCTTCGCACCCGGCCAGCGCTCGGCCAAGGCATGTTCCGCTACTTCCCCACCGTCGCGCATATCGAAAAGGACGTGGCCATCTGCGACGCGGCCCTCAAGCTGGCCGAGGAACTCCACGACCCGGCAATCCTCGCCGAGACCCGGGTCATCCGTGGCTATGTGGGCATGGTGCGAGGCATCGAGAGAATCGCCTCGGCCATAGCTGGCAAGAAGGAACTCGATCGCGAGACGACTCAGACCGTTCAGACGGAATTCGACCGATTGGCGGCCGCCGGCAAGGAGACGGTCGAAGCCTTGCGGGCCTGGCAGCAAGCCGTGGCGCCGGATTCGACTGCCCCACGCTTCGCCGACACGGTGCGGGTGACCGAAGAGACGGTCACGGCCGTTGCTGAAGCGCTTGCGCCGCTGGGCATCAAGGCCGGCGGGAGGCGATAGCGGCCAGGGACTCGTACCTGGCGTCGGACAAGTCCGTCCGTTACGGACCGAAGCGGCGGGCTCATCCCTGGACCGCCTGCGATATCCCAGCCGCCGGACCCGCGCCAAGCCGCGTTAGGTCTTGTCGCCTCAAAGGGCCCAAGCCCCTCCGCGAAACGGAATCATGCCTGCCCTGCCGGCTCGTGCCTTGCAACCAGAACCACCATTGGCCGGCAGGAGCCCGCAAGGGGGCACCCCATTTTGCCGCTGCGGTCCTCTGGGGCAACACCGTTGCTTGGTCAGGGCGACCGTTCAATCGTATAGCTGGAGGTGAGCGGCGGTACCGACAGACGGATGGTGCGGGTGTTGGGGGCAGCAGCCAGCACCTCTGCGGGCTGGCGTTCCGCCCGTATGATCTTCAGCTTGTTGGGGGGCCATGCGGTGGGCAAGACGAGTTCGATGGTCAGCGGCTGGTCATAGAGATGCGGGTCCGTGCCGCAGCATAGCTTGAGGAGCACGCGCTGCGGCGTCTCCGCATGCAGCTCGAGTTTGGCGGCCTGACGCTCGGTCTGGTATTTGTAGATGTCTGCCATCCCCGCGATCCACAAGTCCCGCTCATTGGCCTTGGCGGTGGCCAGCGTGGCACGGAAGGTCGCTTCGCTGGAACCCGAATCCTGGCCGATGGCGTGGAAGTGGATGCGGCACCACAACCCGCGCTCGATGTGCCGCCGTAGGTGCTCGCGGAAGGCCGCCACGCGGTTTCCATACACGTCGTCCATGCCCAGCGACCCAGTCGAAGCGTCGAAAAGGTGGTACTTGTCCAAGTAGTAACGGAGCGGCTTGGTCGTCTCCCAAGTCGTGCCGCCACCCAGATTCAGTGCCAGCAACTTGCTTCTGCCCGGGAACAGGTCCCAGATGGCCTTCGCCGCTTGGCCAATCTCCGCCTCCATCTCCGCGTCGCCGGACGCCCCGCGGTGGTGCGCCGTATGATTGGCGAACTCCTGGTCACCGCAGCGGGCCACAGCTTTCCATTCAGCCAAGTGCTCCTCAAAGTCCGACCGCCAGCGGCTGTTGGGTTCCGCCCGACCTGGGCAGACCATGAAGGTACCCCGAAAACCATACTCGCGGAGAATGGGGATGGCCGTGGACAGGTGGCTGGGATGCGAGTCGTCGAAGCGGATGCTCAGCGCTGCCTTGCGCCCCTCGTGCCATGTGGCGATCGCCGCCCTTAACCCCGTGGTGGGTTCGACCGCCTGGCGATCTCTTTCGGGGAAGACTTGAAGGCGAGGGCCCGGCGGCTCGACAGCCCGCACAATGTAGGTGGCCCGCTCAGCGGGCACCCGAATCGTCAGTTTGTGCCATTCTGTTCCGCTGCGGCGGACGAGGAGCGGCCGGCCCTTCGCATCAACAACCACCACGTCCGCCGCCCAGCGCCCTTCGGCGCTGCTGGGCAAAACCACGCTCAAATGCAGAGGGCCCCGCTCGCCGCGCGGATCGACCTCGATTACCAGCTCTCGGTTGCCCCGGACCGTGGCCGAAAAGGTCGCTGGCCCGCAGTAGTCAAGGAAACTGACCTTGGCGCTGGCTATTTCGGCCCGAAGTGTGTCCCCCTCTCGGACCGCCCCCGTGGCGGCCAGTAGCGGCAACAGGGCCCCTACCCATTGGGCGAGCAAAGGAACACTCATGGCCCCTCTCCTTATGTCCTTTTCACGGGTTACCAAAAAAGGACCGCAGGTTCCAGCGGCTTGCTGCCCGGCGCCTGCAATGCCAGACGCCTAGATCCTTCTCAGGCCGCCGAAGACACAACAGCCAACGGCAAAGCCGCAAGCTCTTGTTGCACGGTTTTCGCGCCTCTTGTACGCAATCCTACCAGAAACCTGGGCACTAGAACAACCTCGCTGCGCGAGCCGCTGCCAAGACGCCAAGACGAACAAACCGCCAGCAGAACAATCGCAAGGCTCAGTGAAGCTGGCGGCGCGTTGGGTGGCCGCGCGCGTCTGTCAACCGGCGGAAGCTTCTCGTTTGTGGGCAAACGTGCCGCGAATCGCGCGCGGGGTCGGTTGACGGCGCTGTCGGCCGGGATAGAATCGCGGTCGTCGTCACCCAAAGGGTGCGCGTTCTGCGTCGTTTGTACCCAAGCTCGCGAGGGGTCCAAACAGCGGCGTTCAGAACCGACAAACGGCGGTCCCGGGATGCCTGGCAGAACAGCATCCCACCGCCGGCCGCAACCAGCTATCGGCGGCACGCCACGGCCTTCCCTGGACTGCGGCGAACCTTGGCAAGAGAAGCTCCGATTGACCCGCGAAACAGGCGAGAACCAGAGTCCGTATCGGACACCCGCAGCATGAGGGAGGTGCCGAGTCCCATGAAGAAGCCAAGCGAAACTCGAAGCGTGGTCGCCAGTCTGATACTTTTGGCGGTGACTTGCCCCGCTGAGGCTGGAGTGGACCTGGTGAGGGAGGGCCGAGCCGTTTCCGAGATTGTGGTGGCTCCAGACGCGCTCCAGGTAGTGAGGCTGGCAGCCCAGGACCTCCAGAAGCACTTGAAGCTGATCTGCGGGGCCGAGCTGCCAATCGTTGCCGCCCCGTCGCCGGGGGTGCCCAACCAAGTGTATGTGGGCGAGAGCGACTTCACCAGGCGGCTGGGGTTCAAGCCCGCCCATTTTGCCACCAGCGGTCTGGAGATTTTGGTTGAGAAGAACTACGTGATCCTGGTAGGGCCGGACAAGCAGCGCGCCCCCTGTCCCTATCACCAGACGGCCGAGGACAGCGTGTACTTGGCAGGCAGCGCGATTCTGGGGAAGTTCTTCGCTAAACCGAAGGGTTTTCCGTCGCCTGGGCTGAAGAAATGGCAGGATTTCTGCGGCTACAAGTTCGCGACGGAACACCTCCACGACCATCTTGGGGAATTCAATCACGTGCTAGGCATCCACACCAATGACGACACTGGAACGTGGTATGCTGTGGCGGAACTGCTGGAGCAACTCGGCGTGCGCTGGTACATGCCCTATGAAGACGGCACGGTCATTCCGCAGAAGCCAACGGTGACAATCGCGGAGCAACACCTTATCAAACAGGCGAAATTCGACCGTCGCGAGTGGTGTTTCTACAATGCCATGCGTGTTGACGCTGAGGGGGTTTCGTGGCTGAAGCGGCTCAAGGCGGGCAACTACAACACCATCCTCTACAATCACACGACTTATGCCATATACAGCTCCCTCGAGCAGCAGCAACTGCACCCGGAATGGCTGGCCTGCGGAGCCGATGGCAAGCCCTACGTCGGATATCCGCCCGGCCGCGGTATGCCCCGCTACACGGACCCGGGGTTCCGCCGAGCTGCCGTGGTGTATATGCGCAAGGTGTTCGACACCTTTCCCGACCTGTACGCCATGGCGGTCGGCCCTCCGGACGGCGGAGTCAAGATGGACGCTCGCGACCTGAATGTGTATGGCAGCCCCACGGACAGCGAGGAGCAAAAGGCGTCGAACTACGTGTGGGACTTCCATCTGCATCTTGCCAGAGAACTGAAAAGGTCGCACCCTGGCAAGTATCTCCTCTATATGACCGGCTACGGCGCGCGACTTACGCCGACGAATATTGGAGAATTCCCCGACAACCTTATCGTACCGCTCCAAGGGTACAGCCCCGCCAATCGAGTCCTCGATGCGGAGGCGGAGGCTTTGCGTGCAGCCTGGCAGCAGTGGCGCAAGCTGGCGAGCAAACCGCGGCGTGCGCCGGTCTGGAACTATTTTCTCTGGTACCGCACGCCTAGCCATCCGCGGTATCCGGTCTTTTTCACCGAAGCCCTGCAGCAGGAAATGCGTGAGATTCTCCCCATCTGCGACGGCAAATTTATCGAAATCCAGCCAGCGCAGGTCACTGGCGGTGACGGCCGACCGATATGGCGGCTTAACACCCCCGGCCTGATTCACCTCATGGTGTATTGGCAGAACAAGCTTTTTTGGGACCCGGACATGGACCGCAGGAAGATGCTGAACGAGTATTGCACACTCTTTTTCGGTCCTGCGGCTGCAGAGATGAAGGAGTTCGTGGAATTCGCTGAGGGAGTCTGGATGCGGCAGGAGTCCCGCGACGTCACGCAGACCACCGGGTTCCTCAAGGAGTGCGACGTCGACCGTTTTTTTGAGATACTTGAGCGAGCACGCGCGAGGGCGGGTAAAGGTAGCGTTTACGACCGGCGCATCGCGCGCATGGAGGAGGAGATGGGACCGCTGAAAGGCCTTTTTCCAAACCTAAAGCGCACCGGCCCCCTGGTTCGGGCGTATCCCGTGGGCATCGGCTGGCCGGGCTTGGATGGTGACGTCAGCAAATACCGCTACGGCTGGATGGACCTGCGCGATAACAGGACGGGCGAGCCAGCGCGGCGGGGCATGGCTCCTACCCGTGCCGCGATCTTCATGACCCGAGACAGGTCCGCATTGATCGTGGCCGTGGTTTGTCCGGAAAGCAAGATGGGCGAACTCAAAGCAGCGTGCCGGGCGAACGACGACCAGAGCATTTTCGACGACGATGTGATCGAAGTCTATGTTAACACCCCCGAGCGTTCCTACTTCAAGATCGCTGTCAACCCTAATGGAGCCATCTGGGACGAGTGTACGGATGCAGCAATCATCCGCCGCACCAGGCTGCCGGCTATGTGGAACCCCGGTACGAAGGCGGTCGTTAAGAAGTACGACGATCGCTGGACGGTTGAGATCATGATTCCGATGAAGGATTTCGGCGAGACCGGGCCCTCCCGAACCTATCCTTGGGGAATCCAAGTGGGACGCACGCGGCTGACAGGTGGCAAACCCGAAACCTGGTCCATCGCACCCACTGGCGGTCCCTACGCCGCCGTGAACCGATGGGGGAATCTTTGGATAAGGCCCTGGTAGTACGGACAAACGCACCTTGTCGAACTATCCGTGCGTTCGGTGCATAAAAAGGGGGAGGCAATGGAACCTGTCCTACGGAGGGAAGGAGGTTCGTCATGGCCGGCAAAAGGAAAGGCACTTACAAGGTACGGAATTGGAGCACCTACAACGGGTCCCTCGTCCAGCGGGGATCCATCATCCTGTGGTTCCGCGAAGAAGCCCTCGGGCAGTAGCTCCGCACCGATCCTTCCTTCTCCGCGGGGGCACCCCTTCGTCTACAGCCACATCGCCATTGCCTGTCTGCTGGTGGTGCGAGAACTCTTTCGGCTTCCCTATCGGCAGTTGGAGGGGGTGGCCCGCTCCATCATGCAGTGTCTGGGGCTGGACCTGCCGGTGCCGGACTACACCACGTTGGCCAAGCGGGCAGCGAGGCTGGGGGCTGCCTTGAAAGTGCGGCGGCGGGGAGCGCGGACAAGAGCGGCATGGCTACCGGGCCGCCGTTGGCTTGCACACGCGGCGATGCGCAGGGTGCGGGACATGGGGCGGAGGCGGTGGAAGGAGCCTATGGGGTATCATCGCCGGAGTCTGGTGGACACGGCGGTTTCACGGCTCGAGGGGACGTTCGGGGATCGGTTGAAGAACCGGGTATTTGCCACCGAGCGGACGGAGATTCGTCTGCGGTGCGAGATATTGAACCGGTTTACGCAGCTTGGGCCTCCGCGGTTTGAGTGGGTATAGTCAACGGACCGCTCCGCAGCCGAGTCGATAAGCAGTTTCGTCGTCTCGGATCCTTTTACTTCTAGTTCAAGGGGAATTACTCAACAAGGCCCCTCCGCAAGGTTCCCCATCGTCCTATCCCCTACCGGCCGGAAAAGCCAGCCGCGCGTCAGCTCAACCCGTCTGCCGGGGGAGCCAAGTGGCACGCCCGCACGGAGCCCTCGCTCTCCGTCGGCAAGCGGCGGAGGCCACACCTACCCAGCTTTACCAGATTGCCCATTTGGGCGCACTCGCCCTGGGACGGTGGCCTGCCGGTGGTCGCCAGGCAACGGGAAGCCGACTCCGGACCCCGCCGGAGCGGAGAAACCCGAAGGGCGGCGATTCGCCGCCGAGTACAAGCTTCGCAGCCTGCGCGGGGCGGACCGCTCGACCGGACCAGGCCAGCTCGGCGCTCTTTTTTGGGAGGGGCTGTATTCGTCGCATCTGACGACTGGGCGTAAACAACGGGAGGAGCGGACGGTGGCTGGACTGACGCCCGGCGTCGGTGCCGGCAGGCGGGGTTTGCAGGAGGCGCGCGGAGTGCCCGGTGGGGCAAGAGGAACTTGGGCTACGCTCTTCGGCGACGCCTGGTGCCGGCACTGGCTGGCGTGGGGCTTTGACTGCTGCCGCGCCCTGGTCAAGCACGGCAGGTTGCGCCTGGCGTCAAGTGGCGGCCGGTCGGGTCAGCAGAATGCCTATGGGCCCGTAAACCCCATGGCCTTGAGCTGCTGTTCGAATCCGGCGGGCAGGTCGGCCAGCGGCTTGGCAGCGTCGCGCGCGGCATAGCGGAGCAGGTTCCGCAGCAAGCGCTCCGCCACGGGGTTGGGGCCAAGGTTCTCGCGGATCCGGAGCGTGTTGACGACAAACCGCCCGGCGCCGAGGTGGTACACCGCAACCATCAAGCCCGAGGAGTACCCCTGCGAAGCGTTGATGCCGCCGCAAACGGCCTCAGCCGGCGGGTCTTGGCCGAAAAAGGCGATGTCCGGAATTACTTCGCGGTAGATGGTGTAGTCCATCACACCGGGGGCGGGCAGGCCGTCGAAGATAGGATGCCGCTTGTTCCAGTCATCCTTGTGATAGAGCCACGAGGGCAAGCCGAGGAGGGTTCCTTTATTGACCAGGGGCAGCCAGCCCGTGGGCTGGTCCTTCTTGGCAAACACGCCGGGCGAAAGGAAGATGGCGGTCGAGCCTCGTCCGATTCGCCGGACGAGTTCGGCCCACGCGCCTTCGTCGCCTGGGGCCTGGGGCGCAGACGAAACGAGGATGACCTCGCGACCCGCCGGGGCCGCGGCAAACGGCCGGGTGCGGATGCCGTGTTCGGCGAGCCAGCGGGCCAGGCCTTTGTCCTCACCCCACAGGACCACTTCGGCCTCGACCAGCGGCATCTCGGTTGGGTCGCTCACGTAAAACTCCGCCTCGCCGCCAGCTGCCGCGGCGCCGCGCTCGAACGTGGCCAAGAAGCGGTACTTGCCCGGGGGCCCATCGATCACCACATCTTGGGCAAAAAGCGGGAGGACCATGGGCGGCTCCGGTCTGCCGCGCGGATCGGCGATCGAAAGCGCCAGCGTGTGCTGGAAGACCCGCGTCTGGTTCGGCCCCAGCACCTCCAGCCGCACCGGGTAATCGCCGGGCAACAGTGCGTCCTCATTGGCCAGTACCGCTTCGAGCCGCACCGGCGTTTTACGGTAGATGTTCACCGGCTCGGCAAAGAGACATAATCGTAAAGGGGGCAAACCCCTCGAACACCGCGTCCGTGGTGCCGGGCTTGAGTTCGCGGAAGGTGGTCCAGAGACCCTCCCCCGTCATCCCTTGATCGACGGTGCCGGTCATACTGTGGCCGACGACGTTTGGGTTAGAACGGATCGCATTGAGGCCTAAGAGTCGCTGGCCGGCCATGCGCGCGATGCTCTGAGCGAAGAAGTCCTCGGGCCGGTCGAAGGCTTCGTCGAGCCTCCATCGCTGGTAGTCAGCGAGGAATTGGTCGCGCCAGGCGCGGTAGAGTTGCGCATCTTCCACTTCGGTCTTGCCCAACTGCTCGTAGTGCCGCACCACGCGCAACAGGTCAATCGCGCTGCCGATGCCGTACTCCGAAAGGAACACCGGCAGGCCGTTGCCCTGGAGCGTGCGGAGCCTACGCACGATGTCGGCGGTGTGCGGCACGCGCTGGTAGGGGTGCGTATCGGAGAGCACGTCTTCCCAGACCGCCGATCCCGGGTTGCTCAGCGTGCCCACGGAAGTTTCCCGCCGGCCCTCCTTGAACAGAACGAAGGTGGCCGGCCGAGGTCGCGGGCCAGGGCTGAGTTGGCCGTAGCTCCAGGGACCGTTGGGGTTCTGTTTCGGGCTGAAGTCGTCGGAGGCGGAATAGGTTTTGCCCGAGGCAGTCTTGATCCTGACGTCTAACGAGGTCGAGTCCGCGCCGTAATTGCCGTTGCCATAGCCGACGACGCAGTCGATCGTGTCGCCAACCTTGACCGCCACCCGTCCGGCGTACTTCGCCTCGGGCCCTCCCTGGCCCACGTTGATCAGCCCGTCGAAGAGCGCCGCGTCGTTGTGCAGCACGTGGACATCGGTCGTGGCCCGTTCGGCAATGCTGGTGAAACGAGCCTCGAGCAGGACCTGGTCGTCGGCCGGAGCAGTCCACCGCACGACCGCGTACTCGCCGTCGCCCCCGGGATGGAACGAAAGCTGCCCTGGCTGCCAAGTAATGCCCAGGGCTTTGATCACGTGGTCCGTCGCGTTCCGCGTAACGCAAGGATCAACACGATCGAGATTGCGCCATACCTCTAGCCCCGCGATGCTCCCGCCCTGCTGGTCCCAACGCCCGCTGTTGAGCATCACCATCCGCGTGTCGTCCAGCTTGCGGAGCGCCGGCAAGAGAGCCACCGCGTGGCGGAAAAGGGGGCCATCGGGAGTCTCGTTCAACAGCCCCCATATCACGACGCTTGGGTGATTGCGGTCGCGGCGGACCATTCCCAGAATCGACTCATCGTAGCGCTGGGCCATCTTCGGCGAGTCGGCCAGGCACCAGCTCGCGTAGGCTTCTTCGTAAACCATCAGTCCGATTTCGTCGCACAGATCGAGCTGGTAGCGTTTGGCCACCCCGGCAATGAAGCGGATGGCGTTGAATCCCATCGCCTTGGCGTTGACCAGATCGCGGCGCAGAAGGTCGGGATCGTGGGGTAACTCTAGCCCGATCGGGCAGCAGTTGCCCGTGTGCGAGCACCGCAGATAGAGCCGCCGGCCATTGAGGCGGAAGGCCCCCTTTTCAAAGCGGAAGTCGCGAAAACCCGTGCGCACCGACGATTCGTCAAGTCCCGGCGGGCTGTCCGTCACCAGCCGCACGGTCACGCGGTAAAGGAAAGGATCGTTCAGCTCCCACAGACGCCAGCCGGGCACCCTAAGCTGAGCCTCGACCCGCGTCTCGCCCGGCGGCAGCTCGCGGTCGCACCGGGCGACGGCCACCGTCTCTCCGCTGGCGGCCGGGGCGATGGTGAACTCCAGCCGGCCCGCCACGGGGTGGGCCGACGCGTTTCCCACCGTTGCCTCCACGCAGACCGCACCGGTTTTCCAATCGGGCTTCGCGAACAGGTCCTCGATCCACGCGGCCGGAGTAAGGAGCAGTTCAACCGAGTCGATAATACCGCCCTGGTTCCACGCGCTCCCCGAGCTGTACGGCAGCGCCTTGTTGCGGTGTGGCGTCTCGTTCAACACGATGCCGTCGATAGGCCTGTGCGTGGGATTGAGCACGCGAACCGCCAGCCGGTTCACCTCGCCTGGCTTGATGGCATGGGTCACATCGAGCACGAACATCGACTCGCCGCCTTCGTGCGTACCCACCGGCTGGCCGTTAAGCCATACATCGGCCTTGTAGTCCACGGCCCAGAACCGCAACAGGGTTCTCCCCTCCGGCCGCACGTTCGCGGGCGGCGTGAAGTCGCGCCAGTACCAGGCCACTCCGTGGTAACCGGGGAAGGCGTCCTGAATGATCCAAGGGACCTTGGTCCTTTTTGCCCCGGGCCGAGGGGCCTGGAACCATTTCTCTTCCCGGCCCACGTTCTTCGGATCAGGCGCCAAGAGCCAGTCTGGACCATCGAGCGACAGCACGGCGGCAGGCGGCGGCAGCATCTCGGGGCCGGCTGAAGGGCCGGCTTGCACAGCCGTCAAAACGCCAAAAAACGCCGTGAGGAATCCCAAAAAAGCACAGAACGCCTGCATGGTGGCTCCTTTCCGCAAGTAAGGAACTGGCGTGGTTGGCCACGAGAGACGATATCGGCATGGCATGCAATTCCCGCCCCGGCCTTTTCGGGCTGATTACGAGCTGCTGGCGGATGCGGTTTTATGGTATCCCATCGCGTTTCACTCAACAACGGATCCTAAGGGCCTTGTTGACAAGTCCCCCTTGAACTCAGATGACCCGAGAAAAACCCGCCTGGTAAAACTATCCAGGCAATCGCCACGTAGGAAGAGCGAATGGAACCGTCCTACGCTAGGAAACAGGTTCCTCATGGCCGGCAAAAGGAAAGGCACTTACAAGGTACGGAATTGGAGCACCTACAACGAGTCCCTCGTCCAGCGGGGATTTATCATCCTGTGGTTCAGCGAAGAAGCCCTCCGCCAGTAGCTCCGCACCGATCCTTCCTTCTCCGCGGGGGCACCCCTTCGTTTGCAGCCAGATTGCCATTACCTGTCTGCTGGTGGTGCGGGAACTCTTTCGGCTCCCCTATCGGCAGTTGGAGGGGCTGGCCCGCTCGTTGATGCAGTGTCTGGGGCTGGACCTGCCGGTGCCGGACTACACGACGTTGGCCAAGCGGGCGGCGAAGCTGGGTGCGGGACCTGGGGCGGAGGCGGTGGAAGGAGCCTATGGGGTATCATCGCCGGAGTCTGGTGGAGACGGCCGCTTCTCGGCTCGAAGGGAGGCAGCAGTGACGTAAGTTCCATATCGGCTTGAGGTTATGTGCTGTTTATCGCAGACGTTTAAGTGCAATTTGCGGCCATTTTTGGCCATGATCTGCCATGGACAGTGCAAGACCAAACCGTT
>Ga0315298_1006555_pt1 | contig 15838 bp, 9 predicted proteins | sample WHS_1_MG_FD_203077 | JGI IMG/M metagenome (GOLD analysis project Ga0315298, IMG submission 203077) | Extremophilic microbial mat communities from Washburn Hot Springs, YNP, Wyoming, USA - WHS_1_MG | ecosystem: Environmental > Aquatic > Thermal springs > Hot (42-90C) | place: USA: Wyoming... | reverse complement strand
CTCCTATACTAATAATAGATTTGGTGTGATATGGGAATGTTCCTTTTACCCTATCATCGTAAATACAGGCTTTATGCCTAATGTACCAAGTAGAGGGTTGAGGAACTGGAGAAGTGGGTTTAACATTTCGAACGGTTTCAAAGAACCAATGACTGATAAAATTTACCCACTTCTCCCCATATCTTCTCACCATACATACTAAGTATAGTGAAAGACATGCTTCCTCTAAATCACAACCTGGTATATTATATACGATGAATAATTGGTTGGTTTTTTGTCTTGGGGAAAAGGCGGGGATCCCTCACAAAGGATGTTCGGGACGACACTTCGTGTCGGTTGGGAAGGGGTCTTTTAACCCTTCCCATAGGTTGTCACCCCGAGACGACTTTGCGAGGGGTCTCCTCCTTTAATCCTTTTTTCTGTATAATTCTTTATGAAGCAGAAATATTATTATGTTTATATTCTTTCAAACAAGTATAACAATGTGCTTTATGTAGGAATTACTAATGACTTAATACGAAGAGTATACGAACATAAAAATAAATTGGTTGATGGGTTTACAGAGAAATACAATGTTGATAAACTTGTCTATTATGAGTTGTTCAATGATCCAACGAATGCAATAACAAGGGAAAAACAACTAAAAGGATATTCAAGAAAAAAGAAAGTGGAATTAATAACCTCATTTAATCCAGAATGGGAAGACTTGTATGAAACACTTTAAATTGAGGAGATTCCTCACTTCGTTCGGAATGACCACCGCCCCTGTCACTCCGTGGAGCGCAAGCTACGAGGAGTCTCCTCCTTTTAACTTACTCCGTAAAACATGAACCGAGGAGATGCCTCGCTCCGCTCGGCATGACAATTAAATGGGGGAGGGGAAAGTCCCCTCCTCCAACTTCACCCTAAAAAAGCAAAGAGGAAAACTTGCAATATTTTTCTTTTAAGATATTATTTTGTAGAGGTGATAAAATGAGACTATTAAGGTATAAAATTCTACTTAGAAAAGAGCCTGAAGGGGGATACACAGTTACAGTTCCATCCTTGCCTGGCTGTATAACATATGGAAGCACAATAGAAGAAGCGATAAATATGGCAAAGGAGGCCATTGAACTATATATTGAGAGTTTGAAAGCACATGGAGAAAAAATTCCAGTAGAAGATGGAATTCTTGAATATACTCTGACTATTAAAACAAATGCCTAAACTTCCTTCACTTACATCTGAGAAGGTTATTAAAATACTCAAAGAAAAAGGTTTTGTATTAGATAGGATAAAAGGGAGTCATCACATATACTATAACCCAGTAACCGGGAAAAGAGTCGTGATTCCCTTTCATAGGAAAGACTTACCAAAAGGTACATTGGTTGAGATCCTCAGGCAAGCTGGCGTAAGTAAAGAAGAACTCAAGAAATGGTAAATAAAAGACTCCACCCGAAAAATTTAAAGTCTTTTTGGGGGAAAGGTGGAGATCCCTCACAAAAGGCGTTCGGGACGACACTTCGTGTCGGTTGGGAAGGGGTATCCCCTTCCCATTATGTGTCACCCCGAAGTGTCGTTCTGAGGGGTCTCCTCCGTTAAATGGAGGAGCGGACTTTTCCCTCCTCCAACTCCACCCGGAACTACAAAAATCTTATTTTAAATTCTCTATTTTCCTTTCGATGTATGACTTATAATCTTTCATTTTTGGTGTATATTCCGTGCCAAAAAGAATAGAGGAAATGAGGAAATCCGCTGTTGATCGGTTCATTGCAGTAGGGATATTATAAAGGGTTGCAATCCTTAAAAGTGCTTTAACATCAACATCATGTGGTTGAGGTTCCATTGGGTCCCAGAAGAAAATGAGGTAGTCAATTTTTCCTTCGGCAATTAGGGCTGCAAGTTGTGCATCTCCTCCAAGAGGTCCTGATTTGAGTTTTGTAATTTTTGGCTTCAGTCCCTTTTTAATAAGTGCCTCTTCAACAAGTTTTCCTGTTGTCCCGGTGCAGATAAGTTCATGTGCACCAAGCGTGCCCCAATTGAACTCTACCCACTCGATGAGGTCTTTCTTTTCCCTATCGTGTGCAACAAGTGCAATGCGTTTAACAAATTTCGTAATTTTTTCTTCCATATTTTAATAAACGCCCCTTTCTAATAAACTACCTTGATAATTTTCGGAACGACCTTTGCCTTGACTGGCGTATAGCCAAGCACTTCGCCATCTGCTTCAATGAGCGATGGCGGGTCAGTCTTAACAAATATCTCCTTTGCAAAGTCGTGGTAGAGTTTTTTCTCGGTGAGGATTGTGCCATCAAAGAGTTTTTTAATCTTGAAGAGGACTTCAAGTCCTGTGTAATTCTTAAAAACAGAAATATTAAGAAGCCCGTCTGTTATGTCTGCTTTTGGCGAGATGAGCATCCCACCGCCAAAATACCTGCCATTTGCAATGTCAAATTCGAAGAATTTTCCATTGAGTTCATTATCGCCGTGTTTGAGTATGCCCTCGGGAATTGTTATAAATAAAAGCGTAGAAATAAGAGAAAGCGTATAGATGAGCCCTCCAAAGATTGATTTCTTTCCCTTATTTGCCTTTTCTGTAACCGCCCCAGAAAATCCTCCACTTAAGATATTAAGGAAAAATCTTCTTGCAGGATTTCCAGAAAAATCTGTGTGTTCGAATAGCCCCACATCGATTGGCTTTGCGCTATTTGAAAGGGCGATTTTAAGCGCAGTTAAAACATCTTTTGGAAGTTTGAGGGTTTTTCTGAAGTCGTTACCGGAACCAATGGATACAACCGCAAGCGTTGGGAGTTGTTCCTTATCTCCTTCTGTAAATTCAAGCACACTTTTTTTAAATTTTTCTTCTGCTCCATGGATGATACCATTTAGCACTTCATTATGAGTGCCGTCGCCACCAAAACTGATTATGCGGTGAATCCCTTCCCTGAATGCGTTTTTTGCAATCTCGATTGCATGAAGTGGGTACTCAGTAAAAAATATTTTTGGTGCGTTTGTCAGGCTCTTAATAAAGTCTTCAACTAATTTAAACTCTCTTATTCCTCTTCCATTTGCAGAAACAGGGTTCACAATTATGCAGATTTTTTCCATAGGATAATTTTACCAGAAATTTATTAAAAACAGTAATATTTTTTGGAAGGTCGGGGAATGAGATGTTAAATATTAAGGGCGGAGATTCCTCACTATGTTGGGAATTACAAAGTAATAAGCCTTTTTTGGGGTAGTTCGAAGGGGATCTTTTAACCCCTTCGATTAACTGGGAGATCACTCATAAAAGGCGTTCGAAATAACACCGCCCCTGTCACTCCGAGGAGTGAAGCGATGAGGAGTCTCCTCCTTTCAATGGAGGAGGTGGACGAACCCTCCTCCAACTCTACCCGAAAAGAATTAACTGAGGAGATTCTTCCTCGCAAACAACGCTCGTCAGAATGACTACTCAGCCGTCACCCCGAAATGCCGTTCTGAGGGGTCTCCTCATTTCAATTGAGGGGGTGAGAAAGATCCCCCTCAACACTCCCCCAAGAAGGTTTAAGGTCTTTTTGGGGTAAGTTCGAAAGGGGTCTGTTTCCCCTTTCGATTGAATAGGAGATTCTTCCTCGCAAACAACGCTCGTCAGAATGACTACCCAGCCGTCACCCCGAGCAGATTTTGCGAGGGGTCTCCTCCTTTGGTTTTTTTATCTTAAATATATTCTTTATTTAAAAAAGAAATTTTAGTATATAATATACTTGATGAAAAATTTTAGCGTTAAGAAAATAATTTGCACCTTTATATTAGCAATAATGTTTTTTGAACTTTTGCCCAATGTTGCTTTTGCAAAAACCCCAGGGGAGACACTCAAAGATATGGGCTATGTTATTGGATTTGCCGATGGAAAAATCCATGAGGAGAGGGTAATGAATCAAGGCGAACTTGTTGCACTTGTTGTAAGATACATTGAGAAAAACCTCATACCGAAGAAATTTTCATTTTTAACCGAGAAAAATGCCTTTGATAGATTTGTAAACAGGGTATATAACTTCTTTAAAATTTCTTACTATAAATTGAGATATTTTTCCATTAAGGCGTATTATGAGATTTCCTCTAAGGACATTTATCCAGGCGTAGATAGAAGCCACTATCTTTTTAGCCAGATTGTGTTATTGAAGGCGTATGGGTTTCGTTTGCCCGATGGTATCGATGTAGATGCAAAACTTACAGGGGCACAATTCTTTAATATTATCTATGGGATGCTCGGGATAGATGAGACGGAGTTTATCTTGAATGGCGAATTGCCACAAAGTGAAAAAATGCTTGTTCTTTCTGTAGTTCACGGGAAAAGAGGTTCTTCACTTTCGCATCAATCGGATAGTTATATTACACGCAATAAGGCATTTGAGGAATTTCTGCATCTCATTCAACCAGGCGCATAGTGTGTAATTTTTGCACGGTGTGTGTAAATTTTACACAGTAGATTGGGTAAAGTTGGGGCAAAACTAAACGATGAAATGGAACTTTCAAAATCATAAAAAATCTTATTCGGCTATTATTTGGACTGCAGTATGCGGTGATTTTGCTCTGGTAAATTTCCAAATTTGGCACGATTTTTGCATAATAATAAGTGGAAGGTCGTAGTAAGTTTTGAGTGGCACCTTCCCTTGCAAGGAAAACTTGCAAGAAGTACCTTGAAAACTGAAGAGAGTAAAGGTTAGCGTAAAAATAAGTTATTAATTTAGCCGAGTAATTTTTACACTATATATTTGTTTTGTCATGTCGGACATCCTCTTCTGTCATTCCGAGGGCTTTAGCCCGAGGAATCTCCCAAATTTGAGGGGATATAACTGCACCCCCCTCAATACTCCTCCAAAAAAAGACAACTGAGGAGATTCCTCACTTCGTTCGGAATGACAGAGTAATATGTTTTTCGGGGTAAGTTCGAAAGGGGGACTTTTGCCCCTTTCGATTGAATAGGAGATTTCTCACTTCGTTCGAAATGACAAGAACAATCGGCTCGGGATTATTGAAGCAATTGGTTTTTACTACTTTTGGGTGTTGAAGGCATTTTGCAAACTGGCGCTAAGGTTACAGTCACTTAGCACAGGCAAAAGCCTTCAGGATTCAAAAGTAGTTTAAAAATAATAAAAACTCACAAAAATACGGAGGTGAGATTTGGAAAAAATGCCACGAAAAGTAACAAAAACTAAAAAATTTATCGCTTTGAAAGGAGGCGAAAGACTTTATGAAAAAACTAATTAACATTGTTGTTGCACTTACGATGCTTCTTTCTCTTATTGCACCATTTAGAGTGCAAGTAGCTCGTGCGGCATCTGTTACAAAAACGCCAGCTTATCTTCCTTACGGCTGGGTGGACTTTGTCGCTAATGGAGCAACAGGTGCTGGAACTAACCCAGTAGTTCATGGCAAATTAGAAGGTAAGTTCATTTATTACACAATGGGCGACATTATCTATGGAAAGGGTGGAACGCCTAATGGTCAAGTAGCACTTGTTGGCTATGGACCAGATGGTGTATTTGGTACTGCGGATGATGTTATTGTGGCAATAGCCCCAGTTGCAAACGATACATATGGGTCATTTTCAATTGCTACATCCTCAGTCCCACAGGATGGTGCCTATGCAATAAGAGATTATACGGGCAATACATTGGGTGGTATATTAGTTTCTGATATTTATATCGAATATAAATTCAATGTTACTCCACAGTCTTTACAATACTGTTCAACCCAGACAATCTCAGGTTGGGTCCTGAGAGGCGACGGCACTGGTGCAGCATATAACTCAAGTATTACACCGGCAGGTGATCAGACAAAGCCATATACAACATATGTTCATGTAATTTATCCTTCAGGAAAAGATGTTTATACTTCGGTGCTTGCAAATGGACAATTTGCTATTGCTATCAATGTTAATCAGAAAGGTACTTATAAGATATATGTTGAAGATAACTACGGCGACCCTGCAAACCCTGGTGGCAGTTCAACCGAATTTGGCTTCATTTATGCTGAGATTCCAACTGGTGCACTTTCTTTAAAGATTACACCGATTGTTACCCCGACAATCCTTTATGCTACTGGTCTTGCACAGAGTTTTGGAGTTTATGTAACAGATCAGGATGGAGACGCTGTTACTGGTATTCCTGCAACTGCCTGGACAGTTACAGGAATTAATCCAGGTGGGACAGTAACCGAGGCATTTGATGGTGTTTATATCTTCACAGTTGTGCCATCTGGTGCAGGTTCTATAACAGTTGCGCTGATCAATTACTCCTATTTTGGATCAAGCGTTTCTGCATCAGCACTTGTAACAGTTAAAGCGCCATCTGCATTTAACCCATATGTTTCAATCTGGGGAAACAAAAACCAAAAATATACTCTCGGAAACGACAACGGCGTTTGCGATGTTGTTTACGAGAAGTTCCCTTGCACGCCTGGAAACTGGATTGGTCTTACATATGGTGTTGCAGACCTTGGTGATGTAGATCATGATAGTTCTCATCTTTTTGATTACGATGATATGGTAAGCGACCCAGCCAACTTCGAAATGTATGAAGCAAGGGCATGGGTAAGCGGACCAGTTGAGAGGCTATCTTATGGTTCTGCAATTCCTTCAAACAATAGATGGATTGGCGGTAAGATGGTTCAAGGTGACGGTTACGGTCTTCAAGTTACACCTGTAAATTACCGTTACCTTGTGACAGGTCAGGGCACTGTGACGATTAAAATAAAGGCAAAGATTTGGCAGAAGGCAGTTCCCGGTGGCTGGGTAGATGCTTCTCCCGCTGATTTCAGAGGTGAGTCGCCTAATTATGAGAAATTCAATGCCTGCTGCATAGAGCAAGAGCAGACATTCACAATCTGCACGATTCCTACTTGCAAAGTAAATATTACAACACCTCAAGCAACAAAGAATCCAACAGTTACAATAAAGAGTGTGAAGAATGGTGATGCAGAAAAGGTAGGAATTGGCGGAGAAAAAGTGCCTCTTGCAACACAGGTTACACTTACAGTTGGTGATAAGACCGACCTTAACTTTGCAATCACAAATGACCCGAATAATCCTAATATAAACTGCGGATGTGGTATTATTATTCATCTCAAGGCATGCGGACCTACTGCAGGTGGGGATATGTTTACGCTTTCAAACGGGCAAAAGACTGATGAAATCTGGTATAACCCATATGGTTTAGGAGGTAAGCCATCAACAACTAACCCAGCAGACTGGGTTACAACAGGTGGAGTTGTTACACTGAAGGGTGTTACCGTTAATCACGCTGCGTCTTGGTATGAGAACTGGTATATGGGAATGAGCAATGTCTCTCAAGGTATAAGTGTAGAGGTATTCGGAGAATCGAAGCCAGCAACCTGTGGCGGTCAGCCTGAATATAAGCTGGTGTATTATGATCCCATTGCGATACAGGTAAATCCTAAGACTGTTACAATGAGCACAAAGATCCTCAATAGCAAGGTAACAGATCCAAAGAAAATGGTTGCAGGCGTCTCTGAAGTCCTTCAGATGTCTGGCTTTAACCCCGATTCAGGTATTTATACTGTTTATGATGAATACTGGGATGATGGAAACTGGACAAATGACTACTATGACATTGCAAGCCTTGGTGGCGGTGTATACCAGGCGACAATTAGTCCAGCATTTGACAGGGCTGGCACATTCTACTTTGATATCTACGCAAAAGACGGCGATTCAATGGGAGAGGCAACTGTTGAAGTTGTGAAGCCAAAGTTTGATATCAAACTCCAGTTAAGCAACGGTAACACAATAGATAGTGATGGAGTTATCACCGAAGGTACTGTTGAAGGTATTATATTCACTGCTGTTGACCCAAGGGACGAAACAATTGAACTTACGCCAACCAAAGCATGGGCAGAGCCAACAGGAGTTGGAGATGCGTTCTATGGCTATTCATTCATATGGGGTACCCATAAGAGTTATCCTTCTTCTGATTGGCCAGTTGCATCCTGCGGACTTCCAACAACATATGTCTACAATGCAAATGTCTGCGGTGGTTGCTCACCACTTAAAGTCATTGCACTTGATAACCCTAACATTTCAGATTCACCTCAGATTGTCGTGCTCTGGCAGAGGGATGGTGCAGATGTTGTAATGAGCCTCTTCGATGTGAAGGCACCAACAATCTCGGTCGATCCTAACAAGGATATTCCATTCTATGGCTGCCCAACCTGCGGAAAAGGTACTGACCTTGTGTTCTCTGCGGTGGATGCTCATGGTCAAGGACTTGCCGATGCAGAAGTTTGGCTAACAGCAGATATTGCTCCATATACTTCACCAGTGAACTGGACATATGAGATCTACACAGGACCGGACGGAAAGGTAACCTTCCACTTCAATCCTCCTTATGCAGGAAACTTCAAGGCTTCCCTTACTGCAGATGCTTCCAAGTACGATTGGCCTAACCAAGTTGATACGGAACCAGATGACTGGATGACAAGACCTAAGTATGGCTTCCTCAATAGAATTATGGCAACCTTCACTTCAATCTACAAGACACCCGAAGTTGATAAGGTAGCACCAGTTGTTACTATTGATTCACCAGCAGATGGCGCAGAAGTGAAGACTCCAGTTGTAACAGTAACAGGCAAAGTTACAGACAATGTTGGCGTTACTTTGCTCTATGTTGGTGCAACAAAGGTTGACTTTGCACCGGATGGCACATTCTCTGTGAAGGTTGAACTTGTAGAGGGTGCAAACACCATTAAGGTCTTTGCATTCGACGCTGCAGGCAACAAGGGTGAGAAGGACATCACAGTTAAGTATACTAAACCAGTTGAGCCAAAGAAGACTGTTGTTGTCCTCAAGATTGGTTCCGACATTATGACAGTTAACGGAAAGGTTGTCCAACTCGATGCTGCACCAGAGATTAAAGACGGCAGAACCTTCTTACCACTCCGTGCTATTGCAGAGGCATTTGGCGCACAGGTAGAGTGGAATGCTGATACGCAGGGTATCACAGTAACCCTTGGCTCTAATACCATCGGACTCCAGATTGGAAACAACACTGCAGTAGTGAACGGAAATGTTATCTCTATCGTTCCTCCATACATTAAGAACGGAAGAACAATGGTTCCTCTCCGTGTTATTGCAGAGGGTCTTGGTGCAACTGTTGAGTGGGATCCCGTTAACTACATCGTCACGATCACGATGATACAGCAGTAGAGTTCTGATTTGTATGTTGCCCCCCGAAAATCGGGGGGCTTTTTTAATTAGTGGAAAGGGGGCTTTGCCCCCTTTCCAACCGACCGTAGTTTGGTCGTCCCGAACGTCTTTTGTGAGGGATCTCCGCTTTCCCCCAAGACAAAAAAAACCAACCAATTAGTCATTCCGAGGGCCTTAGCCCGAGGAATCTCCTCAGTTATGTTTTTTTGGGTGGAGTTGGAGGAGGGGACTTTTCCCTCCTCCATTTAACGGAGGAGACCCTTCGCAGAGTCATCTCGGGGTGACGGTAGGTATGGAGACCCCCCTCATACAAGGCATTTCGAAGTGAGAGGGATTTCTCTTGCAAATGCGTCTTGTGGTGGCTTTTCCGATGTACTTTCATTTTTTATGCAAATCAGGTATAATAGATAAAAGTAAAATTAGAGAATGGAGGTGTAGGAATATGAAAAGAAAGTTTTTTAAAGATTTTGTGATTTTAATTGCACTGGTATTGATTTTTGTTTCAGGTAATTTTTCTATGTTTAAGAGCGAGACCACGGCGGTTATGCAGGATCTATCAATAAGCAATGTCGTAGTAACGCCGTATCCAAATACCGCTGGCGCGCTTGCAAGTTACACAATTAATTTTACTCTTTCGGTAAATTTATCCAGCCCAGTCCACATATATATAAAAAATTTCTATGTAGGCACTCCTCTACCTCAGACAAATAGTTTAGTAGGCCATGTGAAGGTGAATAATTCTGTTTCAACTGTGCCTATTCTTGCTGATCCTCAGGTGTTTCCGAATTACTCATACATCGATTTAATGCTAACTATCAATTCCCCATTGAATAGTGGTCTGGTTTCCATCACCATTGATTCAGTTTCCGGTGGTATCTATAACCCAGCCCAGGGGACATACACACTGGGGGTATCGATAGATAACCAAAATTATGTTCAATCTGCGCCATATCCAATTGGTCAGGGAGGTATCTCAAATCTTACCGTCTCTGCCTTTCCAAACTTAGTAAATAGTTATGCCCGATATACCATATCTTTCAGAACAAGTTATACAGGTGCTCTTACTGCAAATGTCGATACAATTACCATAAAGTTCCCAACGGGGACAGTCCTTCCTGCTTCAATTGCCTCTTCTTATATTACTGTGAATACTGTTCTCTGTACATTAAACCCTGTTGTTTCGCAAACCGCAAACACAATAACCATTACAGTCCCTCTTAATATTACATCTAATTACGATGTAACGGTTGTGATATCAGAATTAGCACTGATTCAAAACCCATCGGTTGCTTCAAACTATACAATTGTTGCATATACATCACAGGACTCAAGCCCTGTAACTTCTGCTTATTATACCATTTCTTCAAGCAGTATTACAAAACCATCTGTTACTGTTACTCCTCCAACTGTCCAATCTCCTGCAAAATATGAAATCTCTTTTAAGGTAAGTTCAACAGGTGCTTTAACGGCGGGGTCTAATAAGATAATTATTACCTTCCCTCAAACGACTTATATTCCTTCGTATATAACTGCAAGCAATATTACAGTAAATAGTTCTGTTTGCTCAACTGTTGCAAGAGGACCTCTTGACTTACAAATTACGATAACAACACCTGTAAACATTCCAAATAGTGGCGATGTGAATATTGTCATTTCTGACAGTTTCGGTATAAAGAACCCTGTAAATACGGGTAATTATACATTGAAGGTGCATACTGATAAAGACCCTACAGATGTTGAATCAAATAGTTTTTCGATCGGCTCTTCTAAAATCAGTAATGTCTCGGTTACCGTTACTCCTTCAATTCAGGGGGTAAGCGCAACTTATGTTGTGCAGTTTTTGACAGGAAGTGCAGGTGCATTAAATAGCGGTGATAAAATAATCATTGGATTTCCTTCTGGAACCACTTTGCCCACCTCTATCTCTCCTTCCTATGTTACCGTTAATGGTGTAGTCCCGTTCTCTGTTGCAAGTGATACCTATTCAAGGAAAGTAACTATCACTGTTTCCTCTTCTGTGCTCCCTCAGCAGACCGTTGTTGTCACATTACTAAGTAGTGCTTCTATAAAGAATCCACCCGCAGGGAATTATACCCTTTCGGTTTCAACCTCTAATGAGCCCGACCCTGTAAGTTCATCGAGTTATACGATTTATGGGTTACCGGAGACTACAGTTTCCGTAGAACCTTCAGTGCCTAACGGGAAAAATGGGTATTATATCACACAACCAAAGGTAACTCTTTCTTTAAAGAGTTCAGGAGGACTTACTGCTACTATTTATTACAGGATTGATAATGGAGGAACAAATAAATATACTGCACCTTTCACAATCCCCGAGGGTAACCACATTTTGTACTATCACTGCGAAGACTCACTCGGAAACAAGGAAAGCGAAAAGTCAATGAGTTTTAATGTAGACCTTACGCCTCCTGAACTTACGATTGTATCTCCAAAAGATGGTGATACTTTCTACACGAATACCTTTGCAATGTCTGGAAGCGTGGAAAAAGGAAGCAAAGTTTCTGTTAATGATTCTTCTCTTGTGGTAACGGCAGATGGATTATTTTCATATTCAGGAGTTCTTGTAAGTGAAGGGAAAAACATTTTCAATGTTGTTGCTGAAGACATTGCTGGCAACAAAACTATAAAAACACTTACTTTAATCTATGTAAAAAGGGTAAGCGTTATAATGCAGGTGGGTAATAAATATGCTTATGTGAATGGTCAGCAGATAGTGATAGATGCACCTCCATTCATTTTAAACGGGAGAACTATGGTGCCTTTGAGAATCCTTTCTCAGATTTTCAATGCAGAAGTGAGTTGGGACCCGATATTTGAAATAGTGACAGTAAAATTAGGTGAGAAAACAATTAGAGTACAGGTCGGGAATAAAGTATACGATAACAACGGGAAAAAAGGAAACCTTGACGCGGTCCCGGTAATTAAGAACGGTTTCACCTTTGTTCCTTTAAGACTTTTTATTGAGGCATTTGGAGGGGAAGTAGTATGGGATAGTAAGATGCAGATTATAAATATTACCTATCCCAAACCTTAAGGAGGTGTATGATGAGAAAGTTTTTAAGTGCCTTTTTAATTGTTCTACTGATAATTTTGGAGATTAATTTTATCTTTTTTCAGAAGACATGCGCAATAAGTATTCCAGAAGTTGAAGTGAACCCGCCCATCATTGGTGAGGTAGCAGAGTATAAAATTACATTTACCGTGAACCAATCTATTGGTACCACTGATTACATTTATCTTGTTTTCCCACCTGGCACTTTGATACCCTGCAGTACCTGTAATCCTACAATTGCAGCTTCTAATTTCACTGTAAATGGTGTTGTTCCAAATCAGGATGCCATTGGCAATACTGCTCAAAGGAGTGTTCAATTAAGATCACCAGTAACAGTAGCATCGGGTGGAACAGTAGTCCTCATCATTAGAAAAGGTGCAAGGATTCAAAATCCGCCAACACCAGGAGATTATCAATTGCAGGTCGCAACATCAATGGAGCCTTCTTATATCCCATCAAAGCCGTATCATATAGACTACAGTAAGATTTCATCACTTACTGTCCAACTTGAAAGTTCTGTTATTGGAGTACAAAGCGAGTATGTCGTGTCTTTTTCAACAGGAGCGCTTGGTAGTCTCGAGAGTGGGACAGACTCAATTTTTGTGAAGTTCCCAAAAGAAGTGACTATTCCTACTACATTGAGTGCAAATAAGGTGCTTTTGAATGGAGAACCTGGAAAAGTTAAGTTAAGAAATTCGGGGAATACAATCGAATTAGTTGTCCTTGAGCGCATTAAGGAAAATTCTCCTGTTACAATTAAATTTACCCACGACTTTGGATTGATTAACCCAAAGACACCAGGGCAGTATCAATTAAGTGCGTGGACCTCCAAGGAGCAAACCCCTGTAAATTCATCCTTTACTATTACAGATTTGCCAGAAGTCCATACAATGCTTGTGTTGACCCCTCCTTACCCAGATGGGCTAAATGGGTGGTATATTACACAGCCGATGGTTGTCCTTGTTGGGGTTTCAAATGCACCTGGCATGGTTCAGGTCTATTATTCAATAGGTGACCCAAATAACTTCATCCCGTATTCTGGTCCTTTTTCTATCCCTGAAGGTACTCATACTCTTTACTATTATAGTTCTAATGTATCTCTGAATCTTAAAGAGAATGTAAAGAAGGAGACTTTTAAAATTAGTACAACACCCCCCTCAATAGATGTTAACCTGAAAGATGGCGATGTTTTAAGGTCTCCATTTTTTGTTCTTTCAGGGCATATCAATTCTACAAACCCTGCAACTCTTTTATTGAACGGAAAGAATATACAGGTTAATGCAGATGGCACTTTCTCAAAAGAATTAACATTTGAGCAGGGGAATAACACTCTTCAGTTTAATCTAAAAGATGAAAGTGGACACGAGGTTAATCTCACTGTTACTGTTTTTGTAGATTCTGTTCCTCCGAAGATTACAGTTTCTTCGCCAACTAACTGGCAGAAAATAACAACCGAAGAGGTTGATGTTAAAGGGCAAACAGAAGTTGGGGCAAGCGTAAAAATCAATGATACGCCTGTTACAGTAAATGCGGATGGAAGTTTTAACTTTACTTTTAAAATCCCTTCGAAGGGTATGTATGTTATAAAGGTAGTTGCAACTGACCAGGCTGGGAATGAGAGTGTTGTTTCTGTGCCAGTTGAATATTCTCCAATGCGGGCAATTCAAGTGATTTTAAATATCGGCAGCACTGTTGCATATGTAAACGGCGAGATGAAAACTCTTGATGCTCCACCATTTATTGACCCAAAGACGAATAGGACACTTGTCCCTGTAAGGTTTATTTCCGAAGCCTTTGGCGCAGATGTTCAGTGGGATGGCTCTTTAAAAGTTGTGACCATAACCCTTAACGGAAAGGTTATAAGATTACAGGTTGGAAATACTCAGGCGATCGTTGGAGGAACATTTGTTTCTCTTGACCAGCCACCTGTTATTGTTAACAAGCGCACATTTGTCCCAATTCGTTTTATTGCTGAGGCATTTGGTGCGGATGTTCAATGGGATGAGACAACAAAAACTGTTACAATAGTTTATAAATTGCCATAAGAGAGGTTAAAATTTTCTAAGGGTATGAAGAGGATATGTGCAGTTATTTTGTTACTGTTTTTGGTAGTTCCTTCTGGGAGTGGAGTAAAGGCAAGTCCTTCTCTTTCGATTATTGGTGAGTTTCCTTATGCGATTACATCTATCTTTGTAGAAAACGAGAAGATCCTGGTTGGCACACAAAACGGACTTTATGTTTCAACGGACAATGGGAAAACTTTTTCGAGTTTTAATAAAGGATTGTCAGATTACAATATTACTGGAATTGCAAAGGTCTCTAATAACTTTTTTATTGGCACCCGAGAAGGCGGGCTTTACTATGGGAATTTAGAAACGAAGGCATGGATTAGCCTTTCCGATAGAGTTGATTGTCCAACAGTTACCTCTGTAAGTTCCGAAGGAAACACAATTTTTGTTACCTCAATTTGCAGTGGTTTTCATATAAGTTTTGACGGCGGTAAGACCTGGACTGAAAGAAATGGAGGCCTTCCCACACTTAAGACAACTTTTTTTGTAAAAACTCCATCTCACAGGTGTTTTCTTGGAACAGATGGATACGGGCTATTTTATTCGGATAATCTTGGTGAAAGTTGTACCTGGGTTACAGCATTCAAGGATTATACAATAACATCAATATCATACCTTGGCGACACGGTATTTGTAGGGACTAATTCGGGTTTATTTTCAAGTTCGATAGACAGAATAAATTTTCAAAAACTGAATTTTATGGGAGGAAATCCTTATATTACGCACCTTGTAAATATCTCTAACAGGCTTTTTGTATCTGTCCGTTATGTAGGGCTGTTTGTAAGTGTGGATGGGGTGAATTTTTACGAGATTTTTAACGATGATATAAACTCACCAAATACAGTATTTTTTGATAGTTCAACAAAATCTGTTTACATTGGTGGTGCCTCAGGGAGGTTATACAAATTTGATATTGCAAAACCATTTCTTCTTGTGCCCACAGTAATAAATCTTGGGGATATAAGAAAAGGGGAAAACACGCAATTTAAGATTACATTTCTAAATGCAGGATTATCAAAAATCAACGGCTCAATTACCGCTCCATACTTTATAAAACCTGCGTCTTCGAATTTTACTGATAGCACAACAGTTATATTTACTCTTGATACCTCAAGCCTGAAAGTAGATAAGTATGCAGTACCTCTGAAATTTGAATATAATGGTGATTCGGCGTTATCATATGTTTCTTTTAACCTTATTCCACAGACATTAATAACAGTAAAACTTACAATTGGCTCAAATATTGCCTATGTTAATAACAATAAATTTACCCTTGATGCACCACCCTTTATCGACCCGAAAACGAATAGGACACTTGTCCCTGTAAGGTTTATAGCAGAAGCATTTGGTGCAGATGTGCAGTGGGACAGCACTCTTAAGGCTGTAACAGTTATACTTGGAAATAAGAAGGTTGTTCTACAGATCGGTAAAAGCGTTGCCTATGTAAATGGCAATTCAGTTTCAATCGATCAGCCCCCCATTATTGTCAATGGAAGGACAATGGTGCCTGTA
>Ga0315298_1006553_pt1 | contig 15841 bp, 15 predicted proteins | sample WHS_1_MG_FD_203077 | JGI IMG/M metagenome (GOLD analysis project Ga0315298, IMG submission 203077) | Extremophilic microbial mat communities from Washburn Hot Springs, YNP, Wyoming, USA - WHS_1_MG | ecosystem: Environmental > Aquatic > Thermal springs > Hot (42-90C) | place: USA: Wyoming... | reverse complement strand
TCGACGGCCTGGAGGTTCCGAGGGCGGAACCCGCTCAGCTGGTTTAAAGAGAAACCAGTTTTGCCTTCACCTCTTGAAGAAATCAGTATCACGCATCACTATACTGCTTCCTCCTGATTCATCACGCGTGTAGCTTTTTCAAGCAGGCTGCTTGTTTACTAACCAGCATGGCGCCAGCTTACAGTTAAGGGAGCGCGCGCTAAAAGATGAGGATGGTGCTGGGGGTTGCTAAGGGCGCATGATCCCTATCAACCTGCGGTAACGCATGCTCGAGCGAGCCGGTAGATTTTTGTTAACCCAGTATCCATTAGATAGGCCATGTTTCTCTTTAGCTATGCTTTCAGCTCCCTGCTTAGTAGGTTTCTAAACAGAGCTTCACGTGAGCGCGCGCGATTCTGCGTTTGAACCTCCTTTAGGAAAACTTTTCTCAGCGACCCGCCAACTGTTTCCAGAAATATTTTGAGTATCGCTTTCTTTCAGCAACTCTCCTTTCAAGAAGGGCCTTCAAAGTTCAGCGAAAAGTTTCGCTTCATCAAGTCTTAGATCATGATTGGAGAAATAGTATGTTTACACAGGGTGACAGGGTTGAAAAAGACATTTAAAGCGCGCGCTATCTAGCCTTCAGATCAACATCATTTTAACAGTTGCCTTAGCTTCTCCACAAGCTTTTTCACGTAGCGCGCTCACAACAATACTTCCTGCTGCTATTCCTCCTCTACCTCAACGTATGCTGCTTGTCCCTCAGAAGTTGAGGAGTATGCTGTTTTAACTGCTCTTCTGAGTTCAACCAGAGCGTAGGCAAGCATAATGATTCCGGATATGAATGCTGCGGATGACCCGAATGTTCTTAACGCATCCAGCTGTTCCTCCCACTCCTTAGCTTCAATGAACCAGGATTCCGTTATCTTGAATGTTGCACCTACAGTTTTATTCCCGGTGCTGGTTACGTTCAGCACATAAACTCCTGCGCCACCTATCTGAAGCTCCTTCGTATGGTTACCCTCGTTGAAAGCATCCAAGATAGTGTCTGAGCCATCTCTCTTGGAGACCGACACATTAATTGTGCCGTTGGTCTCCACGTTCAGGGCAACCCTATACTGCAGTTTCCCCCCAGGGTCGAGTGAAAACTCCGTTACGCGTTCTGTTCCCCTTACAGTCATGTGAAACGGCCCCCAAACATTCTTAACCTCGTTTAAAACATCCTTCCCAACGATGCTTGTGAAAGGCCTTCCGTTGAGAAGCATAAAGGTTATGAATGGCGATGAGAAAATCGTGAGCAGCGCGCCTAAAACCGCCAGGAGCAAACATTTTCTTCCAACATCCATTTCCCCCACCACCTAGTAATGGGGCAGGCCTGCCCCACGTTGAAGACAGATGCTCCGCGTCCTCCTAGACTATTTGTCCCGCTCATCTTCGCCTCAAGATTTTCCAGCACTTCCATTATTCTTCCTCGTTAAACTTCATGTTATAAATGTTTGCTCGCGCGCGCCGGTAACAGTTTGATGGAGATAATATAATCTCGTTAACGATCATTCGGAGAAATTGTAAGGCTTCGCCCCAAGATTTCCTATTGCTTTTCTTGCACTAGGTTTATTACGATGGCTCAAGGCAATATGTTGAAATGGCTAGGAGGCGGAGGAAAAGGGTGTTGACGAGGGGTGATGTGAACAGGCTGATAGACAGTATGCTCCACCCATTCATGAAGGGGGAGCAGAAGGTGCCCGTCATGGTTCTAGATGCTTTAGCGCACGCGATGGTGGAGCAGAACCCGAGGGAGAGCATGGTTAAGTTCATAAGGTATACTGCACCCAAGCTCCTGGAAGCTGCTAAAAGTAGGCGGAGAAACAGGGCTCACAGGCGTAAGGAGAAGCCGTCTTAGAGTTTACTGGTGCTCTTTAGCCCCGTTTACAAAGCCGTCCATCATCTCCCTGTCGCTTATTTCAAGAGCTGTTTTCAATAACATTCCTTTTAGTCGTCGCATCAAATTTTAGCGCACGCTACATAACTAATAAACAATAACCTAATCAAGCTTGAATTTTCGGCTCGATTCAAGTTAGTCCTAACTTTTCGTAAATTTCTTCCTCAAAGCAGATCTCGTATCCTCTTTGTAAAGCTCTATTTCTAAAGAGTTTATCGTCTGTTGCTATCAAGTCTGGCTCAACCTTATCAGCAACTACTAAGGTTAAAGCATCAAATGCGGATATGCAGACATCCTTTACTTTCTCTAAAGTCTTGTCCATCTCTTCTTTGCCTATTGTTACAACATCCACGCTTAGAGCCGCGACCGCTATCTCCAAATTTTCTAATACTCTCTGTCTTGTTCTCTGGTCAAGTACGATTCTTTCTCTATCAATCCTTCCAAATAGCTTGTTCTCCTCAGATTTTAATAAAACAGAGAGTGCCTCAGCGAGTATGGCGTCGTGAATTACAACCTTAACCTTGTCCTGAGCTATTAAGTCAATGAGCCTATGATAATACTTTGACTTAGAAACTAATCTTACAAAGAGGTTTGTATCCAAGATTAGAAGCTTCATTCATGCTTGCTCTCTTCTATTACCTTCTCTATGTATGGGCTTAGCTCCTCCAGCTCCCTCATAGCCTCCTCTACCCTTTCCTTCGAATATTCGGGGAACTTCCTAACCCTTACCAAGTTTTTGTTTATCAGCTTCTCCTCTGTTTCGTACTCCAATCCAACCACTAAGAATTTATTTAGAGTAGGGTATTTAAATCTAATATTCTAGCGCCGACGAAACGAATTTTAAGAGTGTGATGCGCACCAGATATAAACATATTGCATTTAATAACCGCAAACAAGCGACGCCAACCCGTCAATCACTAAGCGCACGCTAACCATCATGGTCTATTGCTACTGCTAGCGGGATATTTGAGCCTTAACTAGTTCTTCAAGTGATATTCTAACCTTATGCCTCCACGTCGAGAATAAAAATGAGTCGGTGCAGTTTGGGTTTTGACACTCCACCTCAGTATATCCCCGTCTAAGAAGCCCTTCTAAGTCTTTCGCCGTCAGCTTTATTTCAAACCTTTGACCACACTTGTCGCAAGTTATTATGAATGGGCTCTTAAGCAGGTTGAGGGCGTTTTCGCGAAATGAGGCTTCTAGCTGTACTATTTTTGGCTCCACGTTCACGGCGTACCAGTTTGGCCACTCAACGTTTTTCAACTGGTTGAGCTTCTCTAGGGCCTTCCTATTCGACTCTTCTTCAACCCTCCTATAGAATTCTTCATCAAGCCTCCTTTCGACTTCAGACGATATTATCTCCCTAACTTTATCGGGTAAGCCTATCTTAACGAGATCTACGGGGAATAACTGTAGCTCCGGTTTCTTCAGCTCGTTAATGATTAATGTTAACGCTCTGGAGGCTTCTACTCTAACTTCTCTAGGCTTTTCCTCTGTTTCCCACCTAGACTTATATTCCTCGAAGAGTCTCTTGGCATTAGCCTCAATCTCCTCAGACTTAGCCTTTGCCACGAGCTCCCTTAACTGCGGGAGCGTTAGCTTCTCGCCCTCAACGATTTTAGCTGTTTCCCTTAGCTCCGAGTTTTCAACTTCAAGCTTCTGAACCCTCGATTCTAGTTCTTCAATCTCCTTTGCCTTAGATTTCAGCTCGCCCTCAAGCTTCTCCTTGATGCTTTTTTCCTCCTCAAGTCTCCCATTCAGCCTTGAAACTTCTTTTTCAAGCTCTTTAACCCTCGTTGCAAGTCTATCCCTTTCAGCCTTAACCTGGTCATAGTATTTTATAGCATCAAGATCCTTAATGTATTGCTCTATTTTCTCCAGGCTCATTCAACTTAACCCTCTTTTGACTCACCCTCTTGACGTATGGCAATTAAAAGCCCTCTTCTGGACCAATCGATGATGTCGAGGAGCTCAACTCCTAGTTGGGAGGGTATAAAATAGTATTTACTTTGCAGCTCGTCGCCCGCTTCGACTTTTGGATTTACGCCCTTGGCTGAGCAGAGCTTCGCCACGGCATCCTGCAGGAGAAGCGCATAATCTAAGGACATATCCTTGGCTTCAGAAGGATATTTCGTCATGGTGCTCACAATCCTTGCTAATCTAAGCTCCTCCTCAAGCCTTCCAGCCTCGGATTTCAGCTCCCCAAACTTCCTCGAATACTCTTCGTAAGACGTGGAAATTTTGTCTATAGCCTCTATGAACTTCTGCTCCATGGTTTTCACACCCCTTTCTATTTCTTCGGCCAGCGGCTTCAACAGGCCCTTAGCTGAACTCTTAAGCTCTTCAGCCACGCCCCTAAGCTCTTGGATCTGCGTCTCAAGCTCTCTTATCCTGGCTTCCAGCTCCACTTTTCTTTTCGAAAGTTCCGCCGCTTCACCTTCAATCTTCTTCAATTCACCATATTTCACGATGGCTTTTAAGACATCTGCAGGGTTTCCGTATGTTTTGGCGAGCTCTATGAGCTCGCTTACGTCCGGCATGCTGAACTTGTACTTAAAAATCAGGGAATCACACATTTTTATAACAGTCTGTAGGTGAGCATATTCCACGTTCTTCTTTTCAATAGCGGTCTCAATATTCTTCTCTTCAGCCTCTAACTCGTTAATGCTCTTTTCAATTTCCTTCAAACTATCATAGGCTCTTAAAGCCTCTAAGACCTGCTTTACCCCACCGTATCTATTGGATGCTTCCTTAAGCTCGTCTAAGACTTCTTCAGAGAAGCCTTTGTCAACCAGCTCCCTATGCTTCTTTAAAGCATTCTCTATTTCACCCTTCTTTTTCTCCAACTCTGAAACCGTGTGTTTAAGATCGTTAATAGTTTTATCCAATTCAGCTTTTTTCGATTCCAGTTGAGAAACCGAGTCCTTAAGCTCCTTCAATTCGCCGTATGTTTTCAGGGCTTCTAAAACGTCTTCGACCCCGCCGTATTTTTCGGCGATTTCACTAATGCTTCCGAGAGATTCGATGCTAAAACCCCTCTCTTCTAAGCCAGATTTATATGCAAGAATTTCTTTCAGCCTAGGCATTGTTAATCCCGCAGCCTCGACCTCCTTCTTAAAGCCTATGACCTCCCTAATTTCAACTTTCAACCTCTTCATCTCGCTCAGGAACCTTGAAACCTCCTCCAGGGATAGAGACCCGGCTTCCAGAACCCTCATGACTGAGATCGCCTGCTCAACTTGTTCCAGGCTTAATCCTCTTTCCACTAGTTCTACTAGGAGTCCGATGGCTCTCTCCTTCTGGGCTGGGTCTTTCACCGTGACACCTCTCGTATAAACCTTGACGCTCGGCTCGCTCCAACCTCCATTTGTAAGCCTGCTCACCTCAAGGTTGGTGAACCCCAGCTCCCTGAGCCTGACCATCAGCTCTTTCGCCCTTTCTAGATCTCTTTCCGGCAGAGGCTTCCTTCTACTCAGTTCAATCAGCTCAGCAAGCGCGCGCGCGCGCTATTATCCACAATAATCTATCAATTTTTTGTCTTCCTGTAAAAGGACCACCCAATATAGAATACATTGGAATTAAAGAGATAATTTGTATTCCATATTTTCTAAAAATCCTTTCATACGCTATTAATGGTCTAAATTTGACGTGCACGATATCGCTTCTATAGTCTTCTCTAAAAGTATCACTTATAAAAATAAAACCAAATTCCTTAACGTGCTTACATAAATTTTCAACAAATTTGTTCCATAAAGTATCATCGCAAACATGGTACGACACATCGAAAGCATTTACGATATCGAACTTTTTATTTAAACTTAAATTGCTGAAATCACCCTCAGATAGTTTAACCCTATTTTGATCAGCATATTTTTTAGAAAGATACCTAATGGCTTCGCTTGAAATATCAACCCCCCATATAAGTGGCGCATTCTTTGATAAATAGTAGTCTATCCAAAAACCTATTCCAGATCCTACATCCAGTATTTCTTTATTCTCAAATGAAATATTAAATTTTCTTATAACTCTTTCAAGTGTTCTGACCTTGGCTTTATAAAGATATTTATTAAATATTTCGTTGCCACTTAAATAGCCTACGCCCCTTAAGTTACAGTATTTTTTAAGACGAGCGCGCGCTAACATTATCAAGAAATGGTGCAACATAGTTTACTTGTTCTCTAATGAAAGTTCTAAAATGGGGACATATCATTAAAAGAGTTTCAGAATTCTTCATTAATTAATCGCCTAACCAATACGAGGTCTTTGCAATCAATTCTTTACTTTATCGTTCTATATCTTATTAAGTTTAAAACACTCCACCCTATTAGCTTCAAATCTCTATGTTTTAACCCTTTAACAATTTGTGAAAGAGGTTCTAAATAGAATGGCGAGGATGATCCACAAATCTCTATCTCTCCTTCAAGTAGTGCTTTCCTAGCGCGCGCGTATTCCGGTCACAGCTTTTCCCAAAGCTTTCTCCAGTCGAATTTTTTCCTCCCTTAAAGTTTTAGAGTCATTATATGAGTAGTAGCCTCCAGCGCGCGCTACGCGCTATACAGTTTGTTCATTTTCAATGCAATCACTTTCCAGTCCAGTTCATCTTCCACTAATTTTCGACTTTTCATACCCATTTCCCTCCGAAGTTTGGGATCATTATAGAGCAACTTAAGATAAAAACATAGATCGTTTTCATTATTAAAAGAAAACCCATTCCCATATTGAAGCAAGTGTTTCACGTGGCCGGATTCCTTAACTATAATAGGTAGGCTGCATGACATAGCGTCTATAATAGATATCGATGGGCTTCCGGGCCAAACAGCTATATCCGCAGCACTATAAAAAGGCGGGAGTTCATTATGAGGGACAATGCGGTGAAAAATGACATAATTGACTATTTTTAAATCAGAAACCTTCCTCCTGATGGAGTTCGCATATTTAGTATCACAATCCCCTATAATTAGTAGTTTTGCCCTATTACATGTAGGAATTATTCTCGAAAATGTCTCGATTAACAATTCCAATCCTTTTTCTTTACGTATCTTACCTGAATAGATGTATAATACATCATTTTCATCTATGCCCAAACTTCCTCTAATCCTCTTTCTATCATGCTCATTCCTTTTGAAAAGTTCACTATCGGATCCTAATGGAATGAAACTAACTTTAAGTGGATTTATGCAAAAATCCATCATAGTTCTTCGAAAATTTTCAGGTGTGGCCTCAACAATGTGATCGACCCATTTGGAAAAAAGTGGAATAAAACAATACCTGAAAAACAGGTACGCAGCATGTTTTAGAACTGAGCGATCCAAATCAATAACTGGCATACCAAATGTAGCAATTATTCGGTATTTAAGTAATGGTTTAAGTAATATTATCAGTAATGAATTAATATTTATAAAAGGCAAACAAACAACTTCCGGTCTAAACTCTCGAAGAGTTTTTACTATACCTCTCATGAGAATATAGGGTCTATTATTGTATGTACCAAATATGCTTGGCAATATTTTCACAATAACACCATCATATAGTAAATACCGGTGATTTATTTTAACGCGCACGCTACTACTAATCCGAGATAGTTCTGCATAAGAAGAAACAATCATAACTTCGTTTCCAAGTAGTTTTTCTTCTCTAGGAAGATAGTTCTCAACATAACCAGCTACAGGAGAGAAAAATTCAACTAAATGAAAAATTCTCATAGGAAAAATACATCACTACAATTCATTAGCGCACTTTACTTTCATTTAGCGATAGGAGAACCCAAGAACCATAACTAGTTATGAAGGATATGCCATTATCTTCCCTAATTACTTTGATCAAGAAAGAGCGCACCACATCAGGCATACTAGAATCTGAAGATGGAAGTAAAAAATGAGAAATACCGTTCAATTTAAGAGTGTGTATAATCTTTGATATATTAGACTCCTCCACCACATCTCGCAGTCTTGCAAGGTTTGCAGCATTACTCAGATCCAAAATATATATCCCTTCAGCGTAATATGGTAAATAATCTGGCATTCCAAAAGTTATGATACCTTTGACATTATATTTTTTGTAGTCATGTATAAAATCAACTAGAGAACCCAGATATATATCAAGACCAATTTTTGTAAAACCACCTCTAGGTGCTGTATTAAGTAGAATTTCGACCCGAGGAAAGACCAAAGTTAAAGTTAGTATGAATATAAATAGCGCGCGCGCTATCTTTATTTGATGCCTTGCTCCTTTAATTATGAGAATCAATCGTGGATATTTTATTTGCTTTATCATGAGAAATAATAAAGGTAAAATCGCACATAGGAAAGATTGAAATAGAAAATGTATAAAATTGAGAGATAGGAAAGTAAAGCGATCACGTGGTAAAATTAGAAGAGACCATTTAAGGTTCATGTTCGATATGGCAAGTAACGCGTCTACTAAGGGTCGTATAGTAAAGCTGAAACTACCATAAGTATATAAGAATGGGCTTGTTAAGTAAGAAATTAGACCAAGATACGAAATCAGGAAGAGATCGGTTGCATTTAAATTCTTGCTTGCTGAACTACATTTACGGATAAACAATGCTAAAGGCATACAAAGAATTGGCGTTAGCAAATAAGAATCTCTAGGGTTAAGAGAGAAGATGCCGGTTTTTTCGATAACATAAAAGGATCTGGCTATTAAGGCAAGGAAATAACTCAACGAGATCAGCAATAAAGCACGGTAGGGAGCCACCTTTTTTGCCAAAATACCGCCTATCAAAATTATCACGAAATATTGAAAGCCAACGGGTACAAGAGCCATCAGTAAAATATAGTATATCATGCCATCGAATGGTGTTTGCAAAGATATTGGAACTGAGCTGGTTGAAGCCAATTGTTCAATGGCCCAATCTAGGTTACGTATTTTAACACTAGAAGTAAAAAGAATACCGCCATACAGTAAAGCTTGATACCCAAAGAACAGTCCAGTTACCAATAAGAAAGGAATAAAAAACCATGTAAGATCTTTAATACAAAACATATCGCGCATATTTTTATCGTCTAAACCTACCAACAAAAACACAAGGCAAAGAAGTAACCAGATTGCTAAAATGCCTATAAAGTACCCCAATCCAATAAAACTAATACCAATAGTTCTTGTACCAAAAGAAGTAGTAGCTGCTATATCAGCAATGATTGGAATGCACAATGATATGGAAACAATCAGCCAACTAAGAATCTTATTTGATATTTTAGCACCTATCCACACAAAGAGGGGAACTAAGAGAAATACTGTCTGAGCTTTGAACAAAGAGGCAACTCCATATGCAGTTCCTAAGTAAACCATATCTATCTTTAAATTTCGCTTTTCAGCATCAGATGCTTTACTGATGTGCCAGTAACGTAAAAGAATATAAAATATGTATAGCCCAAATGGAAGATAAAACATATCTGGATAGAATGCATTCGCCTCAAGAAACCTATCGTGAATTGACAGTATAGAAAAAATTAAAAGTGAGATTGATGCGGTTTTCACGTTATCCGTTACCTGTTTTGCTATCAAATAGGTTAAAATCATCGAAGCCAAAAGAGAAGTTAAAGGAAGAAGCCTGAATGGTTCGGAAGAAAGCGAGGTCGAGAGAGAATATGTCCAGCCATATAAAAGGGAAGAACCTATACTCTTTAGAAAAATGTTGTAATCGTAACCTGTAGAAAAATTAAGGACATTACTTGAAACAAGTTGTCTAGCCATAGGAAGGTAAAGATGAGCGACATCACTATCACTGATTACTCTTAAAGATAGTACAATAGCATAAACAATAAGTAGACTTCCACAAACAAGCAAGATATATATTATTTCGGATGTAGTTTTTGCTATCTGTAAATAAAATCGGTTTTTCATCAGCAACCATACTTCAAACACTATAGAAACTAAGCCTATCCCCCACAAGAATCTACTGACTTCTATAAACAAACCGAAAATACTGCCAATAAAAGTTGCGAGCACAATAGTTGCAATTCCGATTAAATAACTAAGTGCAATTGTTTCAGCAATGGATCTTTTATTCTTACATACGTGCAAAATCGTTTTACCTAGAGTATAGACTAAGATTGGTGCAAGGAGTTCCACAAGAAAATCTTGACTTAATGAAAGCATATCTAAACAGATAAGGGATTTAAATCATTTGTAGCATTTAATAAATTTTTACAAATTGCTATCCGCAGGAAGGCAGAGAAGGTTAACGGGACTGGAACTCATCAGTCCAAAAATATTTTTGTTTACTGGTAATAAGTCTCTCTTATGATGGTCGATAATAAATATTTTGAAACCAAGTTTTAGGAGTATGTCTAGAAAGTCTTCTAGAGAATATCCGGTTGATCGTATTCCTGCAGGGTAGAACTCAATGAGCATCTTCAGATTCCTACTATTATAGCGGATAACATTTAGACCTCCTAACAAACGCGCGCGCTTACTCTCTTAGTACGTGTTCAATTATGCTTTTCCACCGTTGCCCTACAATCTCCCAATCATAATGAGTTATAGCCTCGTGCCTAGCGTTTTCCGACAATTTCTCTAAAAAAACTTCATCACTCATCAACTTAGAGAGGGCCTCTATAACAGAACCTATTTCAGGTTGACAAAGCAAACCAGTCTCTCCATCTTTAATAAGTGTCAGCATCTCTCCAATTTTAAATGCGATAATTGGCTTGCCACATGAAAGAGCTTCTATTTCACCTATTCCAAAGGTTTTTTGAAGGCTTAAAATCACATCTATGAAAGATAAGCGCTCGGGTAACGTATAATGGTCAACCCACCCTATATGCTTAACATTTGGTAAAGGTTCAAAGTGTTTTTTATACGGTCCGTCACCAAAGATCATAAAATTCACTTGCGGAAGCTTATCAACGATGGCCTTGCATAGTTTGAGAAGAACTGGAGCCCCTTTCTCTTCTGTTAAACGTCCGATAAAACCTATGGTGAACTCTGCCTTCGAAGAAGTAATTAATTTCATGGGCTTAAAAATGTCAGTATCAACCCCACCTCTTATAATGAATATTTTACCGTCTTCTGTGCCATGCTTAATCATGCCTGACTTTATTAGTCCATCATTAACTATTATCGCATTGGTCACTTTACATATTGTACGACCAATGATAGCATTGAAGGTGCTCCACATGACCTTTATGAAGCTTACATTATTTCTTGTAAAAATGCCCGGTTCTGTCCAAGGTGTGAGGTTTCCCTCATAATATACCGTTTTGATATTTAGAAGTTTCGCGACGATTGCTACCACGATACCACTACACATATCACCAAGAACAACAAGTCTCAACCCATTTTTCTTCAATTGAATAACTTTAATTAAAGCCATTACTTGGTAAAATAGAAGTATACTAAGTGGACTAATAATGTTCGAGAACTTATTCTTAGAGTAGGGATATTCTTTCGAAGCTGGAAAATATAAATTCTCAACTATAAGATTTGGAAAAAGCTTTGCTGTTTTTCTATACTTACCGAAGAAAGGTGCAATTATTATAACGTTAAAACTATTGGATAGCACCATAGCTACCCGTAATAAGAGATCTTCACGTCCTCCTCCTCTTTTTGTTAAGGCTTCGAGAGTTCCAGGGAAAACAAGAAGAATGTCAATAGTCATGCTACTCTACTTTTAACTATTTTTTCGTAGACCTCCTCTAATCTTTCCACCACTTTCTCTATTGAAAACTTTGACTTTACAATTTCTACGCAGTTCTTGGAAAACTTTCTACGCAGTTCATTATCAGAAACGATTCTATAAATTGCCTCAGCTATGTCACGAGGTGTAGGTTGAGCGACATAGCCCACGTTTCCATCTATCCATTCTAACATGTCTCCTAAGCTCGTCGTTACTATTGGTGTTCCTACAGCGCAGGCTTCGAGAAATGTTATGGGGGAACCGTAGAATGAAGGGGTGACAAACACTTCTGCATCTACCAAAGCCATAAGCTTGTCTTCACTACTTATGAAACCAGTGAACATTACTGAGTTATACAGTCCTAGCGAGTTTGCTAAAGCCTTAGCATCATTTAGGTATCCGTCGTCTGGCCCAGCTATTACTAAAACAGCATCCTTACACTTCATTTCATTTTTAAGGTGAGCGTAGGCTCTGACGAGAAGGTCTATGCCCTTAGTCTTATGAATTCTACCTAGGTAAAGGATGATTTTCCTGTCTTCAGGTATGTTAAACTTCTTCTTGAAGGCTCCTTTAGGCGGTAGCTCAGCGTACTCGGACAGGTCTATCCCGTTAGGTATGATGGCGATCTTCTCCTCAGGCACACCCATACATCTATACTGCTCAGCCTCCACCCTACTGAGAGCAATAACTTTTGAGGCATCCCTCAACAATCGATAACCAAAGAAAATATCATAGATCCATTTTAGTTCTTTCTTTCCTATTCTAGGAATAGAGCCATGAGCCTGCAAAACGTAAGGGACATCATATCTTCGAGTATAGTGATAAATCACAATATTTTGAAAGGTTCTGTATTCGTGAAGGTGTATAATGTCAAAGTATTTAACTTCTTTTCTTGCAAATAAAGCGAGTTGGGGAGTAATGAAAAGTTTAAGTTTCTTAACGAGTGTTAAGGAAAGAATTCTGAAGCGATGAACCCTCATTCCCTCAATAATATTACTAGAATCCGTTTCTAACCTCGAGCCAAAATCTTTGGCATTAGTTGTATACACAACTACTTCATGGCCTCTTTTAATCAATTCCCTTGAAATCTGATATGCTGCCTTAACTGGACCTCCAAAAGCATATGCGGGAGGAAAATAAGGTGTCACTTGAAGTATCTTCATGTTAAAGGCTTCTTTTGAGCTATATGAACAGCATCCATGTTATTGATTTGCAAAGCCTTGTCGGCGTCTACTCTTAAGGATGTCTGAGAACTTTGTTGAAGACAGCCATCATTTCTTTTCCTATCTTTTCTATTGACAGATTACCTTTAACATAACGTCTTCCAGAGTTTCCAAGCTCTCTAGCCAAGCCAGGGTTATTCTTCAAATGAAGTACAGCTTTAGCTAAGGCTTCGTAGTCTCCAGGCTTGACGACAATTCCGGAGCTTGTTTCCTTCACGTGTTCCACTGGCTGTCCTTCTGCACAGCATATTATCGGCTTACCTACTGCTTGGTATTCGTATAGTTTTGACGATATTCCTAAATATGGTCTTCCGAAGTCTTTAAGTGGTAGTAGTAGGGCGTCTGCCTCGCCCGTTAGTTTCGCTACTTCTTCCCGGCTGAGTATTCTGTCGATTATCCTTACGTTTTTCAATCTCATCTTTGCAGCTCTCTGTTTAACGTAGTTGAGCAGTTCCCCCCCGCCTTGAAGGACTATCTCCACATCCTCATGGTTTTCAAGGATTTCCGCTGCTTTAAGCACTTGGTCGAAGTCGTAGGCGACTGAGAACGCGCCGCTGTACAGGACTGTGAATTCCCCATCGTTCCCGCTGGATATCGGCTTAAACTTGCTGATGTCTACTCCGCCTCTGACCACGTGGATTTTGCTCTCAGGAATCCCGTATTTGCCTTGGATGACTTTCGTATAGCCTGGGCTTATCGGAGTTATAGCGTCAGCCATCGTGTAGGCTATTTTCGCTAAGGCTTCAACCAGTTTTTTCATGAAGCCTGACCTTATCGTGCCTATGTCCATCGGGTCTTCAGGCCAGAGGTCGTCAACGTTGAGCACTATGGGGCATCTGTGGAAAAAACGATATATTAATGATGGGATTATCGCTAGGACTTGAGGGTTTGAAGCGAAGACCACATCAGCCTTATCGACGATGAACAGGGGGAAGAGGGAGGATATTAGGAAGGTTATGAAGAGGATCATCCTGTTGGCTAGCCCCTTGGCTGGGAGTGGAGGCACAAATGTTCTTACGACCTTGAAGCCATCCATGTTCTCAACAGATAAAGCCTTCTTCCTCAGACGCCTTGGAACGTTTCCCGTCGGGTAGTGCGGGAACCCTGCTACCACCGTGACTTTCACCCTGTTTAACACGAGTCCTTTCGCGACGTTGTATGCTCTTGTCGCGCTTCCACCCAAGTCGGGGGGAAATATTTGTGAAAGTATTAACACATGCATTTTAAACTTGATGCTAGCGCGCCTCTCTGTTTTCTCCTAGTTGTAAGAGGGTATGCATGCAACTATGAATGGTTTCTCCTACTCAATCCTGTGCGCGCTGAAGCATTCTCGCTAATCTCTTTCTAAAGCAACGTATTCCTTTGCTTCACTGTATATCAACTTAAATTTTCTCATCAAGTCTCTGCCTAACAATGAAGGTATCGCGAGCACTCTCCTAGCTTCCTCACCAGATAATCTGCTAAAATCATGTTTTAAGACGAGCACGTCCAATATTTCCATATGCTCACCGTTCAGAGTTTTTAAAAATATCTTAGCATCCCTAGCCACGTAAGTGTCAACCAGCCCTCCTATTCCACCAATTCTGGTGGGCGCCTTCTCAAGCCCGTCAATCCCTATGCCTAACAGCTCTCTATCCCTGTCAAGTATGGCGGTGGCAGAGGCTCCAGTGTCGAGGAGAAACTTGATATATCCCTTAACCTTCAACTTCTCAACCGATATGAATGCTTTAACTGCAGGAGCTGGGGGACTGAAGGAGGTGTCCAGAAAGCCGCGAATAATCATAGTATGAATTCCAATGGCTTTTTCGAGACGTATTCAACCATAACCGTCATGGGGCTAAGGCCTTTTGCCAGTATTTTTTCCCTGAGTTTACCGGGATCCTCGTCGAACGCGACGATTTCTTGTTTATGAACCGCTACAAACATGCCGTCGTATTTTTCAACGAGGTACTGATAGTTCTTTTTAAACCATTCACTGTTGCGCTCATGCTCTTCAAATAAGGCTAAGGTTTCAGACAATTTTTATCTCAGCTTATGAGAATCGACAGGTTCTTTATAAACTTTAGCACATTGCTTTCCGCGCTGTTCCTCCAGTCGAGTTTGATCAAAATCTCACGCACGCCTCTATCCTATCCTTGTTCTCCCTAATCCACTCGTAGACCCTTCTTAACCCGGTCTTCATATCTGTTTTAGGCTCGTATCCAAGTATTCTCCTCGCCTTCTCTATTGATGCTCTCCGCCTAATTGCCTTGTCCCAGTCTCTTCTTTGTTTGAATACTATTCCAGCCTTGTTCCCAGTCATCTCGTTTATCCAGTTCGCCAAGTCTATAACCCTCGTCTCAGTCTCAGAGGCAAGGTTTATCGCCTCCCCAACAGCTTCCTCCACAACCCCCATTCTAAGCGTCCCGTCGACAATATCCTCCACGAAGGTGAAGTCCCGTGTCTCCTCCCCCGTACCTGTTATGGGTAATGGTTGACCATGCATGGCCCACCATATGAAGTTTGGTATAACGTTCCTATACCTTCCTGGAACCTCTCCTGGACCATAGACGTTGAAGTACCTCGCTATCGCAACCGGAAGCCTATAGTAGTCGTGGAAGTAGTTGCAGTATAGTTCGCCGACGAGCTTGTTTATCTGGTACGGCGTGTCGAGGTGCAATGACACGAAGTCTTCTCTCAATGGTAGTGGCGCCTGGCTGCCGTATACTGAGCAGCCTGAGGATGCGAATACGAATCTTTCAACGCCGGCGAGGTATGCGTACTCCAGTGTCCTCAGGGTTCCGAGGCCGTTTACCAGGAGGTCTGTCTCAGGATGGTCTACGCTGTTCTGGTTTGCGAAGTGAGCGGCAAGGTGGAAAACGTAGTGCGGCCTGTAGCTGAACGCGCGTTTCATCTTCTCCTCGTCAAGTATGCTTCCTTGAATAAACACTACTTTAGAATCCTTCGGCAGATTCCATTCATATGAGGCTGAAAGGTCGTCGATAACTATGATTCTCTCCGGCTCAGCCTTCAGGAGTGTTTTCACCAGGTTTGTTCCTATGCATCCCGCTCCCCCGGTTA
>Ga0315298_1006552_pt1 | contig 15842 bp, 14 predicted proteins | sample WHS_1_MG_FD_203077 | JGI IMG/M metagenome (GOLD analysis project Ga0315298, IMG submission 203077) | Extremophilic microbial mat communities from Washburn Hot Springs, YNP, Wyoming, USA - WHS_1_MG | ecosystem: Environmental > Aquatic > Thermal springs > Hot (42-90C) | place: USA: Wyoming... | reverse complement strand
GCGAGCTGGCGGCGCGGCCGGCCCAGCCGCGCCCGGAGGACGGTTCGATCATCATCGTCCTCGCTACCGATGCGCCACTCATTGATCGCCAGCTCGGCCGGATCGCCCGCCGGGCGTCGTTTGGCCTGGCGCGCACTGGCTCGACTTGCAATCACGGCAGCGGCGACTTTGTCATCGCGTTCTCATCATCCGCTCCGAGCGACGCCGGCGGGCTGCCGGGCGGCGCGCGGCGGATGATCGATGCCTCGCCGGCGCTCGGGCTGCTCTTCCAAGCTGCCATCGAGGCCACCGAAGAAGCAATCATCAACTCGCTGTTTGCGGCGGAGACAATGGTTGGTCGCGACGGGCACGTCCGGGAGGGCCTGCCCATCGACGATACGCTGGCCATTCTTCGCCGCTTTGGACGTCTGTAGCTGCTCGCCTTCAGCGAGCTGGCAGATCAGGGGGATGAGAACATGTCAGAAACGCTGGTTCACGTCACGCGCGGTGACCTCGTCGAGAGCTTGCACCATGGCGACATTGCTGTCGTCAACGAGCTGGGTGAGCTGCTTTATTCCGTCGGCAATCCGGAACGGGTGAGCTACATTCGTTCGGCGGCCAAGCCGGCGCAGGCGCTGCCTATCGTCGAAAGCGGCGCCGCCGATCACTATCGGCTGAGCGACCGCGAACTGGCGGTGATTTGCGCTTCCCACAATGCCGAGACGATTCACACGGAGACGGTGCTCGGCATCTTGCGCAAGATCGGCCTCAGCGAGACGGCGCTGCAATGCGGCGTGCACGCGCCGTACGATGCCGAGACCCACGAGCAGTTGATCTTGGCCGGGCGCAAGCCGTCGCCGGTTCACAGCAATTGCTCCGGCAAGCATTCCGGCATGCTGACGCTGGCACAGCACATGGGCTGGCCGGTCGAGGGCTATTTCAGGCCGGAACATCCGGTGCAGCAGGCCGCCAAGGCGGCGGTGGCGGCAATGGCCGATTATCCGGAGGACAAGATCGTCATCGGCACCGATGGTTGCGGCGTGCCCGTCTTTGGCCTGCCGGTCCGGAACATGGCCGTCATCTTCGCGCAACTCGCAAAGCCGGTGCGCCAGCCGGAGATTCGGCAGGAGGCCTGCCGCCGCATCGTCCGGGCGATGACCGGCGAGCCGCAGATGGTGGCCGGTCGTAACCGCTTCAATACCGACTTGTTGCGGGCTGCGCGGGGTAAGATCGTCGCCAAGAGTGGCGCCGAGGGAGTGTTCTGCGTCGGGATTGTCGGGGCGGGCATCGGTATTGCTGTCAAGGTGGACGACGGGAGCAGCCGCCCGCACCCGGTTGTCGTTACGACCATCTTGAAGCAACTCGGTTACCTCGACGCCGATGCCGAACGGGAGCTGGCTAAGTATCTGCAACCAGAGGTGCGCAACCACCGCGGCGAGGTCGTGGGCCGGATTGCCCCAGCGTTCACGCTGCGAAGGCATTGAGCCAAGTAATACAAAGGGGAAACCGAGGAGGGGAGCGCATGTTGAAGACGAACAAGGATCGGCTGGTGATGATCTCCGTCCAGGGCGAGGTCTCGCACTCCACGATGCGGATGCCGTACCGCACCGGCTTTGATGGTGTGTCCCGAGTCGGTCCAGGCACGGGGGGCATTACCTACAATGTCCGCGTCGGCGACAGCGCGTTCGGCTGGGCCGGCGACCATATCGAGCCCGCCGTCTCGACGAAGAATCCCGATGAGGCCAAAAACATGGCCTACAACACGCTTGCCTGCGTCGGCAACGAAGCAGTCGTCATCAGCGGCGACGCCAAGGGCGCCCGGGGCGTCGTCACCGGCAAGCACGGCGGCATCGAGCACGTACTGATCGATTTTCCGCCCGAAGTCATGGAGAAGATGGCGATCGGCGACAAGATCCAGATCAAGGCGTTCGGGCAAGGGCTTGAGCTGACTGACTTCCCGGCTGTCAAGGCGATGAACGTTGACCCGGGCTTCCTCGACAAGATGGGCATCAAGGTCGCCGGCGGGAAGCTCGAGGTGCCGGTAGCGGCGATCGTGCCGGCTGTCTTCATGGGCTCCGGCCTTGGCTCCTCGACTTCGTACAGCGGCGACTATGACATCACCACGATGGATGCCGAGGCGCTGCGGGAAGCCGGCCTCGACAAGCTGCGGCTCGGCGACATCGTCGCCATCCGGGATGCCTCGTCCTCCTACGGTCGCAGCTACCGCCGCGGCTCGGTCATCATCGGCATCGTCGTCCATTCGAATTCGTTCGTCTCCGGACACGGACCCGGCGTCACCACGCTGCTGACCGCCGACGGCGGCGAGATCGTGCCGGTCGTCAAGAAGAACGCCAACATCGCGGATATACTCAAGCTTCGGTAGACAGCCTTCCGGCAGACGGCCGACAACTGCACACGCGCAGTCTGCAGAGGGGCCCCGCCGCGCGCGGGGCCTTTTTCAGTTTCGCTGCTGGGCGGCAGTCCCAGCCCAGCGAAGTTCGGCGATAACGCGGTAGTCGACGCGCTATGTTACCGCTGTCGGGCCGCACTGTGCTTGGGGCTGCCGTTTGTGAGGAGACATAATACCGGAGATCCGGTACAATAAAAGGGGACATGCTGTCCGCCCGGGGGCGCTGGATTGTGGTCCGGAGACGGTACAGCTGACGAAAGGAGTTGATGCAGTGATGAAAGGAAAAGTGGCGACGGCGGTCCTCGCCGTGGCGCTGGTGCTGGCGGCGGCGATCGGCGCCCACGCGGCGGGGGCGGCGCGGCGGCACGCGGCGCCGAGGAAAGCGACGGCAACGGCGGTGATTGGCAGCACGTCCGCACCGGCGCCGACCGCAGAGCCGGCAGCGGCGCCTGCGGGCGCCAGCGGCACGACGGTTGCCGCAGCGTCGGCAAAGCCGCACCAACAAGCCAAATCCGCTCCCGCGGCCGCGACGCCGACCGCTTCAACGCGGCGAGCTGTGCCCGTCTCTCGTGACGAGCGGATGCCTCTCTCCGGTCGAGTAATTTTCGTTGACCCCGGCCACGGCAGCGCCGGTTCGGGCGCCAACGGGGCCTCGGGAGGCGACGAAGCGGCGAACAATCTGGCCACCGCATTGATCTTGCGCGACCTGCTCACGGGCGCCGGCGCGCGCGTCGTCATGAGCCGGACAACCATGGTTGATCCGCGCATCCCCGGCGTGACGGACGATCAACTTGAGGCGCGGACAATGCTGGCCAATGGCAGCGGTGCCGAAATTTTCGTGAGCTTGCATGAAAATTACAGCGAGGAGTACCCGAGCGCCCGCGGCCTTACTGTTTACTACCGTGGCGACGCGGCAAGCCGACGCCTGGCGGAGAAGATTGAGGCTGCAACGGTGGCTGTGACCGGCTGGAACAGCTTCGGCGCGGAAGCGGCGTCCTATTACGTGCTCCGCAACAGCACGCTCAAGGCGGCGGTGCTGGTCGAGTGCGGCTTTCTCTCCAACGCCGAAGACGAATGGTTGCTGGGCACGGACGCATTCCGACGGCGCATTGCCATGGGAGTGTTCAATGGTATTGTGGCATACTTTCAGTAATTGAGAACGGGTAAACTGCGAGGGCGCGCCGCGGGGCGCGCCCTCGGGACGACGGTCAGGAGGAAAACGGGGGGCGGAATGAGAATCTTGGAGCGAAAAGGCAGGTGAGATTCGTTGGTGACGTATGACAATGAGGCGCGCAAGCGCGGCGACGCACTCACTCCGCGTCAGTCGTTCGCGGACGCCCGTCCGCGCCGCCACCGCGAACCGCAGTTGCAGGCCCCGGTCAGGCAGCCGCAAAAGGCCGCACCGAAACCGGAAGAAAACGCGCCCGGTGAAGTCTTGCTCACTTGGCGCGTTGACCGTTTGCGCGAACGTCCGTTGGTCTCATTGGCCGTCATTGCGGTGCTCGTTTTGCTGTTCTTTTGGCTCCGTTGGTACACCGGCAGCTGGCTGACCACGATAGTCCTGGTGGTGGTCGTGATTGCGTCGTTGTCCCAATTTCTCTTCCCAATCACCTTTACCCTCTACGAGAACGGGCTGAGCATTGCCAATCTGCGGAAAGATTACCGGCCTTGGTCCCGCTTTGCCCACATGCGCGTCTATCCAGACGCGGTGCAGATCGCTCCGCGCATCTCGGGGGTCCGGGCGCGCTGGAACCGGGGCATCGTCATATACTTCGGAAAAGAAGATAAGGACAAGATCGTGGGGATCGTCCGCGAAAAGCTGGGTCTAGCGGAAAAGGCGGACCGAAACGAATAGGGCCCAATACGGTGGTCAATCGGTCTGGGCGCTGCATCAGCGCGGCGCTCAGACCGATTTTTCTTTATGCGGCGAATATGGAGCAGCCAAGGCGATGTTTAGGCTTGCCAATGTTTCCATATCCCTAGTTTTCGTATACCGGAAAATGTAAAAAAGTTCTGCTGACGTGGAGGATTTTAGCACATCTGGCGCGAATAGACCTGTACGTCTCGCTAATAAAGATTTACCACCAAAGGCGCTTCATCCCGCTGCGGGCGATGCTTGGTATTCAAGTGTTCCCGGTCCCAACTGCCAGGGGTCGGGACTGACCATAAGACAGGAGAGGAGGTGACTCTGCATGATTTTCGCTGAGGGTATGATCGCTGATTTGCTCGTCATGTTGGTTTGCGTGGTGCTGGTGTTCGTTTTCATCTACCGCGCGCGCGGAGGCATGAAGGTGCCGGCGATCCGCAAGATCAACGGCCTTGAGGCCATCGACGAAGCCATCGGCCGCGCTACCGAAATGGGCCGCCCGGTGCATATGACCTCCGGCCTCGGAGCTGTTTCGGATGCCGAGACCTTCGCGTTCTGGGCCGTGCTCGGCCACGTCGCGAAGCAGTGCGCCCGGTACGATACCCGCATCATCAACACGAACTATGACGAGCAGGTGTACGCCATCAACGAGGAGATCATCCGCCAGGCGTATCTCGAGGCTGGTCGCCCCGATGCCTTCAACCGCGACGACGTCCGGTTCATCTCGAACTGGCAGTTCGCTTATGCGGCCGGCACTCTGGGCATCTTCCAGCGCGAGAAGGTCGCGGCCAACATCATGGTCGGCTACTTCATGGCTGAAGCCCTGGTGTTCGCCGAGGCCGCGTACCAGGCCGGTGCGATCCAGATCGCCGGCACGACCGCGACGGCGCAGCTTCCGTTCTTCATCGCCGCCTGCGACTACTGCCTGATCGGTGAGGAGATCTACGCCGCCTCTGCGTACCTCTCCAAGGACCCGATCCTCGTTGGTTCGGTCGTCGGGCAGGACTGGACCCGCATCGGTCTGTTCGCCTTGATCATCATCGGCACGGTGATCGCCAACTTCATGGCGGACCCCAAGAAAAGCCCGCTCTATGTCTTCCTGAAGAACAAGTAAGGCCTCCGGTTGAGGTCCCTTCACTCCAATGCAAAGGAGGTGCAATCTGTGCGTAAGGAGCTACCGTTGGCCTTGACGGTCCTGACAGGTCTCTGGGTCATGGCCTGCAACTACCTGCAGCCGGTGGCCAAGTTGGACCTGTTCACCAAGACGGAGCACTGGTACGTCATCTCCGGCACCGCGGCGTTCCTGATCGGTACGATCAACCTGATCATGGTGCACGGCAAGAACATCATGCGGCGTAAGGAAGGCTGGTACAACAGCGCGATCCTGCTGATCGTCCTCTTCGCTTACAGCATCCATGGTCTGATCGTCACCCAGAACGATCCGAAGTGGCAGTGGTTCTGGGACAATGTCTGGACGCCGGTCAACTCGACCATGTTCTCCCTCCTGTGCTTCTACATTGCGTCCGCCGCTTACCGCGCTTTCCGCGTGCGGAGCAAAGAAGCGACAGTGCTGCTGGTCGCCGCCGTGCTCGTTATGCTTGGGAACGTGCCACTCGGGAAGCTTATTTGGTCGCAGATCCCGAACATCAAGAACTGGATCATGGCAGTCCCGAACTCGGCCGGCATGCGGGCAATCACCCTCGGCGTCTACGTAGGTGCGTTCGCGGTCTCGATGCGCATCATGCTCGGCCTCGAGCGTGCCCACCTCGGCAGCGGGTCCTAATGATGCGATCTTTGCCAGAGAGGAGGTGCTAGAATGAACATCTTCGACGTTCTGCAGTCGGTGGATCGGCGCGTGATCTACGTCCTGCTCGCGTTGGTCATCGCGATCCCCCTTCTGAAGCCGATTCCGCTTCCGCTGAGCATCGCGCCGGAGACCCAGCAATGCTATGATTTCCTAAACGGGCTCCCGGACGGCGGTGTCCTCTGGATCGGCGGCGACTACGATTCCGGTTCCGCCACCGAGCTGACGCCGGTCGGCATCGCTGCTGCCAAGCTGGCCTTCAAGAAAAACATGAAGATCATCTTGTACAGCATGTGGAACACCGGCGCCACCCAAAACCACAACTGGCTCAAGGCGGTCGCCGATGAAATGGGCAAGCAGTACGGCGTCGACTGGGTCGACATCGGGTGGAAAGCCCAGGCTCCTTACGTGCTGCGCGGCATGACCGACGACATCATCACTGCTGCCCAGGGCACTGACTTTGAGGGCAACTCCCTCGCCAGCCTGCCGCTGATGCAGCAAGTCAAGAAGATCACGCCGGAGTACGTCGACGGCATTCTTGATCTGACGACCGGCAGCCCCGGCGCTGACACTTACCTGCAATACGTGATCGAGCCCAAGGGCGTTCCGTGCACGGTCGCCGTCACCGCCGTTTCTTCGGCTCAGTACATGCCGCGCGTCCGCGCCGGCCAGTACAAGGGCCTGACGAACGGGCTGTCCGGCGCTGCCGAGTTCGAGAAGCTCACCGGCTTCCCGGGCAAGGCGACCGCCGGCATCGGCGCCCAGGCGTTCTCCCATGCCCTGATCATTCTTCTGATCATCCTCGGCAACATTGGCTATGTGGTTAACCGTCGCGGCTGATGCCCGACTGCTCATTGGCGTGAAGCCCGAGATTGGGACGAGGAGGTGAAACAATGTTCGACAACCCGACGATCGCCAACACCGTAGGGGCAATCTTCACGCTGTTCATTTTCAGCTATCTTTGGAAGGAGAACGCGCTCTATCGCCTCGCTGAGCATATTTACGTCGGCCTGTCGGCCGGTTACATCGTGACGATGAACTGGCACACGACGCTCAAGCCGGCCATTCAGCAAGAAATAGCGGTCGATAAACAATACTACTTGATCACTGCAATCATCATCGGTCTTCTCATGTATACTCGCTACTTCCCCAAGATAGCTTGGTTGGCGCGCATTCCTATGTCGATCTGGGTCGGATACGGTGTCGGCTACGTGCTCGTCTTCTCCCCGGCACCGTTCATTACCCAGATCACGAACAGCTTCCAGAAGTTCTCCGCGAAGTACACCACTTGGTACGGCACGAACACGGTGAACAACATCCTGTTCTTCATCTTCCTCATCGGCACCATGATGTACTTCTTCTTCACCGTGAAGCGCGACAACCCGATCATGGTGGGCGGCGCGACGATCGGCCGCTACGTCCTGATGCTGGCCTTCGGATCCGCGTTCGGCAATACGGTCCAGGGCCGTGTCTCGCTGTTCATTGGCCGCTGCCAGTACCTGCTCGGCGACTGGCTGCATCTGATCAAGTAGAAACAGCGGCGGGACTTCGGAAGGAAGCGAGGGCCGGACAACAGAGCCCACTCTCTTCTGAGTGGGCTCTGTTACATAGGTAGTCCGGCCCGCGCTTTTTCCCGCCGGCGAGGCGAGACCGGGGGCGGCCCGCGGGCCACCGGGGCGCCTGCGGCCGGGAAGTCTGATCGCGCATTTATGAAGCGAGATGTTCTAAGCGGCAAGCTACTTCGAGGAGGGGGTCCGATGGGAGAAGCCGCAAAGAAAGTTCCAACTTCAATCCTGGCCACGGACGTCGGCAGCACGACGACGAAAGCCATTCTGATCGAAAAACGGGGCGATGAGTACCGCCTCATTACCCGCGGCGAGATGCCGACCACAGTCGAGGCGCCTTGGGAGAACGTGATGATCGGCGTCCGCAAGGCAATTCGCCGCATCGCAGAGCTCGAGGACCGGCCACTGCTGGATGACAAGGGCCTCCTCATCCGGCCGAAGCAAGGCGATGCCGGCGTCGACTATTATGTTTCCACCAGCAGCGCTGGCGGCGGCCTGCAGATGATGGTCGCCGGCCTGGTCCAGAGCATCAGCGCCGCCTCGGCTCACCGCGCCGCCCTGGGCGCCGGCGCGGTTGTGCTGGATGTCATCGCCGTCGACGACGGCCGCTCGACATCAGAACAGATCCAGCGCATCACCGAGCTGCGCCCCGACATCATCCTCATGTCCGGCGGCGTGGACGGCGGCTCGGTGGCATACATCGCCGCCATTGCCGAGACGATCGTCCAGGCCAACCCGCAGCCGCGCTTCGGCTCGACGTACAAGCTGCCGCTGGTCTACGCCGGCAACGTCGACGCCCAGGACATGATCCTGTCCATTTGCGGCCAAACGCTTGACGTTCATTTGGTGGAGAATCTCCGGCCCCGCCACGATCTCGAGAATCTCGGCCCCGCGCGCGAAGCGATCCACGATTTATTCATGAACCACGTCATGGCCCAGGCTCCCGGGTACGGCGAACTGATGAAGTGGGTCGACGTGACGATCATGCCGACGCCGGGCGCCGTTGGCAGCATAATCATGATCATGGCCGAAAAGTACAAGGCCAACATCGTCGGCGTCGATATCGGCGGCGCCACGACGGACGTCTTCTCGAGCTTTGACGGGACCTTCACCCGGACGGTAAGCGCGAACCTTGGCATGAGCTATTCGATCACCAACGTGCTGGAGGAAGCCAAGTTCGCCAACGTTCAGCGCTGGGTGCCGTTCCCGATCAACGAGGAAGAGCTGTGCAACTGGGTCAGCAACAAGATGGTCCGCCCGACCACGATCCCGCAGACGCTCGACAAACTCATTCTCGAGCAGGCGCTCGCCCGCGAGGCCCTGCGGCTCTCCTTCGCCCATCACAAGAGCCTGGCGCGCAAGATCGAGGCCGAGGAACAGTCGCTCAAGAAGAGCTGGGAGACCGGTGGCGCGCCGACCAAGGCGGCTGGCGTCGAGATCATCGATATGATGCGGCTGGACATGCTGGTCGGCTCCGGCGGCGTCCTCTCTCACGCGCCGCGCCGGGAGCAGGCGGCTCTGATGCTCATGGATTCCTTCGAGCCCCAGGGCATCACCCAGTTGGCCGTCGACTCCATCTTCATGATGCCGCACCTGGGCGTTCTCGGCTCGGAATACCCCGAGATCGCGGCGGAAGTGTTCGACAAGGATTGCTTGGTCCGGCTCGGCACCTGCATCGCGCCGGTCGGCGGCGGGCGCGACGGTTCGCCTTGCCTGACCTACAAGCTCTACCTCCCGGATGGTCAGGTCCTCGACGGCAAGGTCGCCTTCGGCCAGTTGACCCGCGTGCCGCTCGCCGTCGGCGAGACAGCCCGCATCGAGGTCACTCCGGCCGGCGGCTTCGACCTCGGACACGGCAAGGGCAAGCGCGTCGAGGCGGAGGTTCACGGCGGCTTGGTCGGCATCATTTTCGACTGCCGCGGTCGGCCGATTGCCTTGCCGGAAGATGCCAAGAAGCGCAGCGAGAAACTGTGCGAGTGGATCAAGGCGCTCAATGTTTACCCGGCCGACGTTTTCGATTCGTACATGACGCGCATGAAGAGCTTCGGCGCTGGCGGTAGCGAAGAAAAGGGAGGTCAGAAGCGTGGCGGCGTTTTCTCCATCTTCAAGCGCTAAATTGGAGATCACTAAGGTTCGCAAGCTGCGCCGTCTGCCTCTCCCCGGCGAAGTCGTCGTCCGGCAGGGGCAGGTGGTCGACCCGGAGACGGTCGTGGCAAAAATCAGCCTCAAGCCGGGCATCCCGTGGGTGGTGCCGGTGGCCCGCCTGCTCGGCATCGAGCCGGCTGATCTGGATGCTGCCATGCTGAAGAAAATCGGCGACCGGGTGAAGATGAAGGAGGTCATCGCCCGCGCCGAGCGGGGTCTCTACGGCCGGAAGGAGTTTGAGTCCCCGACTGACGGTATCATCGAAGAGGTCTCGACCAAGTCCGGTCGCGTGACGATCCGCGAGGAGTTCGGCAAGGAGGAGCCGCCGGTCCAGGTCGATGTCGCTTTCGAACTGGGCGTCCGGCCGAAAGACGTCCGGAGTTGCATGCTGCGCCAGATCGGCGAGGAGGTCAAGAAAGGCCAAATCTTCGCCAAGAAGGGCGACATGGCCGCCTTTTTCACCAAGACGGCCATCGCGCCGATTTCCGGCGTCATCGACTCGATCAACGACCAGACCGGCATCGTCACCATTGCCCGCCCCTTCAAGGAGGTCGTCGTCAAGGCCTACATCGAAGGCGTGGTGGACGAAGTCATTCCGAATCGCGGCGTCTGGGTCGCGACGCCGGCCGTGCGCCTGACCGGTATCTTCGGCCTTGGCCGCGAGACTCACGGCGAGCTGAAGATGCTCTGCAGCCGCCCGGACGAGCAGCTCACGGCGGACAAGATCACTCCCGACTGCGCCGGCAAGATCATCGTCGGTGGCGCATTCGCCACCAACGAAGCCCTCAGCAAAGCCCTCGAGGTTGGCGCCAAGGGGGTCATCACCGGCACCGCCAGCTACCTTAACATCGTCCGCTCGCTCGGCGTCAAGCTTGGCGTCGGCATCACCGGGCAGGAAGATGTGGGCATCACCGTCATATTAATGGAAGGTTTCGGCTCCCTCAACATGCGCGAGGAAGCGTTCAACATTCTCAGGCAGCTCGAGGGCCGGCGGGCGTCGATTAACGGCGCGACGCAGATTCGCGCCGGCGCCATCCGCCCCGAGATCATCGTCCCGTTCCCCGATTATCAAGGCGAGCTGGCCCAACCGCGCGTCATCGATGAAGAGCTCTCGGTCGGCTTGCGGGTGCGGATCATCAATGATCCGTGGTTCGGGCAGATGGGGACGGTTGTCAACATCCCGCGCGAGCCGCGCGTGGTCGAGACTGAGGCGAAGGTCCCCGTGGTCGAGGTCAAGCTGGAGACCGGCGAGATCGTCACGGTGCCGCGGCCGAACGTCGAGGTGTGGTGAACGCCGCTGCACAGGGCTTCACTCCACGGGATCTTCGGTCCGACATCATCAAATGGCCAAAGGAAGTCGGGCCGAAGAGCCGGTTCCGTTCAGCCCTTCTGCAGCGGTCTGGAGAAGACAGGCTTTGGCAGCGAAGTCCCAGGTGGCCGCGAGACTGGGCGGCGGCGTGAGAAAGTAAAGTTAGGGCCTCGTGTGAGGACCTGTCGTCGAGGACCGCACCGGGATTAATCCGAACTCATGCGGAAAATCCCGGTGCGGTCCACTCCTCCCTTGGCTTCGACGCGAGGACCGAGCGTCTCTTTCGCGCGTCTCTTTCGCGCGCCTCTTTGGCGCGCCGAGGGGCCGTTCTTTGTCCGCCATCGGCGTAAGCGAATACAACGAGCGGCGGCCGGAGAGCCGCCGCTAGAACTGTCACATTGTAGTCTGCAGGGAGGCACCCTAGAATCCGTCAGTGATGCGCCATTTGCCCTGGTCGAGGCGCATGCCGAAAGTTGCTTCGACTGTTGTGTCTTTGCCGTCTTTGGTGCGCGTAATGGTGAAGACCATTGAACTCTGCTCGGCGCCGAGATAACCCTTTTTATACTCGAATTTGGTGATCCTGCCGAGGCTACTGTCTTTGTCCTGCAAGAGCTTGGTGAACGAATCGAGGCTGTACTTTTCCTTGGCGAAAGAGCTCAACATGTCGTAGGCGGCGCCGTAATCGCCTTTTTGAATGAGAGTCAGGAAGTCCGAAACGATGCTCTTTGGGTGAGACTGTCCGCAGCCGCTCAACACCATTGCCGCGATCAAGGCAACGAGGACGACTGCAATGATTCCCCGCTTCACCGCACAGGCCCCCTCCGGGAGAATGTTTGGTAAAATCATATTCTTCCGTCATATAACATTTCCTGCTGAGACATTGACTGCAAAACAAGATTTTCTATTTTGGTACACTCAAATTACCTGCCGCTAAATGGTTTTCGGCTGACCGGGGTGCGTCACCGCATCCGCATTTGCCGCGGTTGATTAGGACAACCTAGGCGTGACGGCCACATTATGGTATCGGAAGGATAAAGGCTCGTCCCGCCGAATCTAAGACGTCTGGACGCCCATGTGTCTGAACGCACATCTGGAGGAGTGATCTTGGTGGAAGAGCTGACAGCGAAGCGCCGCGATGAGCTGATCGATTGGTTTGTCGATCAGTGCGTGAAGCGCGGACTGATTGCGCCGGCGATAATGTTTCTCGAGGTCAATCGCCCGATGACCTTTATCGCCAGTTCCTTCGCAACGTTCCTGGCACCGATCGTCGGGGTGGCTCTCCCGCCTAATCTCATGGAAGAGATCGCTGCGCTGCTGGAGGACCGCAAGAACATTGACGTGATAATCGACCGGCTCGAGCGAGCGGCCGACGAGCAGACGCGCCGCGAGCAGGAGCGCCGGGCGAGAGTTCAGGAAGAGCGGCGGCGTCGCCGTTTGGCGCGCCAAGGGAAGCCGACGGAGAATGATGCCAACAGCGCTTCTGGCCAGAACGAGCCAACGGAGAGTGGGCGATAACGCCTGACGCCGGCGGCTGGATTCATTTATACGGCGCGCACTGCATCCCTAGAGAAAAAGAATGCCTGAAAGGCCGCAAATTCCCATGAAGGGATTTCGCGAGTATGCGCGAATATCGTTTGTTTGTTGGTACCGAACCGAGCAGTTAGGCTTCTTCGCAGAAAGGGAGGAGACGCAAGTTGTCTGAAGCCAAGCCCAAGTACGAGCTCAACCGGGAGATCAACTCGATCCTGGCGACCGACTGCGGCAGCACGACAACCAAGGCCATTCTCATCGAGAAGGTCGATGGCGAGTACCGCTTGATCGTTCGCGGCGAGGCTCCGACGACGGTCGAAGCGCCATTCGAAGACGTGACCGCCGGCGTTCGGAACGCCATCCGCGAGATCGAAGAGCTCCAGAATCGCAAGTTTCTCGATGAGAACGGAGTCATCACGCCGCGGCGGCCGGACGGCAGCGGCGTCGACATCTATCTTTCGACCTCGAGCGCCGGTGGCGGCCTGCAGATGATGGTGGCTGGCGTCGTCAAAGCGATGTCGGCTGAGTCCGCCCAGCGCGCCGCGCTCGGCGCCGGCGCCATCGTTATGGACGTCATTGCCGTTGACGACGGCCGCGAGCCCTACGAGAAGATCCAGCGCATCCGCCACCTGCGCCCGGACATGATCCTGCTCTCCGGCGGCATTGATGGTGGCACCATCACGCACGTCGTCGAGATCGCCGAGTTGATCGCGGCGGCCGAACCGAAGCCGCGCCTCGGCATCGGTTTCAAGCTGCCGATCATCTATGCCGGCAACAAAGATGCCCGGTCGCACATGCAGGAGACGCTCAGCCAGAAGGTCGACCTGCGCATCGTGGACAACATTCGCCCGGTGCTCGAGCGCGAAGTCCTCGGCCCCGCCCGCGAAGAGATCCACAACCTGTTCATGGAGCACGTCATGGCCCAGGCGCCGGGCTATAACAAGCTGATGAAGTGGACCGAGGTCCCGATCATGCCGACTCCGGGCGCCGTCGGCATCGGCATTCAGAACGTCGGCAAGACCTACAACATGAGCGTGGTCGGCGTCGACATCGGCGGCGCCACCACCGACGTCTTCTCGCTGTTCAAAAACGAGCAGGGCGAGGACGTCTTCAACCGCACCGTGTCGGCCAACCTCGGCATGAGCTACTCGATCTGCAACGTCCTCCTCGAAGCGGGCGTAAAGAACATCATGCGCTGGGTCCCGTTTGACATCGACGAGGCCGATCTGCGCAACCGCATCCGCAACAAGATGATCCGCCCGACGACGATCCCGCAGACGCTGGACGAGCTCATCATCGAGCAGGCCATTTCGCGCGAAGCCCTCCGCCTGGCGTTCGAACACCACAAGAGCTTGGCGGTCGGACTGAAGGGCGTCCAGCAGCAGCGCTCCGTGGGCGACATGTTCGAACAGACCTCGTCCGGCCAGACCCTCATCAACCTGATGGATCTCGGCATCATCGTCGGTTCCGGCGGCGTCCTGTCGCACGCGCCGCGTCGTGTCCAGAGCGTCATGATGATGCTCGACGCCTTCCAGCCCGAGGGCGTGACCTGGCTGACGGTTGACTCGATCTTCATGATGCCGCAGCTCGGCGTGCTCGCCACGGTCCATCCGACGGCTTCGGCGCAGGTCTTCGATAAGGACTGCTTGATCCGCCTCGGCACTGCGATCGCTCCCGTCGGCACCGCCAAGGAGGGCGAGGAAGTCCTCCATGTCAAGGTCACCCTGCCGGACGGCCGGGTCGTCGAAGAGGTTGGCCACTACGGCGAGATCAAGGCCATCCCGCATCCGGAGGGCAAGGCCGAAGCGGAAATCCGACCGCTCAAGGGCATGGACGTCGGCGCCGGCCGCGGCCAGACCCTGCGCACGACCCTCGAGGGCGGCGTCACCGGTATCATCCTCGATTGCCGCGGCCGCCAGCCGTTCACGCTGCCCGAGGAGAAGAGCGCGCGCATCAAGAAGCTGGTCGAATGGATCAAGTCCATGGATGTCTATCCGATGGACGCCTTCGAGAAGCTCGTCTCGCGAAGCTAGTCAAGTAGTGGGGAGGATGGACTGACATGGCACACGCCTATACACCTGGCCTTAAGGTTGCCGAAGAAGCTGTCATTACGAAGCGCCGCCGCCTGCCGCTGCTTGGCCAGGTGCTGGTGAAAGTCGGCGACGAGGTGGAGCCCGATACGATCGTGGCGCGGACCGAACTGCCGGGCAACCCGCACACCATCAACGTCGCCAATAAGCTTGGCGTCGAGAGCGAAGACGTAGGCCACTACATGCTGAAGAAGGCCGGCGACCCGGTTAAGAAGGGCGAAATCATCGCCAAATACCGCGCGTTTTTCGGCCTCATGAACCGCGAAGTCACGTCGCCGCTCGACGGCGTCATCGAGAGCGTCTCCAGCGTCACCGGCCAGGTCGTCATCCGCGAACCGGCCATTCCGGTCACCATCGATGCCTACATCAAGGGCAAAGTGATTGAGATCATGGAACGCGAGGGCGTCGTCGTCGAGACCAAGGCCGCTTTCATCCAGGGCATCTTCGGCGTCGGCGGCGAGACCCAGGGCGTCATTAAGATGGTTGCCAAGACGCCGGACGACGTCCTCGACGGCAAGGACGTCCCGGCCGACGCCAAGGGCAAGATTCTTGTCGGCGGCTCGCTGATGACCGCCGCCGCGATCAAGCGCGCGGTGGAAGTGGGGGCCCGGGGCATTGTGGCCGGCGGCATCATCGACAGGGATCTGATCGATTTCCTCGGCTACGACATCGGCGTCGCCATCACCGGCCACGAGGACATTCCGCTGACGCTGATCGTCACCGAGGGCTTCGGCAAGATTCGCATGGCTGAGAAGACCTTCCAGCTGCTGAAGGCCGTGGACGGCGAGACCGCCTCGATCAACGGTGCCACCCAGATTCGCGCCGGCGTCATGCGCCCGGAGATCATCGTCCCCGGCCACAAGGCGCGCGCGAAGGCGATCGAGTCACACATCGAGGAGGGCCTCGTGCCCGGCACGCCGATCCGCATCATCCGCGAACCGTACTTCGGCGTCCTGGCCACGGTCACCGAGCTGCCGCCCGAACTGCAGGTCATCGAGACGGAGGCCCGCGTCCGCATCCTCAAGTGCCGTCTCGCCGACGGCCGCGAGGTCACTGTGCCGCGCGCCAACGTAGAGATCATCGAAGGCTGAAGACAGAACCGGGGCCGCGACGGAGGTCGCGGCCCTTTGCCTAATGACGGTA
>Ga0315298_1006550_pt1 | contig 15843 bp, 17 predicted proteins | sample WHS_1_MG_FD_203077 | JGI IMG/M metagenome (GOLD analysis project Ga0315298, IMG submission 203077) | Extremophilic microbial mat communities from Washburn Hot Springs, YNP, Wyoming, USA - WHS_1_MG | ecosystem: Environmental > Aquatic > Thermal springs > Hot (42-90C) | place: USA: Wyoming... | reverse complement strand
CCTCTTTGAATCTCATCTGCCGAATCTCCTGTAACACTCCTGCCCGCGCCATGAGTCACCTCCATGGTAACTCTTTAACCGGACAGTTTATGTGCTACAACCCCGGACAATTCATGAACTCCTAACATTAGTGACAAACAACTTGACGATGTCCGAGTTTTCCTGTACTATCCCTCTAATCTGAAACGACATAGCTGTCTGTTGTGCGCCATAGTGCACGAGGACGAATATTAGGTCGAGAGAGGCATGGGCATCCGAATCCGATTCACTTTGATCCTGGGCATTGTTGCGGCCGCGTGTTTGATTCTTCAGCCAGTCGGCAGCGAGGCCTTTATGCCGCCGCCCCACCCATGCGAATTGGAGCCCATGACCTATAGCCCGCCATCTCCCCCGCAGGTGGGAGGACCGCCGCCTCCGCCCATGTGCGGACCCTGTCTCCCAATGCGGCAGTATCCACGCAAGATCGTGGGACCGCCGCCGTGCTCCATTATCGTGTGTAAGTTCCTGCCGTCCAAGCCTGCCGACTTCAGGATTGCTCCTCCGCCAGCCTGCCCGCCGCCGCCATGCGCGCCTGTTTCCTGCACCCCCGACGCATGCGGCTACTGACAAATCGCTCCTGCAGGCAACCATTTTGATAAATTTCGCAGCGCCTCTGAGAGTCTCTCACTGAGGAGAGGACCTGCTCAGTTGCTTGCGGGCAAGTTTTTCAGGCGGGAGCTTGCGATGCGGGCTTGCGCTGAATGGGGGTAATCGGATATCAACTTCTGGAATATGATCCGCGCCGAACGATTGTCACCCATTTTTTCGAAAGCTTGCCCTTGGCGAAGAAGGCTGTTCAACTCCTTTTTCGATCCCGGGAATTCCTTGATGACGCGGTCGAACTGAAGCACCGCCTCATCGAACCTTCCCTGAGCAAAACGCGCCTCCCCCATCCAGTACACAGCATTTTGGGCAAGATCGCTTTTGGGGAATTTTGCGAGAAAAGCCTCGAAAAGCTTCACGGCTTGGTCAAAATCCCCGCTCTTATATGCGGCATATGCCTCCCGGTAGCTCTGCTCCTCGTTGGTTTGCGGGGGATTCACGAGCTCCAAGGGCGGCTGCTGAGTGGGTAGGCTTGCGCTGGATGTCGTTTTTTCGTTCTTGAGAGCCGCCTCGGGCGCGACTTGGACGCGTGAGGCTGTGGACGAGGCTGGCGGCTGAGGCCGGGCAGGGGGAGTTCTCGTCTCAATACCGAGCTGCTTTTCTATAAAGGAGACGCGCTCCTGTAGTTGTCGGAGCTCCGATTCGTTGGCTCCTGCTGTCTGCTGACGTTCAATCTGGTCCCGTAATCTTTGCATCTCCTGTTCCAGGTCTTGCATGCGGGCCGTGAGTCGCGCAGACGCGGGCGACGCGTCTGTGATGCCGGCAGACTGGGCAGGCTGCACATAAGGGAGCCCCGGAGCTGTCTGTCTGCTGAGACAGCCGGATACTGACATGGCTATCACACATATCGCCAAAACAAGCGGCCAGCGCAGGCTGGCTAACGTAATCGCTGCGCCGTGTGAGCCACGAGTTCGCATCGGACGCTTACCTCGATACGCGCAAAAACACGCGACGATTCTTAGACCAAGCCTCCTCGTTGTGCCCACTATCCACAGGGCATTCAGAGCCATACGACACTGTCTGTATCCGCTGGGGAGGTATGCCTAAACTCACCAGAAAATCCATAACAGCCCGCGCCCGCCGCTCGCCAAGCGCGAGATTGTATTCCGCAGTTCCTCGCTCGTCGCAATGCCCTTCGGCTGTGACCTGGACTTGGGGGGCTCGCTTCAGGAGCTCGGCATTGTATTGCAATGCAGATTGCGCCTCTGGCGAAAGCGTGTACTTGTCGAAGTCGAAATAAATAATCTTGAGCTCGGCCTGCATAGTCTGGAGCTCCTGCTCCGCAATTTGCCCCGAGCTGAGAGGCCCAACCGGCCCCTGTCCAACGGGTCCTGGTTTCACTATCTTCCGAGAACAGCCAGAGACCACGAAACACGCGAGTATTAGAACCAGCGCGGCCCTCAACACATACCGCACGATCATGGCGTTTCTCTCCTTTCAGCCCGGCGACTGAGCCCATCTATCGTCAATTTCGAGACCACGCAGGGCTCTTGCCTGCAACCCTCGAAACAGGAATCTGTATCTGACCGTACGCATCCATGACATAAATGAGTTTCTGGCCACTTCGATTGGATACAAAAGCAATCATTCTGCCATCAGGCGACCATGCTGGGTCTTGGTTTGATCCTTTGTTCGTCAGCACACGAAAATCACTTCCATCGACCTTGATCGTACAAATCTGAAAACGCCCGTCGATCCTGGCGCTGAACGCAAGGCAATCCCCTCGAGGGGACCAGTCAGGGTCCGTGTTGTACGAGCTTTGGAAGGTCACTCGTCTCGGTTCTCCACCGTTCACGGAAACGACGTAAATCTGAGGGCTTCCCGCTTGATCAGACACGTACGCGATGGCCGACCCATCCGGCGACCACGAGGGAGAGATATCATTTCCCCGCCCATCAGTCAACCTTTTTATTATAGAACCTTCAATAGTTATCTCGTATATCTTAGGTATTCCTTGAAAGCTCAAGGACGCGGCAATCGTCCGACCGTCCGGCGAAAACCGGCCTGCCACGTTGAGACCAGCCCTGGCAGAGAGCGGCCAGCCTTGACCACGGGCGAGATCCCATAGCCAAAGGTCAGGCTTGTTATGAATGTACGTCGTGAATAGGAGACGTCCACCGTCAGGAGACCATTCGGGCGACAAGTTTATTGCGCCGTTGGCTGTGACCTGTCGCAGATTGTGTCCGTCGTAATCCATAGAGAAGATTTCCCGCGTGGGCGCTTCCCCGGCAAAGGCGATTCGCGTTGAAAAGCATCCCTTTACATTGGTGAGCTTTTCCATGACGAGGTCCCCAAACCGATGAATCATCCGGCGGTGGTCTGCGATCTTGCCTCTGAACCGTTTTCCCAGCTCGATGCGCCGGAGCGGCACGTCATAGAGTCTCGCCTCGAGAATGAGTTCATCGCCGACGACCTCGTAATTGCCCAGCACGAGGGCTTGCACGCCCAACCTCGACCACTGATCGAAGTCTGGTTCAGCGTTTCCAATGGAAATGCTGACGCCAGAGCCGTCGATGACTTGAAACAATCCTGTCAAGCTCAGATCGTTACTGTGGATAGCAGCCAGGTCAGCTCCATTCAGCGGGCCCTGCGATTGCGACCAAAAGTGGGGCACCGCAATGGGCATCTTGACAAGATTTGGGTTGTCCACGTCTATTACGAGCTTGGCTTGGCAGAGGGGAGGAAGAGTCAGGACGCCAAAGACGCTCAACAATGCTGCCAATATGGCGACAATAGAAAAGCCCGAATGGCGCGGCCTTTCACGCCAGATGCATCTCTGTCGTCCTACGGAAAAGGTGGTCATGTCCCTGCCATGTTGATGGAATGCGCTGCTTGCGTTGCCAAAAACTCTCGTGAAATTTGCGGGCATCGCTGACGTGTCGGATGGGCCAACATCTTGCCATCCAACTGAGAGAAGCAGGGCGAACCGAGCCTCGGGTTTGGCGTCAGACTCATTGTATCCCGCCAGGGGAAAACCTCAGCGCAAGGCCCCCTGCCTGCTTGATCTTTTCACGGATCTCGAGCGGCATAGGCGGGAAAGGAGAAGCGAGAAAAACGGCTCTCATGGCTGATTTGTCAAACAACGGGTCTCCCGAAGTTTCGTCAACAGTGGCTTCGAGCAGGCGACCATCTTCCGCCAGCTTGACGCCAATGACCGCGAATTTTTCCATTTTGCGATTGTCGCCGATGAGGGACCAATGGGCATTGATCCGGCCGCGTACGTCCTCGAACCACCGGACAAAATCTTCACTCAGGGCCGATCCTCTGGCCGCGCCCCCTCTTTGGCCGCTCGCCAAACCGTTTGATTCACGAGAGGTTGGCTGATCCTGCTTCTTCTTCTCGACGTCGGATCGTATTTGGGCAAGCCGTCTTTCCAAGAAATCTTTCGGCTCGTCCTTCTTCTCGGCCGTCTTTGTCTCCTGTTTTTTGGAAGGCTCTGGCTTGGCGTCCTCGATGCGTCGAGGCGACGCCTTTCGCTTTTTCAACGGTATAACCGCGGCCTCCGTTTGATTCGGCGTCTTATACGACACAACCTTCCTTTCAGCATCAGGAGCGACCGCAGGCAGTTCCTGCGGCGCTGGAGGCTCAGAGACCTCGGGCTGCTGCATCCTTACCGGCCCACGTGAAATGGTCTGTACAATAGGACTGGCAGAAGGTTGGTCAACCAGCGATACCCGAGCAACTCCTTCCTGCTGAATAAGCGATCGATGCGGCGAAGAGAGCGACGCCATACACACTAAAAAGATGACCAATACATGCAGGGACGCGGACATGAACAACATGACAGGCGTCGCTGCATCGCTGTGTTCAGCGCCGAACATGCTCATTTTGTTGGAGACAGCTCCTGTTTTGGACTGGTGATCATTCCCAGGTTGGTAATCCCCGCATTGCGCAACGCTGCCATTATCCTCACGACAACGCCGTACGGCACCGATTTATCCGCTTTCAGGTACACCTCTTTTGAGGGCGAATCTTTCGTCGCCTCAAGAATCTTCTCAGCCAGCGCATCCTCTTGTACGGCAACGTCGTTGAGAAACACGTCGCCTTTGTCTGCAACGGTGATAATAAGGGGCGTCTTTTCCTGCTCTTTTTCCATGGGCGCGGCTTTGGCCTGAGGCAATTCCACGTTGATTCCCTCTTGCATCATCGGCGCCGTGACCATGAAGATGATCAGGAGCACAAGCATGACGTCCACGAGGGGCGTCACGTTGATCTCTGCCATGGCAGCCCTTTGGGGTTGCCTCATGCTAAATGCCATCCCTCAGTCCCTCCATTTCAGCCAGATCCATCCACAAAGCAGGACCTGTTTCCATACTCTATCGCCTTTTCCAATAGACTCGTTCTATGATGTTCACGAGTTCCGACGCAAAGTTGTCCATTTCTGTCCCTATGATGTTGATACGGCTCAAATAATAGTTGTAAAAGATGACCGCGGGTATTGCGGCCAAGAGACCTGCCGCGGTGGCAATGAGCGCTTCTGCTATGCCAGGCGCCACCACCGCCAACGACACGCTCTTCATCACCCCAATGCGTCGAAACGATTCCATGATGCCCCAGACCGTCCCAAAAAGCCCAATGAATGGGGCTGAGCTACCAGTGGTCGCCAGAAAATTCACCCCGCGCTCCAATCGCGTTCGTTCCGCCGTCACGGCCTGCTGAAGCGATCGAATCACGTTGTCCATCCCGGTTCTCTCATATTCAGGTTCCTGCGAGGCCTCCTGCGCAGTCTTTTGTCCTGCACTCTGCTGCGCACTCCATATCCTCATGAGCTCGGCGTATCCCGCCTTGAACACGTGGGCCACCGGGCTGTGGGTGAACTGCTTGGCCTCGGCATACAGAATGGAAAATTTGCGTAATTCCCGAAATGCGTCAAAGAAGAGCTGGTCATCCTTCTTGGCTTTTGAAAGCTGATATGCCTTGGTCAGTATGATGCCCCAGCATACGATTGAAAAAACCAACAGGAGTATCATCACTCCCTTCACGACCCATCCAGCCCCCATGATGATCATCCAAATGGTCTGATCGTCTCCGACCGGAAGGGGCAGTGAGGCGGCAAATGCCTCTGTCATTGCATCCATCTCCTTTCTTGGAGTCCCTGATTCATTATTCCACCGAGCGGATAATGTCAAGTAAAACCTTTTTATTACAACTTGTTATATAAAATAGTAAAGGTAGATTCTTTCTATGCTGCCTAGCATCCCTCTAGAACAAACGCCAACGCCTTGCCAACTCTCTCTCCTTTCAACGACATCATTCTCTTTTTTTCTGCGTCGCTGTCGCCCATGACTTCATAGTCTGAAGAAATAAAATTACAAGTAGTTATTTTTAATATCTAGACAATAAATGAGATAAGGAGTTCCGCTTATTCAAAAAAACCGCTTGAAAAGCGCCGCACAAAGCCGTCCCACGCGGCGCAGCCCGCGGTCTGTTGCAGCCATGCGAAATACCTTGACACAATGCGGTGGTGTGTTGTATTTCTATAAGAAAATTGAGAGGATATGATGCCATTTCGGATCGTCGTGGCAGACAAGGACCCCCAAACGGCCGCGGAGTTGACAAACATCGTCGCGGACAGAGGCATCGAGTGTCTGCACGTCGATAGCGCCGCCGAACTGAAACAAGCCATAAAAAGCCAGAACCCTTCCCTTATCATGCTGGCCCCGCTGCTCAAGGATACTCCTCACTGGCGCGCCGCCCAGAAGATTGTGGCGGCGATCAAGAAATCGCGGGACTATGCCCAAACGCCGGTGGTCATTCTCACGGGACATCCGAACGGGCCTTCAGAATCTCAGCTCCAGACGCTCGGGGCAGACGCGTATCTCTCTACGCCCTTGGATTCGGCCGAGACGCTGCGAGTTGTGGAATCTTTTTCAGGCGCGCCTGCGTCGCCGTCAACCCAAATTGACGACGATGATATCGTTATTGACTTCGATGACGACGAGGAAGAAGCGGAGAGTTATGTGGAGGACAAGCCTATGGAGCTCACATCGCACTCAGCGAGGACTCTCCAAATTGATGAGGCCGCGCCTCCAAGCGATGACCTGTCCGAGTCTCCGCGCGTTGAGATCAGCGAAGAGCTACAGCGTGGCAGCGAGGGCGAAGAATCCACGGACCTCTCTTTTCAGATGGATACTGTGGGCGAGGAAGTGGAGACCCTTGATGCTCTGGAGCACGGCTCTCTTGAATATGCTGATGTTCCAACAGGTTATCCTGAGCAGCCCCTTGAGTTGATCCAGGAGCCCTTTGACGTTGTCGAGTCGGGAAGGCAAGAGGACGATTCTTCTGATTTGCAGAGAGACTTTAGCCCGGAAAGCGACGAGCCGCCTGAGCCTGAGCATTCTGCGCCCTTGTACCAGCATGAAGCGCCACAGGTAGAACCATTGAGCGTTGAGGACAAAGAGGTCCTTTTATCAACTCTGCAGAGAATTCTGCCTGATAAGGACGCCATCCTCGACCACCTCACGCAGACCGTTGCTGCGGCCCTCCCTCGCCGGGAAGAACTGCTCACCTTGGTGAGCGAACGCATCGATGCGTCGCTGCCATCCCGTGAAGAGATCATGACAGCGGTCGCCCAAAGGCTGCCTCCCAGCTTGCACACGGGCGCTTCTCAGATCGAGCCGATGGCCGAGTCGTCTTCTGCTGGATCGGCGACGGAGCTCGTTGAGCCATACCTCGAAGAGCCGCCTGCGACAATACGCCAAGCCTCGGACGAAGTTGCGGCAAAGACATCCCCGCAGACGCTGCGAGCGACCTCATCCGACCTTACGGTCGATAGCCTCGTGAGGAACATCATTCACGAACGAATAGATGAAATCATGCCTGATCGAGACCAGATTCTCCAGTGGATTCGCAACGAAATTGAAGCGCGCATCCTCGACACCGTTGAGAGGATCATCAGGCAAAAAGTAGAAGAGATAACCGCGGACGCCTCCGCGGAGGGCGTCTAGGGGTCAGCGGCGACTTCTCATCCTCGCCTGTTTCCCCAGCGAAGCTCTCTCCTCCCGAACAGCAAGCCTTCTTGCCGTGTCTGAGGCAAACGTCATTTTTCCAAGGTAGCATAAATAGGGCAATTTGCGCAGGGCGACATGACTGCCGGCGACGCTTCTACATGAGTCGATCGGTATTTTCGTTGCGTTCGACGAATGCCCCTCGATATGTCGAGACACGTCCTCTTCGTCCATTTGCCTTTGAGCGCCTTGCACTCGATAAATTCGTGGGCTTCCAACCATGCTTGGGCGTCTGTGTACACCATCGCACACTCTCCTGGATAACCAAACCTATACCCAAACGCTGCCCTGCCCTAAGAGGACAATCACAAACGGAAGAAAACAACACAATTGAACTAATCGAGATTATAACTTACGAATCATGCATGTCAAGGGATGCACGTTTGGACCGCCATGGGAATCAGGGACGGTCAACCAGCGTTTTGCCAATCGCCCTGCATCCTGGATTCCATGCGAGCGACCGCGGCGGCCAAAGCCGGTTCCGCGAATGTGAAGCGAGCTCCTGCTGTCTCGTACAGCACAGGGAGCGAGGCAACGCCGCCCAGCGAAAGGGCATGTCGATAGCGTTGCACCGCGTTTACAGGGTTCTTCTCGAACTGTTCCCACACTTGCACGGCTCCAAGCTGCGCCAATCCATATTCCACGTAGTAGAAGGGAACCGTATGGATGTGGAGTTTCCTCTGCCATCCGGTGGCCAACTCTTCGTCAAGTCCACTCCAATCCGTCCAATTCATGAAGCGGCGCTGCAAGAGGGCCCACTGCCGGTCGCAATTTTCCGGACGCAGCGCGTCCTCTGGATGTTCATATACCCAGTGTTGGAATGCGTCCACTACCGCCATATACGGCCAAAAGAGGATACCCTTTTCCAGGTGTTCATTAAAAGCGCGGGCTGCATCCTCGTGAGAATAGAATCCGCCTTTGTCCGATTCGAGGAAGTTTCCTGCGAGAAGTTCCATAGACATGGACGCCACTTCAGCGAATTCCATGGGCGTGTGCCGCTGATGATAATAGGGCAAGACCTCCCTCTCGAATGTATGGAACGCGTGTCCCGCCTCGTGAAGGAGCGTCTGGACGTCGTCGTGTACGCCCACTGCATTCATGAAAATGAAAGGCTTTTTCGAGGCTGCAAAATCGGTGCAATATCCGCCAGGCGCTTTATTCTTCCTGTTCTCGAGGTCCAAAAGGCCCTGCTGAATCATTACCTGGAAGTAGGCGCCCAATTGATGGTCTATGGACTCGAATATCCTGGCGCATCGCCACGTCAATTCAGCAGCGTCGCTGAATGGTTTAAGCGGCGGTCTTCCAATGGGATCCACATCCATATCCCATGGTCGGAGGGTAGTAAGCCCCAGGATTTCCTTCCTCCTTTTGCAAAGCCGCGCCGCGCACGGTACCACAACTTTCTCGATGACATCATGGAATCGTTTGCAATCTTCCGGGGTGTAATCAAATCGCATCAACTGCTGCCAGCGAAAGGAGCGGTAGTCCTGGGCGTCGGCATTTTTCGCAATCTTAAGACGCAGTTCGAGAAATTTCACCCACAATTCGTTGATGGCATCCCTGTCTTCGAGCTGCCTGTTGAGAGCCGCATGCCAAGCCTGTTCCCTTGTCGTTCGATCGCGATTCTGGAACAATGGCCTCAACTGAGAAACAGTGCGTTCCTCTCCCTCCCACATGACAGTCTGAGACCCGATTATCCTGTCATACTCGCTCTCGAGCTTGCGCTCCTCCACAAAAAGCGGAAGATTTTCCTGTCGAAAAAGCTCGATCTCCTGCTTGATCCGTTCGAAGGGGAGCTGAAAGCCAGCAGGTACCGCGCCAAACTCCAAGAGTTTTTTCTTTAACGCTTGTTCCTGCTCCTCGGCCCGCGGAAAAACCTCCTCCAGAAACGCGTGATAGCGAGCTCGCGCTTCCTCATCCGAGGTATTCACCGTTGTCGCAACGTACAAACGAGAAAAGCTCTCGTCAACGGCTTCGCTCAAGGTCGTCCATTGTGCCAAAAACTCCTCGACATCCTGGCCGCGGCTCCCGACCAGGTCGCGATAGTATTCTTCAAAATCGTTCCACGTCCATTTTGGCAGATTTTGGGGAGAGAGGGATGACAAATCCATGATAAAAGCTTGCTCCAAATCTTGGCTAGAGATGCGTCAGTTTTCAGTCCGAGGTATTCTGCGGACCTTCAAGTAGTATTTGCCGTCCGCGTTGCAGCCTATGACCCCTTCCGCTACCATGTATTCCAGGGCCTTTCGGCGATAATCTCGCATGCCGATACGCAGTATCGTCCCTCTGGAATACGCGAGCTCCGCGGCTGTGGACTCCGCGAATGCCGCTCGTTCCTCCAAGTCGTCAATAATTGAACGCGCCGCGTTTTGGAGGCGAATGGCCACAATATGCCGCGTCGCAATGAATACCGCGACCAGCAAGACCAATCCTACTGCTATCTGCCCAACGTCATTCATCGCGGCGCAATGCGTCGTCCACGATCCGTCAGTATCCGAAAGAGAGATCAGTCACTTTCAGTTCATCGGCTATCTGGTGCACGCCGGGGTATTCAGCCACTATTTTCATGAGCTTGTCTTTATCTTTCATGTCCCGTACGCGCCCCGAGACTCTAATGACCCCTTCCGGCAACGCCTCGATTTCAACGAGCCTTGCGACCGATGACGTCAGCCGTTTACGAACCGTCGTCTCGATTTTTTTTGCCAGGGCCATGTTCTTGAGGTTTTGCTGAACCTCTTCGGGATTCACGACCGGTTCCATCTTTTCGACTGCTTGCACTATGATGTCTGCCGCCGCGCCAGAGGTATAGCGCGCCGTGTTCATGATGAGATCGTACAGCGACCAATCATTGGGGTCCACATGAAAGATCGAGTGCATGAGTCCTTCTCGCTCGTGGTCAGACCTGCGGACGAATTCCTCTGCCTCTTCCCGAGTGAAGTTGTACCGCTCCATGATCCGTTCCACCCGCAATGCCTTGGGCGCGACGAGGCGCGCGCGAAACACGCCCGGGATGTCGCGCAGGATTATCTGAGCGCCTCGACCGACAAGGACTACATTGCCCTTGGATGCCTCTTCAAAGGTGAGGGCCATGAACAAACTCGTGTGGGTAGGACGATCAAAGAATATCCTCTCAAAGAAGCCAGGCCCATGTTCGGTTTCGAATGTGGTGCACACATCCTGATATTCCGGATCGCAGCCTTGAGCCAGTTCGTGCACCTTGGCGAGGCTCACGAGTTCCAGCCCCATCCTACGCGCAACCACTGCGGCGACTATGTCCCCAAAGGACCCCACCAGCCTCGATATGGTAACGATTTTCATGCTATTCCTCGCTTATTCCACGCTGTTCACCTTGACGGATTCGCAGAGCGCTATGATGCCATTTTTTCTGTCAGTATATTATCTGCTATCCGAGTTGGCGAGAAGTTTTCGCCTCGTCAGAGTTGCCCGGGCTGAAAATTAGTTTGCTGATAGCCTTGATCTTTAGTCTGCGTCACGGCGGTCTTGCCCCGAGCCGCGCCTCGATTTGCTGCGGCTGCGAGCCTGGGGCCCCTTCAGATTGTCATAGTAGGACAATTCAGCCGTCAGAGCAACATGTTCCGAAGAACCTGCCTGCTGAACTCAGGAACTTCTTGAAAGACAAAGGGAAGCGCTTGAGCCTTTATGACAAAGATGAGCTCCAATCTGATCATTGCTGCTGGGAGCGGTTGCAACAGGAGTCGGTGATGAAACCACACTTGCCGAAAATTCGGGTCTGGTTTAGACATATATGCGCCAAGAGAAGGGATGCGGGTCTCATATCTAGCTGACGCTCAAACCAGTGCAACCTGGTCGGCCTTTTGGCGGCGAAGCTTGGCGCCCGACACGCTAAGGAAGGGCCTGTTAGCCTTTGGTGGGATAACAAAGGATTACCATGCTACTCGGTCATATTGCCGTGGCATCAATTGCCAAACAGACTATTTTTCAAGAAAGGAGCTTCCTCTTCCTTTTAGGGGCATCTCTCATGCCTGACCTCATCGATAAGCCTGCGCAGATTTTTTTCAACTTACCGGGCCGCGGCGTCGGCCACTCACTCATTGTATTTGTTGCGATAACCTGCCTTGCGCTGATGGTTTCCCCCAGGCTGAAACTTCCCAAAGGGATTGTAACCGCGGGATTATGCATGTGGTTCTCCCATTTGGCTGGTGATTTTCTCGAATGGCACATCCTTTTGTGGCCCTTTTATCAAGCGCCCATGGAAATCTATCCCCGGTTCGATTTATCTGAGAAACTCTACCAATTCTATATCGCGCGAATGTGGCCGGAACAATTTTGGCTTGAAATAGTCTGCATCACGGCCGCGACGGCGGTCTTCGCGATAAAATCGTACCGCATCCGCGCCTTGTTCCACGAGAGATAGCGCTTTGCGTGCATGCCGAGCGGCGTGCGTCGGCGAAGCCAGCCTATACTGATTCTCGCCATCTCCGTTGGGATGAGGTCTGCACCATGCAGTTTTTGTGAGTGTTTTCGGAAATCGCGATATATTCCCCAAATACATGAGAAGGAATGTGATCCCCCGCCAGACGTTGCCAGCGCGTTTCGCATCTCCGAAACAACTCGACGCGGCGCGTTGGCTGATTTACACGGACGCCCCTTTGTGATAGGAAGTTCCCACGCCAAGAGCCGTTGCCTGCGGCAATGGCGCGGCCAATAGTGTGGCGTTAGCACCGCGGCGTCACAGACGGCAGGAATCAGCGTTTTGTAGCTCGGGATGAAGCATCTTAGACCCTACCTGAAATTACTCAGACCCTCACAGTGGATAAAAAACGGTTTTGTCCTCATGCCCCTCATTTTCAGTGGGGACCTCTTTATGCCGGACGCAGTGATGAAGGCTTTCGGCATGTTCATTGCCTTCTGCGTGGCCGCATCCGCAACGTACATTATTAATGACTACATGGACATAGAGCAGGACCGCATACATCCCAAGAAAAAAAACAGACCCCTCGCCAGCGGCGCCATCGCGCCGAGAAATGCGCTTGTGATCGCCGGGCTGTTAATAGGGGGGCTATTCGCGACGGTGTTCTGGCTCAACATCGCCTCAATAGCCATCATGGCTCTCGCTGCATACCTCGTCCTGCAACTTGCCTACTCTATCTATCTCAAACACATTGTGATCATCGATGTGTTTGCCCTGTCCACGGGGTTTCTATTCCGAGTTGCCGGCGGCGCTGCGGTGATCAACGTATCGGTCTCGAGCTGGCTGTTGTTATGCACATTTTCTGTCGCCATCTTCCTCGCCCTGGGCAAGAGGCGGCATGAGGTAGTATTCTTGCCCGAGGATGCAGTCAACCATAGACCCGTGCTGGAGAGCTACAGCGTCCTGTTTCTCGATCAGCTCCTCCAGGTTGTCACTACTTCCACCCTTATTTTCTATTGCCTTTACTGCGTGAGAAGCACCCCCGACATGGGAACCAGCCCAGAAAAACTCATGCTCACTATCCCTTTCGTTACATACGGGATATTCAGATACATGTACCTTATTTACCACAAAGAAGACGGCGGCTCCCCAACCTCGATGCTTCTTACCGATGCCCCTTTGCTTGTGTGTACGATTCTCTGGTTGATTGCCTTTATCGTCATTCTTTATCTTTGATGGCTCGAGTTTGAATGAAATGGTCAAAAGGATGATATGTGTGGCGCCGCAGACTCGTCAACAAGGGTCGAAATACTGAAACCGAGAAACCGAAGGGACAAGAGAAGATGAAAAAACTGCTTTATGTCATATGGTTTGTGTCCCTGGCGGGCATTGGAGTCCTCATCGGCTGCTTCATCCATGCCACACGCGTGAATCAAACTACGCTTATGAGCGGCGTCGCGTTCGTCAGGGAGATGCCTTACGGAGAGCAGATAGTGGGCATGATTGAAACCGCGGTGTTTTCCTACCAAGAAAAAAAAGAGTTGGAAAGATATCGAGAAACGCACCAGGGGCAGATCCAGATCGATCCGGAAGTGCTCAAGAAGCACAAAGAACTCTACCGCGAGAGCCGCCCCCACCAATAGAAATAAAAAAACAATAAATCAGCATTATTAGGAATAAATATAAAACCATAACTTGACAAAGATCGTCCAACGTGTTAGCGCTTCCCCCGAAGCCTGTGGTTCTCGGGCTGCAGTCGGGTTGCCGACCTGATCCTCCATCATCTTCATAAACAGGACATCCCATGAGTATGGACAAATACGCCCATGACATCGATCTGTGCACTATTCCGGGAGAATTTCGTGAAAACTACCGGTTTCTCAGTGAACTCATACGCTGCAGGGACAAGAACCACGCTCTCGCCAAACGCGTCTCAAGCATAGGCGAGGTGAAGCTAGAGGCTTTGCATAGGAACCTAAATAGGCGGGAGGCCAAGATACTCAGAGATTTCCTCGCCGCGCTCCATGAGGAAGACCCCGATGGTTCTCCGGCGCCTGTTCCTGAGGAGCTGGAAGCTTCCATAAGGATTCGGAAGAGATCCACATGGCTGCCGTGGGAGGCTGAGGCCATTCGAAAGATCGAGAAATGGAGGGAGGACTTGGCCGCCATTCTCGAGAAAAGACGCCTTGACATATCACCGAACCGCCGTCGGAAAACGCGCGCACCCTCTGTGCTAGACCGAGGAACGTGCCCTGCGTCGCGTTCTCAAAGAAGTCTCGCCTCTCTTTGACAAAAGCGGCTGGTATTTGGACAGCTCGGGAAAGAGCATGAAAGCTTCATTTTGTTTTCGCTCTTGACCCTGTCGCTCGACTGGTCTAAAGTCGCTTACTGGTCAGCACCGTATAGTCATAGCTTTGTGATCGATTTGCATGGGGATCGCGGTCGTTTTACGCGCCCGCGCGATGCGGTCGTGTCTGCCAGAAGAGGAACAGAGGAACCAGACGCGCTCGCGCCTTTGACCTGACGAGATGAGAGCTCGTGCTGCGTGGCCTCCTACAGCGTGGGCGGAGCGTGCATGCCCATCGGCCTCATCTCAGTGGACCCGACACAGGCGTCGCATCGTGCAGACGCGCCTGAAATAGCGCGGTTGATTTTTCTTCGGAGCGCGGCCAGAACCTGAGCTATTACTTTCTGGAGAGTATTATAGCTCGAGAGAGCCAGAGAGGGCTTTCATTGTACCCGCAGGTTGATGCAGCATGCCGTCTCATGGAAAGGCGCCAAATCCCCCGCCAGGTCATCCAACAATTTTCTGCGATGCTCACAGAGGTGATCCAGGGGCAAAAAAGCTACGTGCCCCTCGATACGGTGTCTTCCCCAGACCAGTCGCTCTTGCTCGACCCTCACGATATGGCCAGCTCCTTAGATAGGTTTTCCCGACTCGGCGCTGAGTTGCTTCGCAAGGTCGTCGTCATAAAGCTCAACGGCGGGAGGAGCACCACCATGGGCGGAGAGGTCCCCAAGGGTATTTTGACGGCGAAAAACGGCCTTTCGTACTTGGACATCGTCTTGGGACAGATGAAAGCAGTGGAAAAACGCTGGGGAGTGCACGTCCCGCTCGCCTTGATGAACAGTTTCTTTACTCACCAAGCCACCGAGCAATTGCTCCGGACAAAAGATTTTCCCGTGATCACGTTTCTCCAGAATAGCGTTCCGCGAATTGCGGCTGATACATTCATGCCGCTGCAAACAGGGGCTGATGACGACTGGGCGCCGCCAGGGCATGGAGACGTGTATCTCAGTCTCAAACTGTCAGGGCTCCTTAATCAGCTTCTCTCCAGAGGGATCCGGTGGGCCTTTATTTCCAATATCGACAATCTCGCCGCATGCCTTGAGCCCTGGATTCTTGGTCTCATCAGGGAGCATAAGATAGACTTCCTCTTAGAAGTGACAGAGAGGACCGCTGCAGATAGAAAAGGCGGGACTCTTGTCGTGAAAGATGGTCGCCTCTTTCTTTTGGAAATCGCGCAAGTGGCGCCGGAAGAGCAGGACGCGTTCATGGATATCGAGCGCTTTCGAGTATTCAATACCAACAACCTGTGGGTCGATCTGGCGTCCCTTTCTGAGGCGCTTTCTACGCAATCGCTGCGTATGCCGGTGATTCAAAACAAGAAGACTGCAACTGGCCGTCATGTAATCCAGCTCGAACAGGCTATGGGCGCGGCAGTGTCCTCGTTCCCCAACGCCAGGGCGCTGAAGGTGACCAGAGATCGATTTTTCCCTACGAAAACAGTGGAAGATCTC
>Ga0315298_1006548_pt1 | contig 15845 bp, 12 predicted proteins | sample WHS_1_MG_FD_203077 | JGI IMG/M metagenome (GOLD analysis project Ga0315298, IMG submission 203077) | Extremophilic microbial mat communities from Washburn Hot Springs, YNP, Wyoming, USA - WHS_1_MG | ecosystem: Environmental > Aquatic > Thermal springs > Hot (42-90C) | place: USA: Wyoming... | reverse complement strand
CGCCACGGCCCCATTGAAGCACCGAAGCGATGCGGCGTCGGGGTTGGGATATTCATATCCGTGGCTCAAACGCCACGGCCCCATTGAAGCCGCGTAATGACTCCGGCGCCGAACAGTTTCCCCGCATATCCGTGGCTCAAACGCCACGGCCCCATTGAAGCCCCGTGACGACGGCCCGCGTGAATGCGTCCATCGCATATCCGTGGCTCAAACGCCACGGCCCCATTGAAGCCCCCGCAGCCCAATCGCGCGGCCACCTCACGCGTGATATCCGTGGCTCAAACGCCACGGCCCCATTGAAGCGGCATTCGTCTCGAATCTATCCGACGGGAGACCTCGATATCCGTGGCTCAAACGCCACGGCCCCATTGAAGCGAGTCCGCCCGCGGAGATTGACCTCGACGATGGAAATATCCGTGGCTCAAACGCCACGGCCCCATTGAAGCGTGCCCATACGAGCCGGTCAGCCGCCGCAAGGACATATCCGTGGCTCAAACGCCACGGCCCCATTGAAGTATATAGTTGCCGATGCGGTGCGAGAGATTCACGACATATCCGTGGCTCAAACGCCACGGCCCCATTGAAGCATAGGCACGGCGCTGAATGCAGGCGTGCTGGCTGGCATATCCGTGGCTCAAACGCCACGGCCCCATTGAAGAGCGATATACGAGGTCGCCATCGTAGCCCTCGGTCTCATATCCGTGGCTCAAACGCCACGGCCCCATTGAAGATTCGCGCCCTGAGCCATAGCTCGCGGGGCAATTTCATATCCGTGGCTCAAACGCCACGGCCCCATTGAAGCGATTGCGATAGAGCAGGTCAACTGGCGCAAGTGTAATATCCGTGGCTCAAACGCCACGGCCCCATTGAAGGTGAGGTTCTCGCTGGGCTCGGACATGGTATTCTCATATCCGTGACTCAAACGCCACGGCCCCATTGAAGGCCCCTCACCGGTACCGCCGATGCCATCTGTGAGACATATCCGTGGCTCAAACGCCACGGCCCCATTGAAGGAACAGCGGACGGTTGGTTGAGTCCGTTGCAAGCTCATATCCGTGGCTCAAACGCCACGGCCCCATTGAAGGGCAGTACTTCGACGATGGGGCTGTGCCCGCGGGCGCGAATATCCGTGGCTCAAACGCCACGGCCCCATTGAAGGCCGTATGGTCCGGCGCTGGGGGCGGGAGTCTACGTCATATCCGTGGCTCAAACGCCACGGCCCCATTGAAGGCGTGACATTAGGGTCCAGGCGCTGGTCTTATCAGCGATATCCGTGGCTCAAACGCCACGGCCCCATTGAAGCGGGGCAGCTAGGTACTATCTCCTTGTGAAATTACATATCCGTGGCTCAAACGCCACGGCCCCATTGAAGCCTTGAATGGGGAGACTGCGTACCATATGCGGGACATATCCGTGGCTCAAACGCCACGGCCCCATCGAGGTGGCGTAGCACGAGGTGGCGGCAGGGTAATACGCTGGTACCGGTTGCTGGAAGGCCACAACGTCATCTGCCGCGGCCCCTGTCTCGCGGCCTCCAGGCGCATCGCCGCTTCCTGCAGGCCCGGTCCGTGGATCCGGCGAAACTCACGCCCCTCGCCAGCGCCATGTTCTCCGGGGCGAGCCGCTGCGTTTTTTTTTGCTTGACATGCATAGAATCTCGATGTACAATTTGCATAGAAAGCCTATGCTCGGCAGGTTGCGAGGGAGGGAAGGATATGAGTTTCGACCCGGACCTGATGAAGGGAAGCATGGAGCCCGTGGCGCTCAGGATCATCAGCGAGGGCGAGCGGTACGGGTACGAGATCGCCAAACTGGTCAACGAGCGCACCGGCGGCAGGTTCCGCTGGAGGGAGGGGTCGCTCTATCCGTGCCTCCACAGGCTCGAGGCGGATGGCCTCGTGAGGTCGTTCTGGCGAGAGGCGCCGAACGGAAAGATCCGGAAGTACTACCAGATCACACGTCGCGGGCGACGGGAACTCGCAAGACGGACGCACGAGTGGTCGGAGTTCGCCACGGCAATGAACGCGATCCTCTTTTCCACGGGCGCGGCCTGACGGCCGACCGGAGCCCGGAGGAGCGTGCTCACTGCGACGGGCTGGCTCCTCGCGACCGGTTGGAAGATGTTCCACCTGCGAGGCTCACGCGGCAGGTTCCGCGCCACGTTCCTGCGCAGTCTCCTGCCGCTCATGGGAGCCGTCGTAATCGCGTTCGGTCTCGTCGCGCACACGAGCCTGATACTTCTCGAACATCATTACACCCGACTTCTGGAACGGCCGGGGACACGGTTGGGCACGGACGAGATAGAATTCAGCGTGTACCGTGAATACCGCGAGCATCTCGCGGAAAAAGCGCGAGAACTCGGCATTTCGGCGACGGATTCCAGTCCTCGCCTCTGAGGTCTCGCATAGCCGAAACACGAGAACCATTGTCCAGGCACTCTGGCGCCCAACCCGAGAGTCGTGCAGTGGCCGGTAGTTGAGAGCCATCTGGCCGCCGGCATCACACAGGCGGCGCCGCACGCAGCGCTGATGCGGGTAACGTCCCGAGCGACGATGACTCAACGGGCGGCGGGATTGGCGTAAGGCCGCGCGAGGAGGCGGGCCTGTCGCGCCCAAACCTCGGCCTTCTTGGCATCCCTGTACACCCGGAAGGTGCAGTGCGGCTCGGTGCGTGACTCGATGTCCATCACAGCGTACAGGCCGCAGGCCTCCATGAGGGGCTGGATCCACCCCATACAGTGGTCGCAGTAGAGTTCGAAGGGTTCGGAGTCGTTGTCCATGACCTTCGAGAGGCTCGGGCAGCGTTTCATGCGGAACTCGAAGTAGTCGTCGGTCTCTGTGAAGTCGACGTCGCAGTTCTCCTCCTTCAACGCTCGACGCCAGAAGTCTGCCGCGGCCTCGAGGCCACCGGCGCGGAACTTGTCGGCAAGTTCAGCGGTCTGAAGCCTGCCGATTTCGCGCCAGTAGGCCTCGAGATGTTCGCGGCCGCGCTCTGCCAGGGCCTTGAAGACTTCGTTGTAGAACCGGACGAAGTGATCGCTGGGGATCATGATGGCCTCCTGCGTATGGTCTGGACACACTTGCCGCAGCCAACGACCTCGGTGGTTATCTCGAAGGGGGTCCCCTCTGCCCAGGCCTCGTTGACGACCACAGTCTGCCGGCAGAAGGCGGGGTCCAGAGGGATGCCCCGTTTCTTCAGGTAATTCACCGCCGGACAGCGCCGCACGATCATGCGTATCCGGCCGCCCTCTCTCTTGAGTTCGTACTCGCCCCCCTCGCGGTCCATGAACCAGGTCCAGTGCTGCACGAGGTGCTCCGGGTCGCCGCGCTTGAGGTCATCGTGTATGGCTCTATAAACCTTGTGCGCCACGGTGCGAAGTATCTCGTCGAGAAATGCCTCCCCGTAATTCTTGCGGAGATATGCGATCGTGCCATTCATGATCCGATGAAAATCGAGGTGAACCTCGCCAGTCTCGGCGTAACGCATGTTCTGCTCTCCCCTGCTGTTCCCAAGTGCTATTCGACGGACCCCTTCCGGAAAGTCCAAGAAAAGCCAGCAGCCGACGCTTCTTTCGGTCCGGGCCCGATTGAATTCGTGGCGACCTCAAGTGAAGCCAGCGTAACCGATACCGCCTTCCTCTTTTTGGCCCGATCCTTCAGCGCCTGAACTATGCTTTCTTCCGAAGTCCTTGTCCCTGGGGACAACCCGTACGGCTCGCCTGGTGTACGCCACGGGGTCCATTGCGCCATGCGGCGACTCGCTGGCGAAGGACGCCTTCCAGTATCCAGACGGGCTCTCCGACACAGATGAAGGTGAAGCCGCGTCGAATCATCTCATCCGCGTCACCGATGACCCACATATTCTTGCCGGCGTCGCGCCCGGCCTGGCGCACGCGCTCGATGGCGCCAAGGAGTTTCGGGTCGTTCGGGTCGCCATTGCAGACCCCGAGATCCGCCGCGAGATCGTAGGGGCCGACCGCGATCGCGGTGGTCATCGGGTGCCGGGCTATCTCGCCAACGTTCTCCAGACCCCGGGAAGTCTCGATCTGGGGCAGAACGATCCAGTCGCGTTCGACCTCATCGCGCCAGGTGGAGCGGTGGAAGTCCTTGACCCATCGGACGCCCATGCCGCCAGGTCTGCGACGGCCATCCGGAGGCATGTATAACGCCTGGCTGACCTGGTCCATTTGCGCTGCGGTCTCGACGCATGGAAGCAGAAAACCGCATGGCCCCTTGTCGGCCGCCCGACGCACCAGGGCGCACTCGGTGTCCTGCGGCCGTATCAGGACCGGGAAGTTGATGAGCCGTGCGAGCGAACAGACCTGAACAACGAGTTCGCCGTCGAAGACCCCGTGCTCTTCGTCAATTATGAGGTAGTCCAGGCCGGCGTTCCGCGCGACTTCGACGAGTTCCAGCCAGAGATGATTCGTGGCGAGAAGTCCCAGCGTCAGATCGCCTCTGCTTATCCTCTCTTTGAGGAGTTTCGCGCATTCCATTGGTATACGTCGCCTCCTTCAGAAAGTCGCATGGGTGTCCTGCTCAGAGAAACGAGTTTTCCTCCCCGCGGTGGGCGGTGGCACCCGCGGGTTGCAATTTCACTCGGAGCGTGGTAATGCCCCACGTTCTCCTCGTGGCGTTCTACTGTCGCGCTCATGCGTCAGACTTTTCCATGGTGAAAAGGGTCAACCCGGCAAGGTCGGGGTTCTTGCCGGGAATAGCCATGCTCGCCAAGTAACCCGCGGTAACCGTCGCCGCGACGCCGATGGTGGAATACAGATAGAAGTTCACACGCGTGGTCTTCATGACGATAGCCGGAATCGCCGCGCCTGCCAGGACTCCGACCAGTGCGCCCCACGCATGAGTACGGCGGGTGAATACGGCGAGTACGAATACTCCGCAAATCGCGCCGGCAAGGAGTCCCATCACGAGCATGTATAGGTCGAAGATCATCAGTTTCCGCACCGTGGCCAGAAGCATTGCGAGGCCGGTGCCCAGTATGCCCAGGATTGCGACGACTCTTCGCGCGAGCCGCACGCCCTCTTCCTCGCTCATGTCGTTTCTGATGAGACGTCGGTGGAAATCCTCGACATAGGCTGTGGCGGAACAATGCATCGCGCCGTCGAGGGTGGACATTGCGGCAGCAAATATGCCGGATATCACCAGTCCGGAAATACCTATGGGCAGTTCCTGCGCTATGAACCAGGGAACTATCTCATCGTTGAGGCCGGGGTTGAGCGCTTCCGGATGCTTCTTGTAGAAGACGAAGAGGGCCGTTCCGAGCAAGAACCAGACCGGTCCAGTGATGGCGGAGATGAGACCGTTGGTCCACAGTCCGCGAGCAGCCGATTTCTCGTCGCGGGTGATCATGTAACGCTGTATGTAAGTCTGATCGGCGCTGTAGCCCATGAGAACGTATGTAGCATTTCCGAGGACCATGACCCACACGACCATCTGAGTGGGATCCCAGCCCCAGTGGAACACGCGCATCTTACCATGTGCGTGCGCTACCCGCAGCACCTCTCCTATCCCCCCCGAGTCATAAACGATCACTCCCAGACACAGGAGAACTCCGCCGAAGAGGACAACCACCTGAAGCACGTCGGTCCACACGACCGCTTCCATTCCACCGAGCACCACGTATATGATCGTGATTATGCCCAGCAGGAGTATGCAGAAATACACGTTGACGCCGGTCACGCCCGAAAGCAGAAGCGAGGGCAGATAGAGCACGACGGCGTATCTTCCGACCTGCGCCAGAATGAAGACCGCGCTACTGAAGACACGAACCGGCAGGCTGAATCGCCGTTCGAGATACTCGTATCCTGACGCGCTTTTCAGGCGACGGAAAAACGGGAGGAAGCAGGACGTCACGAGCGGCACGAGCAGAAGATACATCCAGGTTCCCACTACGCGCACCCAGTCCGTGGCGAATACCACGGCAGGGACGGCCATCACCGAGATAGCGCTCGCCTGGGTGCCGAAGATGGCCAACCCCGCAACCCACCATGGAATCCTGCGACCGCCGACGAAATAGTCCGAAGTGGTCTTCTCCCTGCGCGAAAAATAGAAACCTATCCAGAGCATTCCGGCCATGTAGATAGCCACCACGAGCCAGTCCAGCATTCGGAAGTCCAGTCGCTTGGGTGCTGGCGTAAGCCAAACCGGAGATGCTCCCGACGGGTCCTTTCCCTCACCGCCAACGACCGCCCATCCGTCGAGCCATGCAACGACCACGGAGTGACGGGCTGCGGCACCGGCGGGCAGCGATTCTTTCTGCGCCCAGGCGTCGGTGACTGTGTGATAGAGGAGCAGATCGCAAGGCCGACTTGTCGGCGCATCTTCGAGGCCAGGCTGCGCAAGGAGGCCCACATGCGACTGGCCCAGCGTCAGGGCTGGCGCTGGCGCAGCGGCCACCGGATAGGGAAGGTCCGCTATTCTGCGCCAGGCCACCCGGGCACTTTTAAGGTCAGGCGAGCAAACGTATGCGTCCTTGAGCGGATTTGCACCATCCGATGTCCGGGCAAGCCCTCCGAAGAGGAAGAACCTGCCCCCTTGAGTTCCAGCAACGGCATCGAAGCGTTCCGTGCCCGGCCACGGCTCCAATTCGAGCCAGCGCATCTTTTCCGGCTCTGCCGAGAGATCGAGCGCCCAGAAAATGGAGCGAGCCTCGCCGCCGGGGCGCGAAATCCCACCCGCCACGTAGAGGACGTTGCCAATCACGATCGCGGCGGCATGAGCGCAGGGCGCTGGCAGCGGTGGGAACTGCGAGACATCAACGCTGTCAGAACTCCATCTCAGTCGGATGACGTCGGCGTAACATTGCTCAGCGTCGAGGCCGCCGATGCAGATGAGAGAATCCCCCCAAGTGGCAGATGCACCATGGGAGATGGCCCTCGGCAAACTGATTTCGGTCTTTCGCCACTGACCGGAGGGCCTGTCGAGAACGTAAATGTCCTTGCTCCAATGAACCCCATCTGTTCCACCTGCGGCAACGAGAACGCCTCCGGACACGCCGGCGAACATCCCGCCGAAATCAGTTGCCGGAATGGTCGGCAGCGCCCGATAGGAGAGCACCGGCGAATACTGCCGGGCGGCCACACCCGCGTTACACAGAGCAAGGCCAAGCGCGCAGGCAGCGATGGCGAGAACAGCCCTCTCGACCGTTCGAAGGCTCGTGGGCTGGCCTACCACTTCAGCGGTCATCGCGTGCCTCGACAGAGATCGCACGTGCGTTGCAGTAACCATGAGCCAGAAATGACCGTTCAATGAAGTGGGTGACGCTATATCCTGTGGTGAAAACGAGGTCCATGTCACCATCGCGGTTGAGGTCGGTCATGGCAGCAGTGACGACGTTCAGCGGGGCATCCGGGAGCGGGAACGGCGCATCGAACTCGGCCCGCGACGGAACCGCCTTGTTCAGCATAATTTGGATACCGCTAGTCAGGATTGCCAGGTCCGGGAATCCATCCTCGTTCCAGTCCAGCGCAGTCACGTACAGGCGATTCTTCCATTCGTGAAGAAGGACCGGGTCCGCGAAGACTGGCTGCTCGTTGGTGCCGATGTTCGCGAAATAGCGGACCTTGCCGTAAGTGTCTCCGATCACCAGGTCGGTCGTCCCGTTGCGGTCGAAGTCGGCAGGGGCTATCCTCGGTCTGGCTCCCTGAAGAACGGCGAAGTCCATCGCCTCGGGCTGATAGCCTTCGGGCAGTCCGACCTTGATGAAGCTGCCGCTCGCGAGCCGCAGTTGCTCGCCAGTAGCGTCGAGGTCCGGCTTCAGGTTGTCGCCGCGGTTCCTGTGCAACCACACGTGTCCGCTGTGCGTGCCATACAGAGCGTCGAGGATACCGTTGCCATCGAAGTCATAGAGGATATGGTGCGCATTTTCGTCGCCGAATGCATGCGGGTGGCGCACGCGCCCATCGGCGTTGAAGTTCACGCGCTGCCCGAAGAAGCATGGAATCGGCTTGCCTGCATTGATCTCGATGTTGAAGCCCATCAGCGCATCAGGAAAGCCGTCATGGTTAACGTCCTCGAACCGCTCGGCCCAGATTGCGTCGAGTCCCCACCAGCCCCTCACCGGTTTCAAGTTCATGTCGAAAAGGGGCTTTTCGCGCGTGCCGATGTTCCTGACGAAGTACAATGGTCCTCTTCCGTCTATGATCACAAGGTCGAGCAGCCCGTCGCGGTTCCAATCGACCAGCGTCGGAAACACAAAGCCGCCGAACGGCGGAGGGCGGTTCCAGGGGAACTGGCGCTGTGCGAGTTTCGGGCTGGCGGCAGTGCCAACGTTCTCGTAGTAGTAAAGGCTGCGGAGAGGGTCAGAGCCACCGCCGAGCGTGGGGCCCATGGGAAAGCCTCCCGAGACGAGGTCAGGGAGACCGTCGCCCGTGAGGTCGCCCGTCGTGGGGCTGGCGACCCATATGGTGTCAACGGGTTTGCCATCCGCCTCGAGTGGTCCGCGATATTCGAGTATCGGGAGTCCTTCTGCGTCGCGTCCGGCGCACTCGTAGTAGAAAATGTAGCCGGTCACATAACCACCCAGCATCAGGTCAGGCTCGCCGTCGCTATTCCAGTCAACCACCCATGGCACCGGATAATAGTCCTCGCGGAAGGCATTCTCTACGACCTTCTCGCCGATCGGTCGCGCGGGAACCTTTATGGGTTGGCCATTCGAGTCCTTGAGCAGCCCGGAGAAGCGGAACACTGGCTCGGCATCGGTGCCGACGTTTTCGTAGTAGACCACACCGCCCTTTCTCGCGCCGATGAGAAGGTCCCGCTTGCCGTCGCGGTTCCAGTCCACGACGATCGGACACGAGTCGTAACCGACGTCAATCGGCAGCCCCTGGTCATCCATCAGGAATTGCTTGGAGCGATACTCCGGTTCCTCGACGGTACCGGTGTTCAGGTAAAGCAGGACGTAGCCATGGGTGCATCCGAAAAGAACGTCGAGGAGACCGTCGCCGTTCCAATCGAGGACGGTGCCCTTGACGTTGCCAGGCGGCCCGACATTCGCGGTTTCGCGGATGAATCTGCCAGAGCCGTCGCCCACCCACCCCGCAGGGGGGCTGAGAGGGGGTTTCCCGAGCGGAAGAACGTCAAAGTAGATTGCGTAGCAAGATGGTTCGTGCCCGATCTGGGTATGAGGCCATACTATCTTACCCTTGCGCGCGCCGGCGACGGCGTTATAGTACCGAGCCCCGAACTTGTCGTAGGTCATGCGGTACTGCTTCGGCGACTTGCCAGAGGGGACGTCGCTGGTGATGTACCCGACGTAATTGGGAAATGATTCCGGATATGCCGCATCGTAGAACTGGAATGGCCTGTCGAATCTGGACGTCGCATAGACGTAATTGTCGTACTCTTCGGCAGCGCCGCTCTTCGGGTCATATCGAATTATCTGGACACTGTCCAGGTCGAGGGAGCATCCGGTCGGAACACCCGGTATGGCGTCGAGGTCGAGATCGTACGACGCCACGAGTTCGTCCGAGGCACGCTCCCCGATCTCGACAGGATTCACAGTCACGAGAACCCGGAACTTGCCCTTGCCTTCCCATGCCACGTCCGCGCCCCATGTTGCGCAGGCGAGAAGAGTCTGGGCGGCGAGAAAAAGCGCGTAGGGCAGCATCCCGTTGACGCCTTGCCGATTGTGTCGTCTTTTCCCGACGCAAATCATCGCTTCTCCACTTCTTCAGCCCTGACTGCAGGCAACCTGTTCTCCAGGTAGTCCCTCGCGAAGAGATGCAGTATGTTGCCGCGCGGCCAGTCGGATGGGCATTCCGTGCCGAGAAGAAGGTCCGGGCGACCATCCCCCGTCCAGTCAGCGGCATCGAAGGAGCCGGCATGCATGAACGTGTGGGCGACCCTGCCGTCCTTGCCGTCGAATCGGCCATGCGCGCGAAAGACCGGGCTCGTCGGGGTACCCACGTTCTCGTAATATCGAACCGCCCACAGGCTCCCATTGATGAGGTCGAGCAGTCCATCGCCGTTCCAGTCAACCAGTTGCGAGTGATTGTCGCCGTTGTTGTTCTGCTGGCCGAACCATCCGCGGACCGGTTCACCGTTTTCGAGCATCAATGCCGGACCCCGTACGACCTCCAGGACATTTGGGTCATTTTGCACCGCGCTCGGCTTGTACATGTGGAATACGTTATCGTGGTGGGACGTGACGACGAACTCGGCCTGGCCGTCTCCATCGAGGTCGCCTATGCCGATCTTGGAGCGCCATGAGAACTCGTGAGGGTCGCCGTTGCACCGGACCTGCCGGCCGCTCGCCAGTTTTGGCGCAGTGCGCGTGCCGACGTTTTCGAAGTATTTCACTTCCCACCGTTGCCCGGTTACGAAAAGATCCAGGTCTCCGTCCCCATCCCAGTCTGCCACAGAGGGATTGACCCATCCGTAAATCGGTTCGCTCGGTGTCTGCGGTCCCCAGTGGCTGGGCTCGTCGGACTGCGGGTCCAGCCAGTTGGGCTGATGGATGGGCTTGCCACCGGCGTGGAGCAGGACGGGTTCCTCGAAGACAGGGGCCTCAGTAGTGCCGCTGTTGCGAAACCACATGACGAAAGAACGGAAGCCGCCTATCAGATCCAGCGCACCGTCGCCATTCCAGTCCGCTGCGACTGTGAAATAACTCATTATGGGCGGGTTGATCTGCTGGGTCAGCCCACGGGAGACAAATTTCGGGAAGCGCTCCATGTTCGGCACATACGTGCTGAGCGGGGTCGTGTTCGGAGGTATGCCGGTCGTGAATCCGCTCTTCGGGTTGATGTTCTCGAATATCTCGCCACCGGCGAGGAGATCGAAGCGCCCGTCGTTGTTCCAATCCACGAACTGCGGGTACCCGTCAATTGTGAGGACCGGTATCGGACCGATGAACAGTGGCTCCGACCTGGTCCCGACGTTCTCGCAGAACATGAGACGGGCACCTTCGAGCGGTCTGTTGGTGAGGTCGTGGAACAGGAGATCGAGGTCGCCATCGTTGTCATAATCAATTACCGCTGGCCCCCCTGGGACCACACTGAAGGCGAATATCGGCAAGCCGCGCTCTTCCCGTATCACTTCGGGAGTGGCGAAAATCGGGTTGCCGTCAGGCCCCTGGCCGACGTTCCTGTAGAGTTCGAATATCATCAGATGCATGCCGAAGGGAATGACGCCGCGGCTCGGATCTACGATCCGGCTGAGTTCGTTGACCTTTCGGAAGCCGAGTACCATGTCATTCCTGCCGTCGCCGTCCCAGTCGACGAAGAAAAGCCCACGTGGCACGAAAGGCCGCGGGCGTGGGGCGACTTCCGTGAAATTCTTGCGGAACTCGGACACTTCCTTGAGTTCCATCACGGCTCGCGGCTGCTTGAGTATGTAACAGCCGTTCACGTCCCTGCGGCCCGTGTTCTCCAGAAGGATGAGCGAGCGTCCATCTATTCCGACAAAGTCAGTGAGGCCGTCCTCATTCCAGTCAACCGGGGCAGCATGGAAGGCGTGCGTGCCGGCATATGTCAGGAACTCGCCGTCGTCGGCTCGCAACGGATATCTCGGAGCGAAAAGCGGCCGCTCCGGAGTGCCGATGTTCTTCCAGAAATAGAAGCGGTTGCCCATTCTTTCCGGCAACGGATAGTCCGGTTCGTAATAGCGATAGCCGAAACCCACCAGGTCCTTGAGACCGTCGCCATCCCAGTCCAGAAGCCAATACTCCGAGTGCAGTCCCACGCTTCCGGCGAAGCCTGTCCTCCCGTTGTTGTAGTGAAGGACGTCGCCCACACCGATGGGGCCGAGTGCCCTGGGAGGCGCTTTGCGTCCATTGTCCAGTGAGTCGAAATAGATGTGATATCGCGTGAGGGTGCTGTCCGGCATTCTCCACCAGATGTGTCCGGCCCCGCGGATCCGGAAGTCGCCCGTCAGGGCGTGGGGCAACGCAAAAGGCTCCCCATAGATATCCGCCCGCCTGGTAAGACCTGTGGCCGGGTCAACGCAAGTCACACGTATCGAGTCGGGGTCGAGGCGACCCGGAATCCCGTTTTCCCTGAAAATGCGCTCGAAATCCATCTCGATGCCGGCCGGGAGATTCTTGCGGAGTCCCGCTCCGGGCTCCACCTCCACCGCGATGCGGTAAGAACAATCTATCGGCCAGCGCGGGTCATGCTGTCCTGTGCTGGCGCAACCGAAAAAAGCCAAGGAGAGTACGGCGAGACATGCCCAGTCAAGTATTGCCTTCATCGTTCCTCATCCTGCGAAGAAGCGAGGTTCAGGGATTCTCCTCCGGGATCGGCTTCATCGGCGGACCGCTGTCGAAGAATATCCTCGTGTGTTTGCCGCATCTCGGACACACATAGTCTCGCGCGACTTCAGCCCAAAACTCGCTCTCGCGTTGCGGACCGAGCCGTGCGACCTCCTTGGGGTCCTTGACCATCGGGAAGGGTATGGCCTGTCCACAGTGATCGCACACAATTATGGGTACCATCGTGTATTTGCCGGTCTTGGGGTTTTTGAACTTCCCGCCGCGCGAGCCAAGTTTCAACCATTCGCGATTCTTGAGTGTCTTCCTCTCGAGCGTCTCCATGTCGATCTTGGACTCCGCCATGTCGAGCGCCCACTCGGGCAGACGAGGTCCAGCGGTCAGGCGAGAAACAGAGCGGTAGATTGCGAACGCCGCCAGCGCCAGGCCGACCACTGCTGCGACGATCTTCCAATGATGCTTCAACGGACCGTCCCTCCATCAGGACGCTGTGAAGTAGAGGTACGACGACGCCGCAGACCCGAGAGACCTGGGGGTTCCCCCGGGTCTGCGTGCTACCACTCATTGCGGCAAGGCACGTCAAAATGCAGCATCAGTAAGACCCATCCGGTTCTCTGCCCGTGTCAACACCGTTGGCAACGTCCAGCATGTGCCAGATGTAGTGTCCTCCCCTCCGCGTCATGTCGGTCGTCGTCGTGGGATTTCTGGTAGGCTCGTACCCGGGCCGATTCACGAACGAAAAATGCTCGCTGACCCTGTTGTACATGCCGCCCTTGTTCCTTTCATCAGAGTACGCGGTCGCACCGTAAGTCGGATACCACATGATGTTCATCTGTGGGTCCCCGTACCATTTCGCGCTCCAATCTCCGTAAAGTACGTTGTAACCGTCGCGATGCCCGTACCAGCCATGGCCCGGAGGTGGTGTCCACGTGGCATCCTGGCCCAGCCATCGGCTCCAGGAGTCGCTCACGATCGCGCGAGCACCGAGTTGTTTCTGGGTCTTGAAAACCGGTTCGCCGAGGTTGAAGACCACCCGCGGAGTCGCGTAGAGTAACGCGGCAGTCAGGCGCCATGGCTCATTGTTCTGCACAGCGAGCTGCCAGCTCCGCACGGCTGCCACGGGCGAATATCGCCCCGTGGGCACCAGGCGGTAGTTGTAGGTGGACTCGATCAACTGGCCCCAGTAATAGAGCCCCGATGCGCCCGTGTATCCTGACAGCCACCCGTAGTCGCCGCGCATGACCGCGTCCGGGCTTGTCCCCCCTGCCCGCACCAAGTCCCGCACGTTTGTGATCGCGTTCACTTGGGCGTTCTTGCCGGGTCCGAAGTCAACGGGCATGTTGGTCGCCGTCGGGCAGAAGTAGATCGAGCAGTCCTGAAGATATCCCGCCGCGGCGAGATGCCCGAGACCAACCGGGTTCATAGTGGGCCGAACTCCGGGCGACGGGTTCGGGTTGTAACCGATCGCCGGGTTGTATCCCGCAAATATGGCACGGTACTGGGTCGCAGGGGAGAAAGACTCGCTCCAACCCGACTGCGATGGTGGTGGCACTGTTTCAGCCATCATCATCCAGGTGTACACTTGGTCACCGGTCTTGCTGTCCTTCACGATGCCGTAATCCACATAGTAGAAAGGTCCTGCCACAGTCTGGTTTCCCGTGGGCTTCCCCCAGGCAACCCAGGACGGGAAGTACTCGCTGTAATCGCCGCAATAGTTCTGGAGCGCCGTCGCCATCTGGCTGAGGTTGTTCAGGCAGGCAGTCCTGCGCGCCTTCTCCCTCGCCGCGGCGAGAGCCGGCAGGAGAAGACCGGCCAGAATTCCTACAATTGCAATCACGACTAGGAGTTCGATCAACGTGAAGCACCAGCCGAGCATCGCTCTTGCCATCCCGGCCACCGCTCGCGTCCCAACGTCACACATTCTGCGCCACATCTTCCTCCCTCCAATCGCTTCCATCACTAGAACCATTACACCGAGCCACACACTGCCAAGCGCGCTCATTGCCAGACCCTCCACCCCGGCGAACCCCACCGCACGGGTTACAGATCCCGTCGGTCTGAAACCAGCCAGATTCAGTCCATCGTCTCCGCAACAGGCTCAGTTCATGTCCGGCCTCCCGAGTAAAAGCCTCCGATTCCACTCTCACATGGCGTCATCAACGCGTCATCCTTGCCGTTCCGTTTGGTACGAGGTCGTACCCGCGGACGGGTCCGACATCTTCGTTACTCGAGCCAACCTCGCCCATGAGGAATCGAGAATGGCTACAGGTTCACCGTCTGGCGCACGCGAGGGCTGAACCCCCTCTTCGCGTTCGTCGCGCCTCACCTCGGTATGCATCCATGTATCGAGGCAAAGCGTCAGGTGCTCCCACATCCTCCGGTATGCCTCCATCGGATTCCTGCTGGCAATCGCCTCGGCGATCATCTCGTGCGTCGTCGGGTTGGGCCTCCGGTGGGTACGCCCCTCGGGCTGCAGCGTCAGAAACAGCGCGTGGACATTATCGAAAATGCGGGCGAGTTCGCTGTTATACGTCAGACGCACGACTTCGCGGTGAAAGTGCATTTCTTCGCGAATCAAGCCCTGGTCGGGTGCCTTGATGCGCGCCTCGTCGGCTTCGCGGGCGGTCTCCAGAAGGCTGTTCCTGTCTGGCTCAGTCGCGCGTTGGGCAGCGAGCGCAGCCGCACCAGCCTCGAGGACCTGCCTCACTTCCACCAGCGAGACGGCCTCGGAAATCGTCATCTTCCTGACGAAGCAGCCAGCGTATCTCACCTCCTCCACGAGGCCTTCTGACCTGAGGCGAGCGAAAGCATGTCGAAGCGGTGTTCGGCTCAGATTGAGCATTTCGCAGATCGAGCGCTCATTGAGGCGCTCCCCGGGTTTGAATTGGCCTAGAAGGATTGCTTCGCGCAGCATCCGGTAGGCTCTGTCGGACTGATCCTGGGCCGTAGGAGTGGAATTTGCGATGAGTTTAGTGGTCATCGGCGAGCAGTCTCTATCAGGTCACTTTACAGTTGCGTTATCCACCTTGAACACTGCCTGTATACAAGCGGCGTCCGAATTATATACGCTCTCCCCTCCATTGTCAAGAGGGCGAATCAAAACATCTGAAATTTTACCGAAGTGGTTATCGCCAAGCCACTTGCGATCTTACCGAAAGAGAGGGAAGCAAATGGCAGGAGAAAGGCTTTCGAAGCCGCTCCGCGTTCACCGACGACGGTATGCGGAAGCGACCCTGCGCAAAGAGCGAACCGAAATCCTGAACGAGTTCTGCAAGGTGAGCGGCTATCATCGCAAGTACGCCATCGCACTCCTCAGACGCCCCCATGGGGACGAGCACGCCCCCCCGCCGGTGTCGGGGTCTCACCCGGTCCAGTGCCGCGCGGAAAGAATACGGCGCTTTCAGGATATGCCCCCCTCGTGGAAAGAAGGTCGGCAGGAAAGGTCACCGGAAACCGGGGGAGATCTCCACCGCCGACCGGGGATTCTGTCACGACGAAGTGCAAGGGCGCAACCTTGTAGAATACGCGCGGTTGTGCGTGGAGATGCTCCCGGAGGTGGCGATGTAGGAGCAACGGTTCGAGTACCAGGGCCGGCTACCGCTTCGTGGTCATCGCGGACA
>Ga0315298_1006547_pt1 | contig 15850 bp, 19 predicted proteins | sample WHS_1_MG_FD_203077 | JGI IMG/M metagenome (GOLD analysis project Ga0315298, IMG submission 203077) | Extremophilic microbial mat communities from Washburn Hot Springs, YNP, Wyoming, USA - WHS_1_MG | ecosystem: Environmental > Aquatic > Thermal springs > Hot (42-90C) | place: USA: Wyoming... | reverse complement strand
GGGATCTCCTACGAAATTTTGACTTCGCCGAGATTTTTACGTTGAAAGAGCCCATCACCTCACGACCGTCGTGAGAAGTCATTCCCGATTTTTGTACCTCAAGAAACTCGCGCTAGGGTGGGACAACCCTTGTGAGATGCTCGCAGCTGGGGCTGGCGGGCACATCTGAGCTATCGCTGGCGCTCAGCGCGCTGCAATGGAGATCAAATCCGCGAGCCTGTCCCTGCCCAGCCCCGGCCAAACGCCGGCCCGGTGTGCAGGCGTCTCCTTGGTTCCGTGGCGCACGAAGTTCACGACCGCCCGGTAAAGACGGACGAAAGCCCGGGCTGAGCGGAAGCTCTTGAAGTGCCTCATCACCTTGTACCGTTGCTTGAGGTCTCCGTTTCGGCGTTCAATCGGGTTGTTGTTAAACTTCAGGCCAAACCGTTTGCACGCAATCGGCACGCCGTGCACGAGGTTCGCTATCCGATAGAAATATCTGTTGAAGGCGCACTTAATTGCACCCCACTTATCGCTGACGAAGGTCACCAGCTTCCGTTTCTCGGGAGGCTTTTCGCGCTCGCGCTCGAAAACCCCTCTTATCTGGCCTCCGAGGCGCCTTTTCAGGCGCGCGAAGAACCCGTCGTAGGCTTCAAGATCCCTCCTCTCCGACAGCACGGCCTCCGGGCAGTACCCCGTCTGAGAGTCGACCGTGTGGATGACGCAGCACCTGCGTCCGCGGACCTCGACGAAGGCCTCGTCCACGTGCATGCGCCCCTTGATCTCAGGCTTCCGCTTTCGCTCGAACCGCTCGATGAGCTCCGAGTACTCCTTCACCCAGCTGAGCATCGCGTGGTCGCTTGGCCTGTACCTGAAGTGCTGCCAGAGGAAGTCCCTGATCTTGCTGAGAGACAGCCCCTCCACGTACAGGTGCAGCGCCTGCACGATCACATCCTTAGGGTAGTGCTTTCCCTCAAACCCATCTCGCTCGACGAAGAAGCGTTTGCAGTCCTTGCACCGGTATCCCTGGCTGGCCTTGTACTTGCCCCTGTATTTGCCCGCCCTCTTTACCCGCTCCGAACCACAGTCCGGACACTTCAATTTGCCTCACTCCTGACCCCCCTCCTCAGTCCAGCCCCGGACATAATTAGCCATGTCAGGTCAAAAATTTGAAGGAAAACCCTGTTGAGGAGATAAAAATAAATCCTGAGAATATAGTGGATCCGACGAAGCGACAGCGCACGTTTACCCAAGAGATCCTAAAAATAATAGAGCGGGAGAGCAAAGGGATCGACGTCCCAGAGGGCCGCTTTCAACAACTCGGTGAGCTGGCCGTACGAGACATGCTTGGGTATGGAATGCTTGATCCGGCGATTGCCGACGACAAGCTTGAGGACATAATGGTCACAGGCGTGGGTAAGCCGGTTTATGTTTATCACAGGAAATACGGTATGTGCTGCGCAAACATAGTTTTCGAAGACGAGGCCTCAATAAAATACTTGATAGATAAAATGGCCAGGGTTGTCGGCAGGCGCATAGATCAGCAGACACCACTGCTTGATGCGAGACTACCTGACGGGAGCAGGGTTAACGCGACTATCCCGCCTGTTTCGATAGAGGGCCCAACTATTTCGATTAGAAAATTTAAAAGGGACCCCCTGACGATAGTGGATATCATCAACTATGGCACCTGTTCGATAAATTTAGCCGCTTTTTTATGGTTGATAGTTGACGGTTTGGGGGTGAAGCCGGCAAATATTTTAATCGCCGGAGGAACGGGCTCTGGAAAGACCACGTTGCTTAACTGCGCCACCACCTTTGTCCCAGAGCGGGAACGAATCATTTCCATAGAGGACACGGCGGAGCTGCAGCTTCCGCATAGGCATTGGATAAGACTGGAGACTAGGCCGCCGAACGTAGAAGGGCGCGGAGAAATAACGATGGACGACTTGGTCAAGAATGTGTTGAGAATGAGGCCGGATAGAATGATCGTCGGAGAGGTCCGGGGACCAGAAGCTAGGACGATGTTCACCGCGATGAACACTGGACATGATGGGTGCATGGGCACTGTACACGCGAACAGTGCTATGGAGACAATAGTGCGTTTGACCGAGCCACCCATGAATGTTCCAGACATAATGATCACGGCCTTAGACGTTGTCATCATACAACAGCGGATTTATCACAGGCAAAAGGGCCAGATTCGTCGCATCACCGAAGTTGCCGAGGTTACAGGATTTGATGGTGGTAAGCCCCAACTTAGCAGAATTTTCAAGTGGAACCCGAAAACGGACAATGTGGAACCTACAGGAGTGCCAATCAGGATAAAACGAATGATTGCCGAGTTCAGCGGCGTAAGCAGGAATGAAATGGAGGATGAAATGAAAAGGCGGGGGGTAATCCTCGATTGGATGAGACAGAGGGGAATCAGGAACTTCTTTGAGGTGGGTAAGATAATTCAAGAGTATTATCGAGACCAAGCCTCAGTATTGAAACAGGTGGGCCTGAAAAATAAGTCGTTGACAGTGGTTTCATGCAAAGCAAAAAAACCCTGAAAAGAGGCTTTAGAGGTCTTTTTTCAGCGGTTGGCAATGGAGTTTTCAAGTTGGGTGGTTCAGTTCAGAGAATACCCTCATCGGTACGCAGGTCAGGGCCACCCAGCGTCGAAGAAAAAGAGGCTTCAAGGAGATTACAGGGTATAAAGCAACTGGTATTGTTACCACAGGAGAGTCCTCAGAAAAAACTGGATAAGGAATGGGAAGAGGATAGAGTAGAGATTAAGAAGCACTTTTTCATGAGTTTATCAGAAATATTTTTTTCAATTTTTAAACAGCCAGGTCAAAAATTAGCCAAGTTTTTTAAGGGTTTAGACAAGGACCTCTATCGGGCCAACATAAGAGCCACGCCTGAACTTTATGCTGCTAAGATGATTGGTGTTAGTTTAATAGCGACAGTTTTCGCGATGTTGCTTATGATATTTCTAAACTTTAATTTGGTACCTCTCACCTTTGGTGGAGCCTTGGTTTTTTGTTTTCTATTTTTTTCACTAGGGCCCATCCCAAACGCAGGGCAAAGGCAAGGAGCATCGAGGTAAATAGGATGCTCCCCTATGCTTTGCGACACATGGGCACTCAGTTGTCCTCAGGCATAGGTCTACCGGAAACGATCATCTCCGTCAGTAAGGCAAACTACGGGGTGCTGTCTGATGAATTTAATAGAATTGTCCGCGATATGAACAAGGGCTTGGGATTCGAGGAGGCGATAACGTTCTTGGATAAAAGAGTATCCTCTGAGCCACTTCAGAGGGCCACACGTCAAATACGTAGAGCTTTGAGGACTGGCGGTGACTTGGCAAAGACACTGAACTTACTGGCCGACGAAACGGCTTTTGAGATGCGCATGAAGTTGCGCGATTATACGCAGTCGCTCAACATGCTCACGATGATCTACATGTTCATCTCTGCCGTGATACCCGCGATGCTGATGATAACCATAAACATTTCGGCTGGTGGAGGACGAAGTGGCATCTCTCCTCAGGTTGCAGGCGTGATATACCTAATCTTACTGCCGTTCTTGCTGTTCTACTTCATATTAGTGATAAAGGGGCTCGAGCCGAGGTTGTGAAAATGGGATTTGACCAGAGACCGGTTGGTTTTGCAAGACGCCTTTTCTCAGAAAAATTTATAGACGATCTAGACCGAAAGTTGAGGTCTACAAAAGTCAAACTTTCCGCGGAAACTTTTTTGAGCATAACGCTTGTTTCGTCATTGGTCGTAGCGGTAGCAGTTTCTGTTGTTTCGATAACAGTGGGATTTTGGTTAATTTTACTGGCACCTCTTGCGGCAATCGGTACTTTTATGGGTCTATCGCGAGGGTTGCCAGTCTTTCTGGCACAGCGCAGGGCGGCTGAGCTTGAGCGCTTACTACCAGATGCTCTCCGTCAGATGTCCAGCACCTTGCGAGCAGGTGTCGGGATAGATACCGCGCTAGAGGATATCGCTAAATCAAACTATGGTGAATTGTCTTTAGAGTTTGAAAGGGTGATCACAGAGGTAAACCGGGGTAGACCGCTTACCAGCGCACTTCTGGCCCTTTCCAGAAGATCTTATTCCGCGCTTTACCTGAGGGCCTTCCAGTTGATTGTTGAGGGGATTGAGCGCGGCGGTGCTTTAGCAAGCGTCCTAGATTCAGTTTCAACAGACATCAGAGAAGTTCAAGCAATACAGAGAGAACGGAAAGCAGCCACGACCCAGCAGGTATTGTTTCTATATGCCGTAGCTCTGTTTGCGGCCCCTTTCATCGTCGGGCTCACCGTTGGAGTCAGCGGCATTTCGATAGCTGGGACTAGGATAGGCATGCCCGCGGACATGATAACCATCGCGATGGCTTATAATGCAATACAGGCGTTCATTTGTGGTTTGGCTGTTGGCGTGTTACGATACGGGAAAATGTCAAAAGGGATTGCCTATACCGTTCCTTTCATGATTGTAGCGACGATGGTTTTTATTTTGGCAGGCATGGTGGTAGACTTTTTGGTACCAAAACCAATTTAGACGCAAATTTTTAGGTCTTGATCACTTAGAGCATAACATAAATAGGGGATTTTTCTAGCGCCAAGTTTCAGATTTAGAAACTTAAACTTTCGAAATCCGTAAAGAAGTTCTTAATTCAGAATTTTTGTGGAGTTAACTTCGGAGGGATAAAAAATGAGGTTTGATAAGGGAGGCCAGGGTGCAACTGAATACTTGCTTATGTTGGCAGCCGTCTTGGTTATCGTCGCTATAGCAGTATACTACGTCACGAGCACTGGCCCATCTGCAATTATAACAGGTACTGCGATAAAAAACGGCGAAACCATCAACTTTACGCCGTCCAGCACAATGGTTCCTTCAACGATTAACGAGTCTGATTGGAAGTACGCGATATACCGAGGAGCGCAGAAGATATTTCCGACAACATCTGACTGGCAGGATGGAACAGGAGCCCTGCAGAGGGGCATACCCATAGCACTGACAGCCACGGGTAACCAAACCGGAGACCTTCTGAAAATACTGTATCAGGGCAAGAGCGTGTACGACGCGGCCAATGTTAGTTAGGTTTTCCGCAAACGGGTTACAAAAAACAGTCGGTCCAATTGTGAACTTGGGATTTGAGAGATTGGGGCCAGAGCCAAAACTGAGTGTGTCATGTATTTATATTTCTCTTAATTTTAGATATAGCCCATTTACTTCGCGTTAAAGCATAGAAATCATCACGAAAAAGACAACCTGTTTTTGACCTTGAGACATAAATGGTGAGGAAGTTTAACTGCAGGTCGGTGTAAAAAATATCCGGTTAACAAGCTAATTGATTATAAGGAGAACAAAATGGTGTGTTGGGGCAACATGGAAATAACTTTTCAGGGGACATTTGAGTTCATACTTATGGCGGCAGCAGTTCTGTCGTTTGTTTTTATCTTGGTTTTTTGATAGTGCTTGCCGCTCAAGGCATTAGTTCAAACCTTGGGGGAGCAGATCGGCAGCGTTGGAGATAATGTCATCATATCAAGTTTAGGGGCACAATGGTTATTTTTATTTCAAAGAGATGTTAATGTTCGAGTCAGAATTAAAAAGGGTATAGAGGATGATAGTTCCGGAACTTATCCCAGCCAGCGTTGCCTTAGTAGGCTCGTGGGTCGCGGTATATACAGACCTGCGTTGGCGCATAATCCCCAATAAACTAAACTTCTCCATGATTGTTTTTGGTGTATTTTTTTACCTCTTTCTCGGCCTTAATAAATGGAACTTTATAACTGCGATATCTGGGGCACTCGGAGCGGTGACCTGTTTTGCCATCGGTTATTTGCTGTGGCTGTCGGGTGGCTGGGCAGGTGGAGATGTCAAACTTTTCACAGCGTTTGGTGCTCTGTTGTTTGGATTCAAGATGCCGGTTGGAAACCCAATTTACCCAATGCCGCTCACGATACTTTTTAACAGCATCATAGCCATCGCACCGGTTTTGATGGTATATTCCCTAGTTCGTCGGGCGCAGGGACAAAGCGTCCTTTATGACCAAGTTAAGATCACAGAACTGAAGGAGGGGATGATCCCAGCGGAGACTATTTATGAGAAAGATGGCAAAATTGGCCGCTGTGGCTCTTGGTTCTCGCTGAAAAAGGGATGGGATAGGATATATACCAACCCAAAGAGAGCTTCCGGACTGACCCGATATCAAGTTAGAGCGCTAAAAAAACTGGTTCAAGCTAGGAAAATTAGCAATCACATAAGAATTAAAAGGGGTCTGCCATTTGCCCCGGCTTTGGGCGCGGGGGTTTTCATAGCAGTTTTCTATGGTGACGTTTACTGGCAATTAGTGCACTGGTTGTTTGGATATATTTAAAAGAGTTGAAGTTTAAAATGCAGTGGGCGTTATCATGTGGGAGTGGGTCCTGCTTGTTCTAGTTATAATTGTCTTGTTAATAGCAGTCGCCTTATTCTTCGGCTATTACAACCGCATAATCTCATCCTCGAACAGGGTCGACAACGCTTGGTCTCAGATCGAGGTGCAGCTCAAGAAGAGGGCCGATTTGGTGCCAAACCTTGTAGAGACCGTCAAAGGCTACATGGCGCACGAGAAAGAGGCCATCGAGATGGTGACAAAGGCCCGTGAGAGGATGATGGGCGCTCAGAGCGTTAAGGAGAAGATGGACGCCGGCGTTGGGCTGGCGGCCGCAATGAAAACAATTTTTGCCTTGGCTGAGAACTATCCCAATCTCAAGGCTAGCGAAAACTTCAAGCTCCTGCAGGAGCAGCTGGACGGCATAGAGAGCAAGATCGCTTACGCGAGGCAGTTCTACAATGATTCAGTGCTCGCCTATAACAATGCGATAACCACCTTCCCCGGAAGATGGTTCGCCAAGAGAATGGGCAGGACCGAGCAAAAGCCTTACTTTGAGGTCACAGAGAAAGAGCAGGCGGTTCCCAAAGTGACCTTCTAATGCAGAGAATTAGCTTCTATGATCAGATAAGAAAGAACAAGCGCAACTCCATCCTCCTAGTGTTTCCTATTGCGATAATGGTTGTGGTGCTGCTTTTCATCATAGGCTACATCTTGGCTCCAGGCCTGCTCGTTTTCATAGTCATGTTTGGAATCACTTGGATGACAATGCAAGCAATAATTTCGTACAAATATGGGGATCGAGCGGTGTTGAGCGTCATGAAAGCTAAGCCCGCGGATCCTGTAAAGCATATCTACTTGATAAATACTGTGGAAGGGCTCAGCCTTGCCGCCGGCATCCCCGTCCCGAAGGTTTATGTGATTGAGAGCGATGAGATAAACGCTTTCGCTGTTGGTCGTGATCCACAGCACGCTTCGATCGGGGTCACTACAGGAGCCCTTGAAAATCTTAACAGGGTTGAGCTAGAAGGCGTGGTGGGGCACGAGATCTCGCACATAAGGAACTATGATATCCGTTTTATGACGATGATTGCTGTATTCGTCGGATTTGCCGCCATATTGAGCTATCTGCTGTTAAGGGGCTTCCTGTTTGCTGGAAGCTCGAGACAGCGTGGGGACAGAGGAGGCGGCATGGCGGCTTTGTTGGTGCTGATTGGGTTGATTCTGGCCGTAATAGCTCCGATAGCTACAAGGCTAGTTCAGGCGATGATATCAAGAAGAAGAGAATACTTGGCCGACGCGAGTTCAGTGGAACTCACGCGCTATCCCGAAGGTCTTGCTTCAGCCCTTGAAAAAATAAAGAATAAGAATGCGGGCAAAATGGAAGTTAGCGAGGCTATCTCACATCTCTTTTTCACAGATCCCAAAAGAAGCCCTCTAGATGATCTTTTTGCCACACATCCACCAATTACTGAACGGATAAAAATACTCAGACAGATGTAGAGCCGTCAACTTTGACACACTTTGGCTACAATGGTCTTTACTTTGGAGCCTCCTAGCCCCAGAAATGGACCCTCCACGCTTACTTTTACCACGTCACCTCGCTTAACCCTGATGAAACTATCTACAAGGTAAAGCCCAGCCCCGACGTTGCTTCGGATATCATAGCTAACCCGTATCACAGCAGTCCGGCCGCGCGCTTCTTCGACCACACCATAGGTGAAGTCGCGCCTGTATTTGAACTTGAATGTCGCGAAGGCAACAGCAACAATGCCAATGGCAAGGGAAGGGGGCAGGATGGTCAGTAAACTAGCCTCCGCTGAAAAAATTGTCCGGGTGAACTTAAGCACTAGGACAAAAATCCAAGCCATCGCTATACATATGGCTACAAAACTTTTGTAAGCGGAGTAATCGCGTTTGAAAGCGCATTTGAGCTGTGTTAGTACTAAGTAGACTAGGTAGCCACTAAAAATCGATAGCAGGGTTACAAAGATTAAGTTTTCAGCCGGTAGAAAAACTAAGTATATTATCGCCACGAAGAAAAGCGATAGTATGGTGAGCTGTACTTTCAACATAACGTATTCAGGCCAGCCAGCGTGTCGGCTTTCAAAGAAACCGCGCAGTTTTTCTGGGACTGAGTGCTTTGGCTTTCTTAACGGTTTCACTTTTGTATCAACTCTTCGTTTGTCTGACGCCTTTTCAGCTCCTAAGACAACAGTACCGATTTTTTGGAACAGGCGGGTTGGTTTACCGTTTTTTGTCATTTTTCTTACCACTTTTTTACTTCACGGCTCTCGTAATTGTGATATTTTCGGTGTACTCGGCCAAGTTCCCAGGGTCACTGATTTTAAGATTGATCACGGTGAATAACCCAAATAGGTTTTCTTCAATTTCTGCCGTTTCCCCTACATGTTTCTGCTCATGGCCGCCTGCTCCCCACCACAACAGGCCGTTGGAATAGTAGATGTCAGAACGATAGGGGCTGTGGTAGGCCATGACTGTTATCCTCAATTTTTCGCTAAGTTTTTCGATACGAAGAATGGGCTCATCATAGTCGAAATCGACAGTTTCTCCAATTTCAGCATCAAGATCCTCAAAGGAATAATTCCAGTTATTAGGCGCGATTCCTTCAACGAAGCAGTATTTGCCTCCCGCATAGTGATCCACTCCCGTATCTTGCACGTGAATCCATAGCGGGTATACACATCGGGATGATATGTTAACTATCAGGCCGGAGGCTGAGGCGTATTTTTCAGCGAGTGTCTGCAAAATGATACTATTGATCGGGAATTTGTTTTTTTGCATGGACTTTATTATTTCAGTGATGTTTCTTCCAGCACAGTTCACCTTATCGGCCAAAATCTGGATCGATGCAGCTTCCCCACCAGTTTTGGCTATTTTTAAACTAGAAGCAGCGAGCAGCATCGCGGGTAGTAACAGCAGCAGTGCTAGGCTACTCAAAGCGAACCCAAATTGTTCTTCACGTAGTTTCATCGGTTATCACACCGGTGGGCCTCTCCAAACATAGAGGCTTATTGTTTCCAGCACTTCTTCATAACCAATCGCGCGTTTTATCAGAGTTATCCAGTCGGCCGTACCCATTGAATTATCCGCATCCGTAGCACTTTGGGCAAAGCGCATGTTAAACAGCACTGCCGGTTTTGGCAGCAGACCCGCCCAGCTGTGATTGTAACCTGCGGGTCGCACTATTATCCCGCTTGGTGGGGCGGCGACTCCATCGGGAGTGTCTTCCCACTGCGCAACTACCCACGAGGTATCTCTTGGAGTATAAACATATTGGGTGTAATTTTGATTGTATTCGATGTTATCCCCTTTGCTATATGGTAAGGTCACAAAGTTTTCCGAATTGATTATACACATATTATCCAACGGTGGTCCAGATATTTCCGGTGGTGGAGTGCCCCACTGAATCCCAAGGGATTCCCAAAAGTATCCATCAGCTGTTGTGAGCTGACAATTGTGGTAAAGAGTACTTCCACCGACAACGACCCTGCCGTCGCGTTTTTGATAGATTATCAAATCTGCTATCTTAGAGGCCATGCCATTTGGGGCAAGATCCACTTCAGCATCTGGGATAAAAATAGTATCGTAGTACGGGTGTCCGGGCTGCCAGTTAACAATCGCGGCGTCTACTTCATTCCAGAAGGAGGCGATGTTGTTGACGCTTTTTATGTCAACGCTGGCACTTATTAGCAATTGTGAAACAAAATTCTCGTCATCGTTGTCAACCCAGGCCAGTATTTTAAGTTTTTCTTTTGGAGGTAGTATTGCCGCTCGAACGGCCTTGACCATTTCCTTTTCCTTTTGAAAGGTGGCTATCCACTCTGCGTGTTTCCCCGGTGTGGGGAAAATATTGTCCAAACGTGGACTGTTTTCGTCACCGATTATCAATCTGAATTGTATCTCGCTTGGCAAAATTTTTCTTAGTTCAGTCACAGCCAAGTTCTCAGCGTTTTCCAGATAACTTTGTTTCAGATAGTTTATGATAGTGTCCATGGTCCCGGTAAGTTGCAAAACCTCAAGTGCATCGTTGGCATACCTTTCAAGGCGCAAAAAACCCACCTGTTGATAAATCGGTTCGTGTCCAGCAAAGCTTGCCATACTAACCATGGCCATCATCAAGACTACTATTGCCAAGGTTGCATCTAAGCTGAAGAGAAATCCTTTTTTATCTTTTGGCGAAAACGTACCTTTACCTCCACAGTTTTACCACCAGCGTTGCAACGGGTGGAAGTTCAACCATCCTGGGTGGTGAGCCTCTTGGCAGCGACACTATTGAAACATCGGCCGGAGCGTATTTGCCTGAAACTCTAATCCATATGAAATTCTGCCCTTCATGTAGTGGCTGCGGAAAGGCATAATCTGAGCCATCGGGGTAGTCTATCCCATTCCACCTTATCCTTAGCGGTGAAATATCAGGCAGTGACTTGAAGTCCCAGTCTCCGTCACCTTCAGGGGGATTCCGGTTCACCCAAATTCTGGCCTCAGGCTGAACCGGAGGTGGCGGAAGGTGCCTAGTTAAAACGATGTACCAGTCACATGAGTTCAGTTCTCCCGGAGCTATTGTAAAACAAATTTGATAGCGAGGTGGTTTACTGGTGTGCACTATATTTTCAATAATGTTTTCAGTTTTCACGTTTGTGGCAATCAAACGCTTTGCAACGACAATTTCTAGAGAATTCTGAGTTCCAGAAGAGGCTTTAGTGTTCCAGCGCGGGTATATCGGGGGCCAGAGGTTTTCGCCTGTTTTTTCGTCCACCAGCAAGATTTCGAATTTTTCAGAATTATCAAAAAGGCTCATCACAGCCTGAGACATTTCGGGATAACTATTCCATATGTCGGTTTTGCACAATTGTCTCAGGTTCTCGAACTTTGCCATAGAAAGACTGTTTGCTCTCGGGATCCCGGCAAAGTTATTCTGAGACAGCCCCACTGTTTCCAGTGCGGTAAAATTTATCCACCAATCATCTGGTTTCCCGCTTGTCTCAACGAGCACATCAGCGGCAGTATTTGCTGTTTGCTCGAGCGAATATCTGGCCAAGTAATCGTTCGTTTGCTTGCGGACTTGTTCTAAGGCCAACCCCGAGCAGCTGACTAGCAGTGCCGTCAGGGTAAGTGCAAAAAACACATCTAGGGTGAAGATCTGTCCGTGTTCGTTCACTTGGTCACTTCCTTTATGTTGACCAAAACATTGTAGGTGTGAAACGCGGTTTTAATTGGGGACGTTATTGAGACGTGGCCGCTGATAGCATTTTGGATGTAATTGAGTGCACACCCCTTAATTGTTCCTTTAATAAAATTGTCCCTCAAGTCAATTTCACAGTTATTTTCAGGCGCTGCTGACCTTAAGATAACAGATATTATTATGTTGCCTTCGTCAAAACTCAGGTTATCTATGTTGACTGAACACTCGTACTTGATTTCGATGGTTGCAATTGCATTTTCGGTTCCGTCGCGTGCGGCTTGCAGCACAGTTGACAGCTCGTTGTTTTCTAAGCCCAAATAAAGTAATGATGTAGCGGTCAGCAGAATTCCCGCAACTAAAATCAAAAATTCCGTGCTAGATTGGCCTCTCATCGAGTCACTATCCATATTTGCGAATTTTCCCAGAAGATTTGAATTCTTTTACCCAAATTTTCCCGGTCAAGAACGAAATTTTTGAAGTTTTTACATATCAACAAAGCCTTGACCGGCTCACAGTTTGGGTTTTCTATGATTATCAATCTTGCCAAGTTGTCAGAACGAATTCTATACGAAAACGCGCCAACATTTTCCGGTAGTTCAAGACTAAGCCTAAAGTTAGGTCCGTTTACATAGACGGTGTCAATTGCCGCTGCAAGCTTATCACCTACCATCTTTGCCTCTAAATTAGTTCCAATTGATTCAGCGGATCTTTTTCTCTTTTCATATAAATTCAGAAACGACGTTGAAACCATCAATAGAAGCATTAAAGCCAGCAGAGCATCTATCGAGAAAAACCCCTTGTTTTTTCGCTTCCTCAATCCACCCACCTTGGAGAGCTGAGGTAGATATAAATTTTTTTGCTGTTGAGCGAGAAACGTAAATTTTCAGAAATGTTTTTGTTTTCTGGCCACTCCACAATTACTGTGTAGACACCGGGCGAAATTTTTGGTAGTGAGTGTTGATACAATATCGTGTATTGGAGACTGTCTTCCAAGTTCTCGATGCTGGTCGATGTCCAAATTATTATCCTTGCCACATTTTTTATGTTGTCTAGTTGAAATGACCAGTAACAATCCAGCTGTATGGACAGATTTTTGACTGCTCCGCTGCCATTGGCGTAGACGGTGTCGATAGCGCCGGCGATAGAGTCCACTGCTGTGATCGCTTGCATAAGGTGAAGTGAATGATGGGCAGCTTGGTTAGATGGATAGATCATTTGGGTAAGAGTTACTGAAGTTAGCAGCGCCAACGCCGCCGAAAATACTATCAGATATTCAACCGCTGTTTGGCCCTGTAGACCCAATTTACATGAGTTCATCGAGAACCACGATCCTTCGCGGATATTCGTTAGTTGGGTCGTAGCGGTATGTGAACGTGGTTCGATGAAAGGTTCTGTTGAACGGTGTCCCGTATTCTAGCCCGATTTTTAAACTGTTTTCTTCAACGTGGACACAGTTTTCCTTTATCCAATCATCTCCTCGGTCGCTAGCGTTCTCGTTCCAGCGACTTGGCAAGAGCGTATCCGCAATGATCAAGGCTTCCCGCGTGTTATCCCACCTGCCATCGCCGTTTAGATCCATCCAAATTTGGATATCCGCCCGGCCATTTATGGAAAAAGTTTCATCAGTTGTAAGTGCCCCGTCCACATCGAGTTTCTTACAGCCGCCCAAATAAATAGCCAAGATGCCCTGAGGAAGTGAGTATTCGACTGTGAACTTGGAACCCGGACCAATTGCGTATAGGTTGTTCAAGGCTTTTGCCAGTTCGTTGGCAGCTCCTCTCGCCTCTGAAATTTTGGTTAACTTCTCAGCGTCCGAGCGTGCCTGATTATACATGGGCAGCGTAAGGGTCGCAACAACGATGAGAAAGCCGCTTAAAACTATCATGAATTCTATGCTAAGCTGTCCCCTCAAATGATCACAGTTTTGAATAAATGAGCGTGACTAATTAACCATCATGTTTCAAAATTATTAACTTCACTCGACTCAAGCTACCGTGTGGCCGTAGCTTATGTCGGCACCTAGAGCTTGAAATGTTGTTATAAACCGAGAATAGGTTGTTCCGAGAGATTCCGCGCCGTTTTTTATCGTTGTCCTACCATTTGAGATGAGAGCCGCTACCACGAGAGCCGCTGCCACAGCGTAATCGTTGTGGTCATCGACCTCGCAGCCCCTGAGCTTTGCTGGTCCTTGAATGAGGAGACCATCGTTTCTCTCAAGCACGCGCGCTTTCATTCGACGCAGTTCGTTCGCTATAGCTGAGATGCGGTCGGATTTCATAGTCCTTGCACCGTCCGCACCGTAAAGCAGCGTCTTCCCTTTTGCCATGCACGCCATTACGGCAAGTAATGGTAGAAATTCAGGAGCTGCGGAGAGGTTCAACCTTGCTGCTTTGAGTTTCTGTTTACCCTCTAGGCAGACAATTTTTTTCGAGACGTGCGGTTGGATGCCGAATGATTTTAAGTAACTAAGGAACTCTTTGTCTCGGTTGGACAATTCTCCAGAGCAGTGTACTTTAATTCTTGAGTTGGTTAGGCAGGCCGCAGCGATGAATGGGGCAGCACCGGCGATCTCTTTTGGCACCCTGTAGCTGAAAACGCGATAGGGTTGTTTGGGCACAGAAATGGTGCCCTTTTTTTCCATTACTTTGACCCGCCCTATTTTCATGAGTTCTGAAGCGGGATCAAGAGGTCTTGTCTTGAGTTTCAGCTCCACTTTTCTCTTCGCATATGGAGCCGCGATTAATATAGCTGGCAAATACCTGGCCTCAAGGACCCCTAGCCTAGCCCTTCCACCGCTGAGCCCGCCACCGAACACCATGAAAGGAGGACTATCATTAGGCTTTGTGGAATAAACTTCAGCACCAAGACTTCGTAGTGCTCTCAAGAAGCTAGGCATCGGCCGAGAACGCAGCTGAGGGTCACCGTTTAGTACTATTGGTGTTGTTGAAACCGTGGAGATAGCAGTCAGAAGGGCTATGGAGGTCCCGGAGTTTTTGGCATCTATTGTGTTTTTATCTGATTTTATTTCTCCGTTTACCCCCCAGATTGACCATTTTTCCTGTGTTCGCTTCACCGTTGCGCCAAGAGATTCAGCCGCTTTGAGCATGACATTTGTATCACGCACCTTGAGTGGTGATTCTATTGTGCTTTTACCATCGGTTAGGATGGCTAGCGCTGCGGAAAACTGAGTATGGAATTTTGAGGGTGGGGCCTCTACTTCTCCAGAGATTGGCGTCGAGGGATTAATTAACAAGTTCATAGGGTCACCCGACTTTTATTTTTTTTATTTTTTTGGAGGCATCCTCAATAATTTTGTTAATATTTATTAGTTTTTCCAAAGTTTGGAGTTCTTCGCTGACTATTTTACCAACGGGGATGGAGCATGCAGGAGAAAAACCGGCGGATGTTTTTAGTCCTATTTTTTCAGAAATCTCTTTTATCTCATTTTCTTCCATGCAGGAGAGTGGCCTCAGCACGGCAAGTTTACAGTCCGCATCTATCGCGCCTAAGTTTGTTAGTTTCATTTTCTCAACTACTTTCGCATCATCGCCGATTACAATTGCTTCTGCACCGGCACGTTTTGCGACCATCTCTGCGGCACGCAGTTTACAACGTTCGCGGATGAAAATGGAGGCTTTTTTTACCTGTTTTTTTCTGAGTTCAGTTAAGATCCTCTTGAACGGAAATGACCACAGAACACTTGCTGACCCGAACTGGGCTAGCTTTTTCGCGGATAAAATGACACGCCTTGCTGCGGGGTTGTTCAATGTGTCCTGAGGGTTTAGAAATAGAGAGGATACTGCGCACCCTCTTTTGAGCACCAAATAAGCAGCAACCACATCGTTTCTGCTTCCCGATAAAATTGCCATAACCCTGCCTTGTGTACCGACAGGTAGACCGCCGATGCCTTTCACGGTATTCGAGAAGATGTAAGCATCATCGCCCCGAATATCGATCGATATCTCAATATCTGGGGAGATTAAGTCAACCTTCAAATTTTTCATTATCGATAAAATTGATGATCCCAATTTCGCGTTTACATCTCTGCTTGAAAAAGTGTGTTTTCCCACTCTATTGGTTCGAACCGCGAAGGACATTCCTGGCTTAAGCATTTTTTTGGCGATTCTAACTGCTTCAGTTCTTATATCATCCAGGTTGGCCTTGGTTCTGACAGCTGGGCTGAGCGAAGTTATACCGGGAACTCGGGACAGACGTTTGATCACAGTTGTCCTAGACGCCGTGTCGACAAATATCCTACCTCGCTCAGTTCTAATGTTGTAGCGTAGATCG
>Ga0315298_1006546_pt1 | contig 15852 bp, 20 predicted proteins | sample WHS_1_MG_FD_203077 | JGI IMG/M metagenome (GOLD analysis project Ga0315298, IMG submission 203077) | Extremophilic microbial mat communities from Washburn Hot Springs, YNP, Wyoming, USA - WHS_1_MG | ecosystem: Environmental > Aquatic > Thermal springs > Hot (42-90C) | place: USA: Wyoming... | reverse complement strand
TCTTTCATCTTTTTGAATTACGAATCTGCGATATCTTTTAGAATTCCTTTCATAATAAGCTGTAACTTCAATACAAATCTCCTCTTTTTTCTCCATCTTTCATCCTCCTTAACCTTCATGCCTTTGCCATTGTTGACCCTAAGAAAACCTTTTTAACCATATGAACCTTTTTTAATTTCTCTTCGGTCATTTTCCTCAAATCTAAGAGTTCCCTTGCTACATAAATTGGTTCTTTAATCCCTTCCCTTATGAGTTGTTTCATCTCTTCTTCATTCCAGACTAACCAAAGAGTATCATCCAAAAGTCGTGAGTAAATCCTTATAGGGGCAAACCTGTTCCTCTCATCAGAAAGTTCAGCTTGAAGTTCTTCATCGGATAACTCCCTTGTTTTCTCCGGAGCTTCATTTTCATCCCTGAGATTGTCTCCTATCCGTCTAACCTTACCTTCTGCAAGCAGTCTCTCTGCTATTTCTTCTTTGACCCTTATTCTTTGTCCAGGTTGAAGGGTGACCTCCTTACCATTAGCCCTTATCTTAAATGAGGTCAGCACTTCAAGTGTCATGGTAGTACCTCAACTTCCAAATCGCTCAGGTCGACGACCTCCAATGCTTCTTTTTGACCTTCACGACCCCTATTTCGTGAAGCTGTGAAACTGGCCTCTACGTATTGATTATCAAGGGTTTGAGTTTCACGGCTACTATCTGAAACCGAGGGGGAATCCGTGAAACTGGACTCTTCATTTCCTTCGACCTTCACAGTTTCACGGGTATATATAGGGGTGTGAAGCTGTGAAGCTGGAAGCAACTTGTAGGTAACTTTGCCTCGGAGGCCTTTCTCCTGGGATATCTCTTTTCTTTCCGATGCCTGACGAAGCAAGCTCCGAAGGCGATTAATTCCAATTTCGAAACCTTGCTCTAATAACTCTCTGTGAATCTCCTTGACTCCCAATTCACCCCCTTTTAAGATATCAAAAACCTCGCTCAAAATTTCATTCTTCTCATCTCCCTCCTCTCCTTGATATAAAATTTCAATTTTTTCCTCGTTGACTTCTATTTTTATTCTGATTGGGGTAAAGGGTTTGGTTCGGCTCTTAACTGATGAAAAAAGAAGGAATTCATCTTTTGGAATGAGGGCGTATTCTACGTCCACCCCGCCCGGAATATCAGACGAACCCCGTAGTTTCTGATTCAGAGGCCCCTCAGCTTTACGATGATGATGAATGACCAGAACCGTAGTCCCTGAGTTTGCAATTTTTCTCAACCTCTCAATAACCACTGACATGGAGCTGGCCTCATCTTCTCTCTGCCTATGAACCCGAATTAAAGAATCTATCACTACGAGGATGGGCTTGACTTCCTCAATTCTAAGCATTAAAGCGTCGAAGAATTCATCTTTATCCAATCTCACCCCTTGAAAATGGAGGAAATAGAGAGGTAAATTCTCTTTGAATTTCATTTTTTTTAATCTTTCTTTCAGGAAACTTTGAGGAGTCTCTTCATCAACGAGAATTACGGGGCCAGTTCTTAGAACACTGTATTTACCCCAGAGGGGATCACCAGTTAGGACGGATTTTATAATAGAGAGGGCTATAAGTGACTTACCAGTTCCTGTATAAGCACCAAGGATTGAAACTGTCCCATTGATAAGGATGGGATCAATTAAAAAACTTGTTTCGGGATATTGGAAAACCTCTTCAAGGCTGGTCAGTTGATAATTTATTTTTGGACTCTGCTTTGTCCACTTCTCTTCTTTCACCCCTAATGCTTCAAAAATTTCTTTTCGATCACACCCGGCCCAGCACCGAAATTGAATTTCACCTTCCACCATTTCCACATCTAAGCTTGGAACTTCATCGGCATGTGCAGGGCATTTCGTCCTCCAAATACCAGGGGCTCTCTCCTGTGGTGTGTGGCCAGTGATAGAATGGAGTCTCTTCAAAACTTCTTTCAAATCTACATCCTTCTTGTGCTTCTGGTAATCTTGCTTCATTGCCTTTTCCCTCAGCGAGAGAATTTTTTCCAATAACGGTTCAGGGATCGGGGTCAGTTTCTCAAGTTTAAGGAAGGAATATTGGAAGTTATTGATCCGTGTGGGAGGTGCGGTAATAAGAGTTTGATTGCTCTTAATCTCAAACCCAAAAGGACTATTAAAACTCTCAGACTTTAATCCATTATGATATCGAAAATAGAGGTGAAACCCGTGAGGGGTTTTCACAATACTTCCGCATTCTCTCATCAAAGAATTAAGGGGGAAAAACCCATTAAATTTCTCTGGTGAATCAATATCAATCACCGTTAAATCAGAGATTTGCCCGCATACCAGTGCCAGCCCTGAATCATTCTTAAAAAATTGATCAATAAAAACTTCCCCCATCAGTGTTTTTTGATAATCTTTCCATCTAATTGAAGGTGTTTTTGAATTTGGAAGTAAGGGGATTGCTGAAAATCCGGCACGTAGGAAACAGCGTGCGACACCTCTGATGGAACACCGAGGAAACCCGTTTACTTGTTTAAGTGCAGAATATCCCATCTTCGATCCTCCCTATCCTCTTTCTCTTATCTTGTAAAAGATGCCGTTCCTTTCGAAAGCGGTGACACCAATAGGTCTCCGTTCCACCTCAGAAAAACCTCATCTCCTGGTTTGATTCCCCTCGATGTTAAATATTCGTGCGGAATACACAGCACGGCGGAATGGCCAATGCGATATACTTTCCTAATTCCGATCCCAACTCCTCCATTTTTAGCCATTAAAACTCTTTTACTTCGTCTCCTTTTCAATTCCTCTTTCATGTTTATCTTCAACCTCCAAAAGTTTTTTTCTTGACTTTTAGTATAAACTCGCTTTATAATGTAAAAAAGGTGGAAAAAATAAGAATTTCTTGGAATTTTAGGTAATTTTAAGGAAGAATTTAAGGACTTTTGCTATGGAAATAGGTGGAAATTTTTATCAGGTAAAAGAAGGCATTTTAGTTTTAAGGAGCGATATAGAAAGTAAAACATACCGGGAGTTCCTTCTCAACTTTGCCGAAGAATTGGGCTACAAAGACCCCGTTTTCAAAAAGTTTAATAATGGATGTTGTGTGATTGATATTGCTCCTTTCGAGCAAGATATAACAAAATTTTTAATCTTTTATCTTGCTTATCTTTTTATATTAGAAAAGGACCTAAAAGTCGTAGAAAACAAAAAGGTAATGAAAAAATTGACCTCACCCCTTGTAATACATTCAGATTTGTGCTCCGTTGATATAGGAGACTTAATACGTAAAGCCATTGAGAATGTGAAAGAACAAAGGGAAAAAATAAGAAAAGGTATTCCTGAAATTCTTCCTTTACTCTCTAATTTGTTTTTAGAAGAAAAACTAAATGGAAAGGTAGAAGATATTCCTGCAGTGTTGAGAATGTTAGAAAATACAAAGATTGTAGTAAAAAGTATTGAAGCACAAGAAGGGGTAGGATTCTATGAAAGATTACGGAGTGCCTTTGAATATTACAAAGAAAAGTTTATAAACAAAACAATAGATTCACTATTCAATTTTAAAAGCAGTTTCGAAGATTTCGCCAAGAAAGTAAAACACTATCTTGATGTCCCCCTTAAAGGTAATGAAAGGGTATGTATATGGTGTATGAAAACCTTTTTCTCTCAACATCCAAAAGCCTGGTATTGCCCAGAGGATACATCTAAAATAAAATTCATCTTCCGTAAAAGGGTTCAGAAACAGCCACCTAAAAATAGGTTTGATATTACAAGAACCCGAGACATGCTACAAAACGAACTCAGCCCTCAAAAACAATTAATGATGATAAAAAATCTACACAAAGACTACCCTGAACTTTTTAGAGAAATTCGACAATATACAATAAAATACAAGCAAGGGAGTGAAATTAATGGTAGAAAAAGATTCAGAGGAAAGTAAAGGCAAGTTGATAGCAATAAAAATTTCAAAACTAATGGTATATGCTTTTTGGACTTTTATTGTCTATCTTTTTGCATGTGCCTGTCATGCAGTAGGAGAAAATCAGCACAGCTTTTGGGTTGGACTTTTTGGATGGTGGCTCTTTACAATTCCAATTTCATTATGGATTCTCAGTGCCTGGGAAGAAGATAGAAAAAAAGCAAAAGAATTAGAAATAAAAAAATTAGAAGAACTTACTAATTATTTCAGAAATAAACTTAGTAATGAAAAAGATGAAAGAGAAATAAAAGAATTAAAAGGAGTTATTAAGTATTTAAAAGATGAAATTAAATGGAAAAAATTAGAAAAGTAATATTTCCGATTCTCTTAAAACGCCTTATCTACAAATGGCGAAATATAACTCGTGAAGTGGCCAATGAGCTGTGGATTGCAAGAGAGATTCTGTCAAAACATGGACCAAGACCTAAAATCGATGCAAATGCATCAAATTATACCTGGTCTGGTTATTGTGCAGAGAAATGAAAATAAAAAGACATCCAATTTTAGAAAAAATCCTACCACCTTTATCCTTCGATGATTTTCAAAGACTAAAAGCGGACATTAAAAAAATGGTATTCGTTTACCCATTATTGTTTCACCAAAAGGAGAGATAATTGACGGATTTCATAGTTATAAAATTGCCAAAGAATTAGGAATTAATTTTGAAATAAAAGAACAAGATTTTGAAAATGAAGTCATAACAGGCATTCAGTTAAATCTTGCCAGAAGACACCTGAGTATAGAGCAAAAGAGGGAACTCATTGGTAAACTAAGGCAAATGGGATGGAGCCAGGAGAAAGTGGCGGAGGTGGTGGGAATTACTCAACAAAGAGTAGATCAATTAGAAAAAGATACAAGTAATACAAATATTTGTAATGCTTGCATTCCCGAGTTAAGTGAAGCTGGTAAATTGGGAGCACAGGTATAACCTCGGTGCAATCAAAGTATTGTCTTAGATCCCCTTAGTAACTATAACTTCCTAAGTAGTATTTGGAACCTATTAAATAATACTTAGTAATTAAAGAATTTGTCTATATCTATATATTATAGATCTTAGTTCTATAATAATCTTAGTCTAATTAATCTAATCTTATTTAATTAGTTTAGTCTTAGTCTAATATACTAATATAAATAAAAATTAATTAATTCTATCAGTTAGTTAAAAGACTATTACTTAAATTCCCTCAATAGTGCTTTAAAATATTTATCTCTGATAAGTTCCTTTGGGTTTAAAAGAATGTTTGATTTAAGATATAAGCTTCGCCTACTTTCTTTTTATTTTTTCTATTTCTTGTAGCAAGAAATAACCCGAAGTATTAGGTATTATTTCATCCCATGGAGTATTAAGTAAGATTTTTGCAGGTGGGGGTGGAAATAATGGCTTCCCTTTATTATCAAAAGCCATAAAATATAATATTCGTCCCTTTTTATTTTTTAAGTCAAACCTATTTTGACTTAGAATTCCCCAGAAATTTTCTGCTTTTTCTTTTGGAACATTTAGCTCTTTAATAAGGGACTTAATATTCTCCTTTCTTTTCTTTGATTCTTTATGAGGGATTTCAAGAAGCCATGCATCTACAATATCATCTGAAACCCAAGTTATATTTTTATAATATAAGTCTACTTTACCATCACTAAATGTTGCTGTTCCAAGGTATACCCATCCATGTATCTCTTTTTCTTCTGGATACCCAATAGACAAAGGTAATGACAATAAAAAATACAAAAAGATAAGTAAAACTTTTTTTTTCATATAGGCTCCTCAATCACTCTTTTAACTTTCTTTGTGCTTTTATTTTTAGTGTGCACTTTTTGTGCACCTAACAAGGGAAAATAAGGGATAACACCGTCAAAAGTGCTATCCCCTGTTTTTAGAATTTTCTAATATTGACAAGCATTAAATGAAATCATATAAAAACAAATTTAGGATGTCAAATACTTTGTAATCAGCGGGTTGGCGGTTCAAATCCGTCCGTGGGCTCCATAAACTTATTTAAATGATTGAGATTTTAAGCATAAGCTTCATTAATATCTTTTGATCTACCCTATTTTCCCACTATTTTCCAAGAAAAGTTGTCACGATAGTCGAAAAAATCATAATATAAATAAGGGTGCTGGTGAACTAATGAAGAATAATTTTACCAAAAGACATCATTCTGAGGTTTCAAATCTCTTTAATACCTCTTCTTTATTAAATGGTTACCATTTCATTTTTCTTTATATTCTCTATCCAAACAAAGGAAACTTTTTACATTCTTCTTGGAGCTAAATAGGTATATATGACTGGAATGACGAGTAGAGTGACGAGGGTACTCGTCACCAAACCACCGATCACGGAGCGGGCCATTGGGGCCCAGGTCTCTCCCCCTGCTCCCAGCCCTAATGCAAGGGGGATTAAGGCAAGGATGGTCGTCAGAGAGGTCATTAAAATGGGTCTAAGTCTCGTTCTTCCCCCTTCAACGACAGCTTCAAAAAGAGGAATCCCTTTATCTCTAAGCTGGTTGATGTAATCCACCAGAACGATAGAGTTGTTGACCACAATCCCGGAAAGCATGATGATCCCAATAAAGGATACCACACTCAGTGGTGTTCCTGTAAGGAATAGCATATAAACTACTCCTATCATTCCGAGAGGAATTGTTAAAAATATAATGAAAGGGGCTTTTAAAGATTCAAAAAGAGAGGCCATGACCATATAGACGATCAATGTAGCTCCACCGAATGCCAATCCTAACCATTTAAAAGAAGTCTTCATGTCCTGAGCTGAACCGCCAATTTCGTAGGTAAACTCGGATGGGATCTCCATTTGACGCAATTTCTCTTCCACCTTTCGGGTAACCTCTCCAAGGCTACGGCCCTGTACCGTGGCTGAGATATTGGTGACCCTTTGTTGATCCCGTCTCAGAATCGTGGTGGGAGAAAGGGTGCTTTCTACCCTTACGATACTCGAAAGGGGGATGGGATGACCCTGAGGAGTGGTCACAAAGATCTGCTTAAGCACCTCTTTATTCTCCCGGTCCCTCTGCCCCAGTCTAACCAGGATTTCATACTCCTCTCCTCGATCACGAAACATAGAAGCTCGGGTCCCTTTAATGAAGGTAGAAACCGCTTGGCTCACTTGAGAGGTGCTTAATCCGAGGGCGTAGATTCGTTCTCGATCTAGAATGATTTGAAGCTCCGGTCTCCTTGTCTCCAGGCTTGTCTGAACATCTACCGCTCCTGGAATCTCTTTGATGGCCCCCTTTATTTTTTCAGAAAGAAATCGAGCCCGATCAAGATCTTCTCCATAAAGATAGACAATGATATCCCCTTCTTCTCCAAGAAAATGTCTCTGGAGAATAGAAAAGGTAATGCCGGGAATCTGCTCCAATTCTTTTCTGAGGGCAGACTCAATTTCCATCTGAGATCTCTTTCTTTTCTCTTTCTCGATCAGGTTCACACGAATTCTTCCAGAATAGGACCCTTTCTCAAAGGCACCAAAGAACTCTCCCACTCCAATATCCGTATTTTGATTTTTTAATTCGGGCACAGCCCGTGAAATGATTTCTTCGATCCTGCGAAAAGTCATCTCCGTAGATTGTAGGCTTGTTCCGGGAGCCCGTTCGATCTGGATTTCAAATTGGTTCTGATCTATCTTCGGGAAGAAATCGAAACCAAGGAAAGGAATGAGTGTGAGACTCCCTCCAAATAAAATCAATATTCCGAACATCGTCTTTTTCCGATGAAAAATACACCAGGTAAGACGACCAGAGTACCAATGATGGATCCTTTCGAGCAATTTATCGATCGCCTCTGAAATCCTTCTTGAAAGGGCCCGACTTAGAGGAGAGACCTCTAACCATCTTGAAGCCAGGAGAGGAATGAGTGTCAGGGCCACAAGCAGGGAGCAAAAAAGAGAAAAACAGATGGTCAGAGCCATATCATTAAATAATACCCCGGCAATACCGGGTACAAAAAGAACCGGAAAGAAAACAGCGATTGTCGTCAGGGTAGAGGCAATGATGGCCGTAGTCACCTGGGTCGTCCCCATTTCCGCAGCCTCCAGGAGAGTCCTCGCTTCTCTCAAATGTCGATAGATATTTTCCAGAACCACAATAGAGTTATCAACCAGCATTCCCACTGCCAACGCAAGACCTGCCATAGACATAATGTTCAGGGTAAGCCCGGTGAGGTCCAGAACCGAAAAGGTGACAATGATCGATACAGGAATGGAGAGGGCAACAATCCAGGAGGCCCGAAGATTGTGTAAAAAGAAGAGAAGAACCAAACCGGTGAGGAAGAAGGCTTGGATGGCCGTGGAACTAAGATTGCTGATGGATCGCTGGATAAAGTCTGCTTGGTTGAAGATGACCCCTGCTTCCACCCCCTCTGGGAGTCTTCGAAGAACATTGGGCAGCTCGGAAATGACTCGTTTTGATACTTCAACCGTATTGGCTTTTGAGTTTTTGGAGACAAGCAGAAGGATCCCGGGTTTTCGATTATTCCGAATCACCCGGGTGATCTCCTCATAGCCATCGATGACCTTGGCGATGTTCTTAATATAGATTGGAGCCCCATTCCGATATCCAAGGACCGTATTGGCAATCTGATCCACTGAGGTGTACTCACTGAGAATCCGAAGGCTATATTCAATCTCTCCCTCATCAAGTTTTCCTCCAGGGATCTGAAGATTCTCTCTACGAATCGTTGAAATGACTGCATCTACGGAAAGCTTCTGGGCCTGAAGTTTTGAAAGATCCACTTCCACCTGAATCTGTCTTTTCAGGCCTCCAACGGCCTCCACTGAGGCCACTCCTTCAAGACGTTCAAGAGCTGGTTTGATCCGTCTTCGACATAGTTCCCTCAACTCAGCAGGTCCCATCGGTCCTGAAACCGACATAAAAAGGATGGGCATCTTCTGAGGATCAAATTGAAAGATCAGAGGCTCATCGGCTTCGTCTGGAAGGACTCCCCGGATCAGGTCGATATTGTTTCGGATATCTCTCTCTGCCTTATCGAGATCCATCCCCCAGTCGAATTCAGCGAGAATCAGAGAGGCTCCCAATTTGGAGAGACTTCGAATATGCTTTATTTTTTCAACGGAGGCAACAGCCTCCTCAATGGGCTTTGTCACCAATGTCTCCATATCTTCTGGAGCAACACCCGTATAGGTTGTGATAATGGCAATCACCGGAAAGGAGACATCAGGATAGAGATCTATTTTTAATCGAGAGAGACCAAAGAGTCCGAACCCGACTACAAAAAAATAGATCATGCTGAAGGTAATGGCCCTTTTAATAGCAAGGCCTGAAAGGCTCATTTCTTTTCCTCTTTAGAATAAGTAACGAGGACCCGATCTCCATCTTTTAAAAGATGAAATCCACGGGTAATGAGCTGATCACCAAATTCCAATCCTTCTCGAATCTCCACGAGAGGGCCTGATTCGTGGCCAAGCACAACCTTCCGTTTATAGGCCTTTCCTTCTTTCACAATAAATAGGTAATGATTTTGGCGAGCTTCACGAGGGTGAGAACCTTCGCCCTCCTGATATTCTTCTTCAAGGAAAACAGCCTCTTTGGGAACTAAAAGGGCATCTCGATGAGGCTCAACAAATACGAATACCTCTGTAAACATACTGGGTCGGAGGAGATATTTTTGATTTGCCACTTTGATTTCTGCAGAAAAAAGACGAGTCGAAGGATCAAGGGTGGGACTGATCTTTTCGACCACTCCATGGAAAACCTTATCGGGATAGGCAGCCACCCTTAGGATGGCTTCCATTTTAGGGAAAATGAATCGAGCCTGATACTCGGGATAAAAGATTTTCGCTTTCACAAAATCCATCCGGACAATGGTAAAAAGAGGTTGAGTGGGAACAGCCAGATGACCCACATCAAAGAATCGTTGACTGACGATACCGGTCATAGGTGAAGTGATTCGAGTATAGGATAAACGGATCTTCGAGACTTCAAGGGCCGCCTCAGCCTGGCGAATTTGTGCCAAAAGGGCATCCCTCTCCTCTTTTGTTGCTCCCTCCACGAGCATCTTTAATTGTTTTTGAGCCGAATTGAGGTCTGCCCGGGCAACATGATAAGCAAGCTCTGCTGATTCCAGATCTCTCTTCGCAATGACTCCTCGGCTAAAGAGCCCCTTCATCCGTTCATAATGGCTCTCAGCGTCCCTTAATTTAGCCTTCGACTTTTCAACTAAATCTTCTGCCTGGGCAATCTCCTCGGGTCGAGCTCCTCTCTATATCTGTCTCCATTTTGCCTGAAGATTGTGGAGAGCGGCCTCTGCTTGTTTGACCTGAGCTCTCAACTCATCAGATTCCAGTAAAGCAAGAAGGTCATCCTTTTGAACCAGATCGCCCATATCCACCTTGAGGGCCTCGATCTTTGCTGTAATCTTTGGATATACCTGAACTTCTGCGTAGGCCTCAATACTCCCCGTAAATTTAATCTCTTTAGAGATATTCCCCTTTCTAACCGGGACGACCTCTACTCGAACCGAACGCTCCTCGGGTTTCTCTGCTTGACGACTCCCACATGAACAGAGTAATCCCATCCAAAGAATAAAACATATTAAAAGAGATATTTTTAAGGGTTTCCGAAACATTTCTTTTCTAAAAAAATATAACACAATCACGTTAATTCCACACAATCTAATTTTAGGGAAGTAAGATATAGTCAAGATTGGTTCCTGTTTATAGTCCAGTGGAACCCACATATCCGATAATATTTTTCTGGAAAATCCTTTTCCCTTTCCTGATCCCTAAACCATACCTTGAAAGATGACCATTATATGTTTGATATCCATTTCGATTTTAAAGGATAACTGACTTCCCATAACCTTCGCGCACCCCAGCAAAAACTACCTTTCCATTTGCTACATCACAGAAAGTAGTTCCTTCTTGAGCACCATAATCCACCCCAAAGTTGGGACGTATCCCTCAAAGAATGGGATGCCTTCTTGTATGACTGAATCGAGAGCTAATTCAGTCAAATTGTAACGAGGTTTTAAGAAAGGATTTTCTTAATGCAAGATCAATTTTCGTTATAAGAATTTGAGGGCAGGTCTTGCAATATAAAATTATCTCATTTTCTCAATATTTTTAACAATTCTTACTACTAATCCTTCCTTCATGGTTTAACCATGGAACATAGATGATCACCGAAGGCGATAATTCTGCATCATACCTTATTGCTCCCTCTTAAGTGAAAAGTTCAATAAAAGGCTTAAACCTCTCGCTCGGTAGGAAAAATCAATCTTCAAAAATTAAAATATTCGTGTCATCTAAAGAGAGATTTCTGACTAAATTCATATATACCTTTTGGGGATCATACCAAACGACAATCCCTCGATCACTTAATTGTTTCCTCACCATTTCAATGGTTAAATCAGCTATTTTCCCCATAATAACCTTTCTATTATTTCTTGATGATTTCTTTTGCCCATTTTACGACCCTTTCAGCTTGAAGAATGGCCTCATGATATTCTTTAAATGTTATTGGTTCACTTAGACCAGGATATCGTGCCTCCCAGGCAAATGATGTTAATATGGTGGATTCTACCACCTCAGGAGGAATATTAACCCCTTCAGCCTGCAATCCGCTTATCAGCTCATCCAGATATCATGGGTATATCTGAAGCTTTTACCATAGAATTGATAAACCGCCTTTATAGCCTTTTCTGCAGCCTGCTGAGCATGGAAGCAAAGATCTTCATAAAAAGCCCCTTTGGGTAAAGGCACCCTGGCAAGGGCTAAATCTCCTTCTGCTCTAGCCAACCAATCTTCTGCCGAACCAGGTATAGGCCTTTCATGCGGCATGATATACCTCCACCCCTTCATCGAGAGCTGGCTTAATAATGAGAGAGGGATTCTGTCCAAATTTCTTAATATCGCTCTCTGTTCCTACAATTATATCTTTGGCAATTCCAAGACCTGATAGAGCACGAAAAACCTTGCGTGCAGTTTCACGACGAGAAGTTCCATCAGGAACAATAATGAGGAGGTCTATATCACTTCCTGACCGCATCTCACCCCTGGCTGCAGAACCAAATAGAATTATCCGTAATGGCTGGATGGTTTTCGTGATACGTTTTACAATTTCATCAATCAATTCAGGATTTGGAGTTTTCATATATTTTTCTCCCCCTTCTTTCCTGATTCACTTGAATTACTTGACGCCTCATAAACGAATTCAATACCATGGGCAATCGCTAAGGAGCGATTTGTTTTACATTTTTCCTTAACCCTCTCAGGCCAATATTCCATAGCCTGGTAAGCCCAATCATATTCACCAGCCTCAAGTTCCTGCCAAGCCTTTTTCATTTCGGGCCAGGAAGGAAGAATTCCAATTCTTTTCTTGTTCGTCTTTCTTTTTCAACTTTTAATTTCAGGTTCAAGATCTTTTGCGCTGTCAGGCGAAGTCTTGGCTCTACAATCTGGAGGTTTCCCATCATCAAACGCTATGGCTATTCCATTTTTTGGCCCCTTTCTCGCCAAGCATAATCCCTAAAATATAATTTAGAAGCAACTCTTGCAGTATCATATTATCATTTTTCCAGTTTTTTAACAATTCTGCTCTTTGGAGGTGTTAAGGAGAAATTTTACCAGGAAATCCTAACTTGAAAGAAATCTCCACGTTAAAAACATAAATTAAATATACTACTCATAAATTTCAATATTTAAGTCTGACCCTTTTACCCTTTTCAAAACCGAATTGCCTTACCTGACATCAGAACAGCCCTACAACTTCTTAAGTAAGTTAAAATTTCAAGAACGTCCCTCTAAATGCGTCCCTCTAAATGCCGCAGCCCTTTACCTTTTATAATTTTAACTTTTTTTAACCCCAATTTCTGACATAGAAGATTAATATCAATTTTTCCCCTTGATTTTACCCACTGCGCAGGAGTTTTACCTTCTTTTCTTATTTCCTTATCAATTTCCTCCCGTACTTTATGAATCCATTCGAGGGACCTCGTCTCCCATCTAATCCTTTTCTTCATATAAGACCACCTCTTCTGGCGAAACGATTTCTATTAAAGGTAGCCCAAGTCGAAGATTAATTGAATGGACTGCCCTCCTTGTCCTGATATTAACAATGTCTCGAAAATTCCATGAAATAACAGCATCGACACCATTTACTGTTGCAACTGCAAGGTGACGCAAATCTAACCTTGCTGCTTTGCGGACGAAACCCTCTTTTTCATAGATTTCTAAGAGCTCCGCAGAGCTTTCATCTTCAGAAATTATTTGAAATGGGATATTCCGAATCTCAGAAAGTAGATTTTCTTTTAAATCTTTGGGACTTCTATCTATTTCTTCAAGGACTATATTTGAAATAACCCCTATATACTTACCCTCAATAATTGAATTAAGGAGTAGACGGGTTATCTTTACCCTCTGGGGCATCTCCGTATCAAATAAAGCACCAATAATAGATGTATCCAAATATAGTCTCATCAAATCCTCCAAACCAATATTTGCTCTTTATCATCTTAACGCCAGCGGTTGCGTTCGGCAATGGCACGAGCAACATCCTTTGGAGCTAAAACTGGTGATCCCATACTCCCTCCCCACCAAGCTGAACAACTTCCTCCCTTCCATAACTCCCGAACCCTTTCCTTCCCCCTTAATTCTTTGATACCAATACTGGTGACTCACCTCAAATTTCAATATTTAAATCTGACCCTTTTACCCCTTTCAAAACCGAATTGCACTGCCTGACATCAGAATATCCCAACAACTACTTAAGTAAGTTAAAATTTCAAGAACGTCCCATTTATCCATGTTAATCCACCATCTCTTTTAAAATTTTTTGGATTACGGGCTTTATTTCAGGCAACCTCTCTTTTATAACCTTCCAAACAATCTCATAATCTATCCCAAAATAGAAATGGGCAATTTTGTCTCTCATTCCAGCCATATCACTCCATGGCAATTCTTTATATTTCTGCCTAATCATCTTTGGAATATTCTTGGTGGCTTCCCCGATTATCTCAAGCTTTCTCACCACTGCACTTCTCGTCTTATCATCCTCAATAAACTTTTTAAAATCCATATTTCCTATGAATTCTTCAATTTTTTCTATCGAATCAAGTATGTCCTTTACAAAAAGCCTATGGTTTCGTTTCATATATACACAACCTCGCTCAAAATCACACTCTTCAGTTCCGGACGAATAGCTTCTTTCCTTACAAGATCTACCTTCTTCTTCAGAAGTTTCGAAAGATACCTTTCAAGATTTATAAACTGCAGGAGATCGGGAATCTTCTCAAACTCGACAAGAATATCAATATCGCTTCTCTTTTTCTGCTCCCCCCTTACCAAAGAACCAAAAAGCCCTATTTCAATGACGGAATATTTTTTATAAAGCTCCTCCTTATGGGCCTTAAGTATCTCATTAATTTCTTTCATCGAGTTCATATCCTATCCCTTTCCAAATTTATAACTTGGCTATCTTTCAATCTCAATTTAAACCTTTTTATAGCCCTCCTTCTTTATACGTAGCGTTTCGCCATAGAAATCTGGGCCATTTTTATGGTTGATACCTCCACTCGATATAAGAATAATTCAACTCATTCAACAACGTCCCCCCCTCGGCGACTCACCTCAAATTTAAATATTTAAATCTGACCCTTTTACCCCTTTCAAAACCGAATTGCACTGCCTGACATCAGAACAGCTTTACAACTATTTAAGTAAGTCAAAATTTCAAGAACGTCCCTGTTTACCAGCATATCCATAATAAATAGTTTCCAATCCCTTTCAGACATAGAGCAAATCCTCTTTTATGCTTTCCCAGAGAAGTGGTTTCTGTTTTGCAGCTTTAACTGTAAGCAAGTCAACCTTTACACCTAAAATTGCCTCAAGGTAATCTGCAAGTTCAAAAAACTTAAGACCGATTGGTTTCTCAAAATCCACCAGAATATCGATATCACTCACTTCACTTTTTCCCCCTCTTATATACGAACCAAAAATCCATATCTCCTTAACCCCATATCTATTTCTGAGCACCTCTTTCTGATCTACCAGTATCTTTTTTATTTCCTCAACTGTTTTCATTTTTCATTCTCCTCAAACAACCTCATCTGATACTTACTTACCTTTGAACCCTCTTTTTCGTAACTTTCTCGCCCGTATAAAAACCCTGGAGCATCTGCTTTTCTTCGTCTCCTTCTGGTAGAACTTCGGAGATTGCCAATACCGGTGACTCACCTCAAATATCAATATTTAAGTCTGCCCCTATTCCCCACTAACGAATTATGTCAATTTTCAAGGTCTGACACCTTTACTTACTCAAGAGTTATCATTAAACTTTAAGGCTACTTCTCAAAGATTTTAATCTCAACCTCTGATTCCTCTAAGGGTTCTTTGACGGCATTTCGGAGGCGGTTGCGATCGAATCCTTCTTCGCTTTGAGCATCAACCGATATCTTAATCTCACCTGCCATCTCTGCCAAATTCCCGAGAGCATTAAATGTCTTGAATAATTTTGGTCTATCTACCTTCATCTCAATTCTGATGGAGGTAATCTTTGTAGGCTCTGCAGGTCTTTGACCAGGCGGTGTTGGTTCTGGCGGAGGAGGAACCGCTGGAGTCGGTTTAGGTGTCTCTGGTATCTGCCCTGAAGGTACTTCTTGAACAATGCATTCAGGCAACATAATACACCCAGAATCAAGGTCTATTTCATCTTCATATACCTCCTTTCCTAATCTCGCATCTTTTTCTTTCACAAGATATTTCCCTGCCTCTTCCCTAACCCTGTTCTTCAAGGCATAGGCAAATATTCCCTCCTTTACTCCCTTAGCAATTGCTTGAGCTATAACTCTCTCTTCGGTTATTCTTGGGAAATCCATACTTTCAAAGAAAGAATCTCTTATCATTTTAGTTTCAACTATCTTTCTTTCTTCTTTTC
>Ga0315298_1006545_pt1 | contig 15853 bp, 13 predicted proteins | sample WHS_1_MG_FD_203077 | JGI IMG/M metagenome (GOLD analysis project Ga0315298, IMG submission 203077) | Extremophilic microbial mat communities from Washburn Hot Springs, YNP, Wyoming, USA - WHS_1_MG | ecosystem: Environmental > Aquatic > Thermal springs > Hot (42-90C) | place: USA: Wyoming... | reverse complement strand
CCGCGCCTTCGTGCACCTCACCCATGCGATGCGTCCGGCCGGTGTAGAAGAGGATGCGTTCCGTGGTCGTGGTCTTGCCCGCATCGATGTGTGCGGCAATGCCAATGTTGCGTACTTTGTCGAGCGGGTACTGCCTGGCCATGTTTCATCCTCCTTTCCGGCTCGTCAGCTTCCGCTACTCTCGGTCTCGATCCGTTGTTACCCTTGTTTCTCGGTCAGCTAAGCGTCGCCACCGTTCTCTCCAGCGGCGCACGCAGCGGCCGTTTGCGATGTCCCGACGTGGCCGCACACCGCTCCCAGCCACGTCTCCGGCGAGCGAGGCGGGCAGCACCCCGTCACGCTCCGTGGGACAGCGCCGGATTCGGCCTCAGCCGGAGCCGGCGTGCACTCTACCAGCGATAATGCGCGAACGCCTTGTTGGCCTCGGCCATCTTGTGGGTGTCTTCCTTCTTCTTAACCGAGTTTCCGGTGTTGTTCGCGGCGTCCATCAATTCGCCGGCCAGTTTGTCAATCATTGTCCGTTCTCCACGCTGCCGGGCGTAGCCGACGATCCATCTCATAGCGAGCGCCAGCCGGCGATCGGGCCGGACTTCGACCGGGACCTGATAGGTCGAACCGCCGACGCGACGGGCTTTGACTTCGAGGACCGGCATGACGTTCTTGATCGCCGCCTCGAACACTTCAAGGCCCGGTTTGCCTGTCTTCTCGGAAATCTGATCGAGCGCGCCGTAAAAAATGCGCTGGGCAAGCGACTTCTTGCCGCGCTCCATCAGCTTGTTGATGAAGCGGGCTGCCCATTGGCTGCCGTACACCGGATCGGGCAAAATCTCCCGTTTCGGAGCGCTTCCACGTCTGGGCATTACTGTCCCCCCTTCACTGACTTATCGTGCGCGCTGCGACTACTTCTTGCCACGCTTCGCGCCGTATTTTGAGCGACCTTGTTCGCGCTTCTGAACACCGGCCGCATCCAGCGTTCCGCGGATAATATGGTAGCGCACGCCGGGGAGATCCTTGACGCGGCCGCCACGAACCAAGACGACGCTGTGCTCCTGGAGGTTATGGCCGATGCCCGGAATGTAAGCCGTAACTTCGATCCCGTTGGTCAGGCGAACGCGGGCAATCTTGCGGAGAGCGGAGTTCGGCTTCTTCGGGGTCATCGTCTTGACCTGCGTGCAGACGCCGCGTCGCTGCGGGCATTCCGTCAGCGCAGGAGATTTGGACTTCTTGGTCACGATTTCGCGACCCTTGCGCACCAGTTGATTGACTGTCGGCACCAACTGCACCTCCTTCCCTGGCTATTCCTCAATGACAGCCGCCGCGGCCGAGCCCACGTCGATGCCGCAGGCTCGGCCAATGGCGTTCATTGACTCGACCGTGATGACCGGTATCCCCTTCTCGGCCGCCTGACGCGCGATTTCCTCGCACAGGCGAGCGTCAGCGTCGGCCGCGACGAAGACCAACTTCGCCTCACCGCGCGCGATCGCCTTCGCCGTCTGCTTGCTGCCAACGACCTTGCGCCGCGCCGCCTTGAGTTGCGACTCAGCTTCAGGCATCGTTGCGCTCCTCCTTTGCGGGGCGAGCCGTGGGCTCGCGGCCGCAGACACTCCTATATTCTAGCATCGCGCCTCAAGCGTTGTCAATGCTGACTCTTTCGGCTGTCATCTCATCCTCCGGCGACGGCTGACTCACGGCCAGGCTGACGCCGCGGTAGCGGGACATGCCCGTGCCAGCGGGGACGAGCTTGCCGATGATGACGTTCTCCTTGAGGCCGACCAGCGGATCCTGCTTGCCTTTGAGCGACGCTTCGGTGAGGACGCGAGTGGTCTCCTGGAAAGATGCCGCCGAGAGGAAGGAGTCCGTGGCCAGGGCAGCCTTGGTGATGCCGAGGATAATCGGGCGCGCCACCGCAGGCTGACCGCCGTTGCGGATAGCAGTCTCGTTCTCCTCCTCGAAATCGAAGATATCGATCAGGCCGCCCGGGAGCAGCCGCGTGTCTCCGGCATCTTCGACCTTCACCTTGCGCATCATCTGGCGGACGATGACCTCGATGTGTTTGTCGTTGATGTCCACGCCCTGCAACCGGTAGACGCGTTGGACTTCATGCACCAGGTAGACTTGTACGGCCCGCATACCCTTGACCGCGAGGAGATCGTGCGGATAGACCGGCCCTTCTGTCAGCGCGTCGCCGGCCTCAACCACCTGGCCGTCCTTGACATTGATCCGCGAACCATACGGGATCTGATACGTCTCGGCCTGATTGTCCGGCCCGGTAATTTCGATCACGCGGTGGCCCTTGTCCTCTTTGATCGATACGGTGCCGCCGATGCGCGTGATAATTGCCTGCCCCTTCGGCCGGCGCGCCTCAAACAGCTCCTCGACGCGCGGTAGACCCTGGGTGATGTCGTCGCTCGACGCGACGCCGCCAGTGTGGAACGTGCGCATCGTGAGCTGAGTGCCCGGTTCGCCGATGGACTGGGCCGCAATGATTCCGACCGCTTCGCCAACCTCGACCGGGCCGCCGGTCGCCAGGTTGCGACCGTAGCACTTAGCGCAGACGCCGAAGCGCGAACGGCACGTCAGCACGGAGCGAATCTCGACAGACTCGATGCCGGCCTTGATAATCGCATCGGCGGCGTCCTCGGTGATCTCTTCGTTCGCGCGGACGATGAGTTCGCCGGTCTTGGGATGGACCACATCCCTCAGGGCGACGCGGCCGATGATGCGGTCGGCGAACGACTCGATCGTCTCGGTGCCGTACTTTATCTCACTGACCGTAATGCCAGTCTCGGTGCCGCAGTCCTCCTCGCGGACGATGACGTCCTGTGACACGTCAACCAGACGACGGGTGAGGTAACCGGAGTCCGCCGTGCGGAGCGCGGTGTCGGCCAGACCTTTGCGGGTTCCGTGAGTGGAGGTGAAGTACTCGAGCACCGTCAGACCTTCGCGGAAATTCGACTTGACCGGCAGCTCGATGATCCGTCCGGACGGGTCAGCCATCAAACCGCGCATCCCGGCCAACTGCGAAATCTGAGAGACGTTGCCGCGGGCGCCAGAGGCGAACATCAGGTTCACCGGGTTGAACGGGTCAAGGCCGGTCATCACCGCTTTGGTGACTTGCTCTTTAGCCTTCTCCCAGATGCTGATGATCCGCTCATAGCGCTCTTCCCAAGTGATGAGACCGCGGCGGAACTGACCCTCGACTTGGGTGACCGCCCGCTCGGCTTCGGCGAGGATGATCGCCTTCTCCTGCGGAATCGTGATGTCGCTGATCGAGATCGTGGTGCCAGCGACGGTCGCATAATGGAAGCCGAGATCCTTGACCGCATCGAGGACGCGCGCCGTTTCGGCCGTACCGTGCTTGCGGTAAACGAGCGCAACAATCTGCCCGAGCACTTTGCGGTCGACGACTTTGTTCACGAAATCAATGCCCTCCGGCAGCCGCTCATTGAAGATTAGGCGACCGACGGTGGTGTCGAAGCGCTGACCCTTCCATTCGACGTTGATCTTGGCGTGCAGTTCGATGTGGCCCAGCTGATAGGCCATCAGCGCCTCGCTGAAGTCCAGGAAACGCTTGCCCTCGCCCTTCGCGCCCGGACGCTCAAGGGTGAGGTAGTAGCACCCGAGCACAAGGTCCTTGGTCGGCGTGACGACCGGTCGGCCGTCCTTTGGATTCAAGATGTTGTTGGATGACAGCATCAGCACGCGCGCTTCGGCCTGCGCCTCGGCTGACAGCGGCACGTGAACGGCCATCTGGTCGCCGTCGAAGTCTGCGTTGTACGCCGTGCACACGAGGGGATGGATCTGGATGGCCCGGCCTTCGACCAGGATCGGCTCGAACGCCTGGATGCCCAGACGGTGCAGCGTCGGCGCCCGGTTGAGAAGAACCGGATGCTCGTTGATAACTTCCTCAAGGACGTCCCAGACTTCGTTTTTGACGCGTTCAACCATCCGCTTGGCCGATTTGATATTGTGCGCGTAGCCCTCGCTGACGAGCTTCTTCATGACGAACGGCTTGAACAGCTCGAGCGCCATCTCTTTGGGCAAACCGCATTGGTGCAGGCGCAGTTTCGGGCCGACGACGATGACCGACCGGCCGGAGTAATCGACGCGCTTGCCGAGCAGGTTCTGTCGAAAACGCCCCTGCTTACCTTTGAGCATATCGGAGAGCGACTTCAGAGGACGGTTGCCGGGACCGGTGACCGGGCGACCGCGCCGGCCGTTGTCGATCAGCGCATCAACGGCCTCTTGTAGCATGCGCTTCTCGTTCCGGACGATGATATCGGGCGCTCCCAAATCCAACAAGCGCTTCAGACGATTGTTGCGGTTAATGACGCGGCGGTAAAGGTCGTTCAGGTCCGAGGTGGCAAAGCGACCTCCGTCGAGCTGGACCATCGGGCGCAGGTCCGGCGGGATGACCGGGATCACGTCAAGGATCATCCACTCCGGACGGTTGCCCGAGCTGCGGAACGACTCGACCACTTCGAGCCTGCGAATAGCCCGAACCTTGCGCTGGCCGCTGGCCGATCTGAGCTCGGCCCGCAGTTCCTCGGCGAGCTGGTCGAGGTCCATCTCGGCGAGCAGTTCCTTGATCGCCTCGGCGCCCATCCCCGCCCGGAAGGAATGCCCGTAGCGCTCGCGATGCTCACGATATTCGCTCTCGGTCAGGATCTGTTTCTTCGCCAACGGCGTGTCACCAGGATCGATGACAATGTAGGCCACGAAATAGAGGACCTTTTCGAGCGCACGCGGTGACATGTCGAGGAGGAGCCCCATCCGGCTGGGAATCCCCTTAAAGTACCAGATGTGCGAGACCGGCGCCGCCAGCTCGATGTGGCCCATGCGGTCGCGGCGCACCTTGGCGCGCGTAACTTCGACGCCGCAACGATCGCAGATGATGCCCTTGTAGCGGACCCGCTTGTACTTGCCGCAGTGGCATTCCCAGTCGCGGATCGGTCCGAAAATTCGTTCGCAAAACAGGCCGTCGCGTTCCGGCCTGAGGGTTCTGTAGTTGATGGTCTCGGGCTTCTTGACTTCACCGTGCGACCAAGCGCGGATCTGATCCGGAGAAGCGAGACCGATTCGCATCGAATCGAAGTTGTTGACATCCAACACCGGGCCTACCTCCTCCAACGTAATGTTCTTCGGTCGCATGCGGCAGGCTTGCGAAATGTCAACTACTCTTTGGCTTCGCCGTCAGCATCCCCGTCGGCTTCCGCATCCTTGCGGCTGCGGGACTTGGTGCTCTTGGTCTTGGCCTTCTTGGGTGCGATCGGCTTCTCGGCAGTGATCTGCTCCGCGGCGGTCAGCGAAGCGCTGTCGACGTCCTCGTCATCCTCCGGGACGTTTGGACGAGCGCGGCGGCGCAGCTCTTCCCGCTGGTCGGCCAAGACGGGCCCTCCTTCGTCGCTCTCTTCGCTCTCTTCGGTCTCGATGGCTTCAACATCCTCGTCAAGGCTGCGCTCGTCAATGGCCAAGTCGTCTTCGTTGTCCTCCTCAGGCAGCTCGCGCGGCGGCTCCTTCGGCGGCGGTAGCTGCTCGACGTCAATGCCGATGTCAAAGTCACGAGCAGTCTCCACCATATCGTCATCGAGCTCGCCAATTTCGATCTCCTGCTGGTTCTCATCGAGCACCTTGACATCGAGGCACAGGCTGCGCAGTTCCTTAATGAGCACCTTGAACGACTCCGGCACTCCCGGCTCGGGCACATTCTCGCCCTTCACGATGGCCTCGTATGTCTTCACGCGGCCAACCGTATCGTCCGACTTGACAGTGAGCAACTCCTGGAGAGTGTAAGCGGCGCCATAAGCTTCGAGCGCCCAGACTTCCATCTCGCCAAACCGCTGGCCGCCGAATTGCGCTTTGCCGCCCAACGGCTGCTGCGTGACGAGAGAGTATGGCCCGGTGGAACGGGCATGAATCTTGTCGTCGACGAGGTGAGCCAGCTTCATCATGTAGCTGTAGCCGACCGTCACTTCGTTGTCGAACGGCTCGCCGGTGCGACCGTCGTAAAGGACGGTCTTGCCGCTCAGCGGTAGCTTGGCCTGATCGAGAAGCTCGAAGATGTCCTGCTCCTCGGCCCCGTCGAACACCGGCGTGGCGATGTGCAAGCCGAGCGCCTTGGCCGCCCAGCCAAGGTGGCATTCGAGGATCTGGCCGATGTTCATGCGCGACGGCACGCCGAGCGGGTTGAGGACGATGTCGACTGGGCGACCGTCAGGCAAGAACGGCATATCTTCGACCGGCAGGATGCGGGCGATGACGCCCTTGTTGCCGTGGCGCCCGGCCATCTTGTCGCCCTCGGAGATCTTGCGCTTTTGGGCGATGTAGACGCGCACCAACTGGTTGACGCCCGGTGCCAGCTCGTCGCCATTCTCGCGCGTAAAGACCTTGACGTCCACCACGATGCCGCTTTCGCCGTGCGGGACGCGCAGCGAGGTGTCGCGGACTTCGCGCGCTTTCTCGCCAAAGATGGCGCGCAGCAAGCGCTCTTCGGCCGTCAGCTCGGTCTCGCCCTTCGGCGTGACCTTACCGACCAGGATATCGCCTGGGCGCACCTCGGCGCCGATGCGGATGATGCCCCGCTCATCGAGATCCTTCAGGACGTCTTCGCCGACGTTCGGAATGTCGCGAGTGATTTCCTCCGGGCCGAGCTTGGTGTCCCGTGCGTCCCACTCATGTTCTTCGATGTGTATCGAGGTGAAGACATCCTCACGCACCAGCGATTCACTGATCAGGATGGCGTCCTCATAGTTGTAACCTTCCCACGGCATGAAGGCGGTCAGGACGTTACGGCCCAGCGCCAATTCACCCTGCTCGGTCGATGGACCGTCGGCGATCACTTCTCCCTTGGCGACTCTTTGTCCACGGGTCACGATTGGCCGCTGATTGATGCACGTGCCTTGGTTGGAGCGGGTGAACTTGATGAGCTTGTAGGTGTCGCGTCCACCACCATCGGCTTCAATGATGATCTCGTCGGCGGTCACGCGCGCGACCGTGCCGGCGCGCTTGGCGAGGATCACCGCGCCCGAGTCAACGGCCGTCTTGTACTCCATGCCCGTGCCAACCAGCGGAGCCTCGGTGACGAGCAAGGGGACTGCCTGGCGCTGCATGTTCGAACCCATGAGCGCCCGTTGCGGGTCGTCGTTCTCGAGGAAGGGGATGAGCGCGGTCGCGATCGACACGACCTGCTTCGGCGAGACGTCGATATAATCGACTTGCTCGACCGGCACCTCGAGGATCTCTTGCTTGTAGCGCACCGTCGTCCGCGGCTCGGCGAACCAGCCGTTGACAATCGGGATGTTGGCCTGAGCGATGACGGCGTCGTCTTCTTCGTCGGCGGTCAGATAGACGACCTCGTCAGTAATGCGCTTGTTCTCCTGATCGACGCGCCGATAGGGCGTTTCGATGAAGCCGTACTCATTAATGCGGGCATAGGTGGACAGCGAACCGATGAGACCGATGTTCGGACCTTCGGGCGTCTCGACCGGGCAAATACGGCCGTAGTGCGAGTAGTGCACATCGCGAACTTCGAAGCCGGCGCGCTCGCGGGAAAGACCACCAGGCCCGAGGGCAGACAGACGGCGCTTGTGGTTGACTTCGGCCAGCGGGTTGGTCTGATCCATGAATTGCGAGAGCTGGCTGGAGCCGAAGAACTCCTTGACCGCGGCCACGACCGGTCTGATGTTGATCAGCGCCTGCGGCGTGATGATGTCCATGTCTTGGATTGTCATGCGCTCGCGGACCACGCGCTCCATGCGCGCGAGGCCGATCCGGAACTGGTTCTGCAGCAGTTCGCCGACCGAACGCAGGCGCCGGTTGCCGAGGTGGTCGATGTCATCCGTGCTCCCGATCCCATGCGTCAGCCCGATCAAATAGTTGAAGGCCGAAAGAATATCCTCGCGAAGAATAGTCTTCTCGTGAATGGCAGGGCGGCCGTTGCCGATGACGCGCACGACGCTGCCATCCGCGGCGCGCACATCAAGCTGGTTAATGCCCGCCGCATCGATTTTCTCGGCCAACCGCTTGTCAATGCGGGTTTCCGCCGGGCAAATGAGCTCCCCGGTGCTCGTGTCGATGATGTCGCTGACAGCCGTCGTTCCGTTCAGTCTCTTGCGCAGCGACAGTTTCTTGTTGACCTTGTACCGACCGACGCTGGCCAAGTCGTAGCGCTTGGGGTCAAAGAAGAGGAACTCGAGCAGCTGGCGGGCACTTTCGACAGTGGGCGGCTCGCCGGGCCGGAGGCGCTTATAGATCTCGATCAGGGCTTCTTCTTCGTTGCTGGTTCCGTCCCGCTCTAGCGTATTCAGCAGCAACGTGCTCTCGCCGAGCAGCTCTTTGAGCTCCGCCGCATTGCCAAAGCCCAGGGCGCGCAAGAGCACCGTGGCGGGAAGCTTGCGCGTGCGGTCGACGCGGACATAGACGACGTCATTGACATCCGTCTCGAACTCGAGCCAGGCGCCGCGATTGGGAATGACAGTGGCACCAAAGAGCTTCTTGCCACTGGGGTCGATCGTCTCGCTGTAGTAGACGCCCGGGGACCGGACGAGCTGGCTGACCACGACGCGTTCGGCGCCATTAATGATGAACGTCCCGTTCTCGGTCATGAGCGGGAAATCGCCCATGAAGACTTCCTGTTCCTTGACCTCGCCTGTCTCGCGGTTGATCAAACGAACGCGCACGCGCAGAGGAGCCGCATAGTTGACGTCGCGCTCCTTACATTCGGCGACGTCATATTTGGGCTCACCGAGGCTGTGATCAATGAACTCAAGGATGAGATTGCCCGTGAAGTCCTGAATCGGCGAGATGTCGCTGAACAGCTCCTGAAGTCCGTCGTGCAGGAACCATTGGTACGACTGCTGCTGAATTTCGATCAGATTGGGCATCTCGAGGACCTCTTCAACCCTACCGAAATTCAGCCTCTCTCTTCGGCCGTACTGTACCGGACGAGCCATCCTCCCGCCTCACTCCTTTACTGTCCTGGCAAACGCAACGGCAGACACAAAAAGACGCAAATAGCCAAAAGCAAAGCTATACGGTGACCTCAGCAGGCTCTCACCGGTAAGCTTCACCTTTGGATCCTGGCTCTAATCAGCCATTCAGCCAAACTATGCGCCAGCCCCGCAGTAAGTATTTAACCGACAGAAAACAAGGCCATGTGACGTAGCAATTTCTAATAGTATCATCGGATGGATTGGTTGTCAAGAAAACCGGCATCGGGACCCCTTGAGCGTTGCGGGCCGCCCGTCACCGGGCGGCCCGTCCACTTGACAGGTTACTTGATGTCGACTGTAGCGCCAGCCTCGACGAGCTTCTTCTTGATGCTCTCGGCCTCTTCCTTAGCAATCTTCTCTTTGACCGGCTTCGGAGCCCCGTCGACGAGGTCCTTCGCTTCCTTAAGACCAAGACCGGTGATCTCGCGAATGACCTTGATGACCTGAATCTTGTTAGCGCCGGCATTTGTGAGAATGACGTCGAACTCGGTCTGGGCCTCAGCGGCCGGCGCCGGGGCAGCGCCGGCAACCGGAGCGGCGGCTACGGCGGCGACCGGCGCAGCGGCAGACACACCGAAGGTCTCCTCGAACGCCTTAACCAGTTCGGACAGTTCAAGAGCGTTCATGCCCTTGATGATCTCAATGACTTCGTTGACCTTGGACATCATCTTTCCTCCTCAAAGGGTTAATCAGGTTGTCAGCAGCCGATGACAAGCGAATCGACCGGCACAAATTCCCGCATCGCTAAGCCGGCTGGCCCTCGGCCTCGGCCTTCTGCTTGCGGATAGCCTCGAGAGCGTACGCCACATTGCGCAACGGAGCCTGGAAGACGCTGACCAGACCGGCGAGGGGGGCGCGGATGCCGCCGAGTACCTGCGCAAGCAGAACTTCTTGCGACGGCAGGCTGGCGAGGCGCTTGACCTCTTCCAGACCGATTACTCGCTGCCCGAGGATCCCCGCCTTGATTTCGAGCTGCTTGTTGTCTTTCGCAAAGTCGGCGATGACCTTGGCCGGGGCGACCGGATCATTGTAGCCGAAAGCAATGCCGGTCGGACCGCTGAGGAATTCATCGAGACCAGTGATGCCGACCTCCTGGGCCGCACGCCGGACGAGAGTGTTCTTAAGCACCCGGTACTCGACGCCGGCCTCGCGCAGCTTCTTGCGGAGTTTGGTCATCTGCGATACATTGAGACCCCGGTAGTCGGTGATGACGGCCCCCTGAATGCGGGACAACCGCTCTTTGACTTCGCCCACCACCAGTTCCTTCTCGGACTTGGTAGCCAATCACTGCACCTCCTTCCGAACAAAGCTGACGTGGTGGCAACCATAACTGCCAAAAAGCAAGGCCTTCGCGTAGACGCGAAGGCCCAGCGAGCACAGCAAAGCCGGACTCACAAGCGGCGTTCGCCTCGGCCGGTGGTCAATGCCATTAGACTTTGGCCCCGCATGGCCCAAAGTGCCGGCTGTCTACGGCGGATACTAGCTATGCTAATGTATTGCAGAGGATCAGCGGTATTGCGCCCCGATTCTATCATGGCGACTCGGCCCTGTCAACCGGATCCCGTTCGCCCCGGGGCACAAGCCCTTACGCGCTCGGCGCGGTACCGACGCGCGCCGGGTTAACCGGAATCCCCGGGCCCATGGTGTTGGCAACCGTGATGCTCTTAAGGTAGGTACCCTTGGCTGCAGCGGGTTTGGCCTTAATCAGCGCGTCCATGAGAGCATTGAAGTTCTCGAGCAACTTCGCCGGTTCAAAGGACGACTTCCCGATGGGAACGTGCACAATACCGGCCTTATCGGTGCGATACTCCACCTTACCGGCCTTAATCTCGCGCACCGCGTCCTTGACTTCGAACGTGACGGTGCCGGTCTTGGGGTTCGGCATCAATCCGCGCGGACCGAGGATGCGACCGAGCTTGCCGACCATGCCCATCATATCAGGAGTGGCAACCGCGACGTCAAAGTCCAACCAACCGCCCTGGATCTTCTCAATCATGTCCTCGGCGCCAACAAAGTCAGCTCCGGCCTCTTGGGCCTCCTTGGCCTTCTCGCCCTTGGCAAACACCAACAGACGAACCGTCTTGCCGATGCCGGCCGGCAGCACCACGGCACCGCGCACCATCTGATCGGCGTGTTTGACGTCAACACCTAGACGCACGTGGGCCTCAACGGTCTCGTCAAACTTCGCGGTGTGAGTCTTGCCGATCAACTCCATGGCCTCCATGGGGTCATAGAGTCGACCCGGCTCGAGCAGCTTCGCGGCATCGACGTACTTCTTGCCGTGCTTCATAAAACAGTCTCCCTCCTTGTGGTAATAACGGGCCACTTGCCCTCCCACGTCGGGCGCCGTGCGCCCGACAACCGAAAAGCGGTCTTGCGACCGCCGTTCGATCCAGCGTCAGTCGACGATCTCGATGCCCATCGATCGGGCCGTGCCCTCGACCATCCGCATGGCCGCCTCGATCGACGCGGCGTTCAGATCTTCCATTTTGGTCTCGGCAATCTTGCGCACCTCGGCGCGCGAGACCTTGCCAACCTTCTTCTTGTTCGGCTCGCCGGAGGCCGTCTCAATGCCGGCGGCCTTCTTGAGGAGCACCGCGGCCGGAGGCGTCTTGAGGACAAAAGTGAACGAGCGATCCTCAAAAACGGTGATTTCGGCCGGAATGATCAGCCCGGCTTTATCGGCCGTGCGGGCGTTGAAATCCTTGCAGAAGGCCATCAGGTTGATGCCTGTCGGGCCTAGGGCCGAACCGACCGGGGGCGCCGGCGTCGCCTTGCCGGCGGGGATCTGCAGCTTAACTACGGCTGTAACTTTCTTCGCCATCTTGAAAGCCTCCTAATCGCGCAGGACGATCCTATATTTTCTGCACCTGATAGAAATCAAGCTCGCACGGCGTCTCACGACCGAACAGTGAGACCAGGACCCGCAACTTGCCCTTATCCGGACTGATCTCGTCAATCACGCCAATGAAGCCTTCGAACGGCCCGGCGATCACCTTGACGCTCTCGCCGACTTCAAAATTGACCTTCGGCTTCGGTGCTTCGATGCCCATAGCTTTCATGATGCTCCGCACCTCGCCCGGAGCCAAGGGAATCGGCTTGGCGCCAGTGCCAACGAACCCCGTCACGCCCGGCGTGTTGCGCACGACGTACCACGAGTCGTCGTCCATGATCATCTGAACAAGGACGTAACCGGGGAAGATCTTTTTCTTGGTGACCTTCTTCTTGCCGTCCTTGATCTCCATTTCATCTTCCATCGGCACGATGACATTGAAGATCTTGTCCTCCATGCCCATGGACTCGACGCGCTTTTCGAGGTTCGCTTTCACCTTGTTTTCGTAACCGGAGTAGGTGTGGACCACATACCAGTTAGCTTCCATAGAACGCAAGGGACTCCCACTCGCGCAGGGGCCCCCTCCTCCCGCTATTTAGTGAAGGCGCTGATGAGCCATTTGAACGCCCCGCTGGAGGCAATGTCGATCACCCACACCAGGATGCCGACCAACACCACCGAGAGCAACGTAACTCCCGTGTATACTGTGAGCTCGCGGCGCGTCGGCCAAGCAACCTTTTTGATCTCGGCCCAGACTTCGCGGAAGAACCGACCCGCTTTGGCGAACCAGCCTTTGGCGCCCATCTGGTCTCACCTCATTTAGCATGCCGCATAAAACATAAAAAAAGAAAGAGTCAAAGAGAAAATGCAGGCCAGGAGGGACTCGAACCCCCAACACGCGGATTTGGAGTCCGCTGCTCTACCAATTGGAGCTACTGGCCTATTGAGTTTTTGCCTGATCTCTCAGCGCGTCTCGCGATGAAGGGTGTGCTTGCGGCAAACCTTGCAGTACTTATTCATCTCGAGGCGGTTCGGGTCGTTCTTCTTGTTCTTCATGGTGGTATAGTTGCGGCTCTTGCACTCTGAGCACGCCAATGTAATGATGTCGCGCGGCATTTTCACACCCCCCTGGAGAGCGACGCTTTTCATGGGTTGCTCATTAAATCTAGCACACCATATGCGCACTGTCAATACTTTGCTTCAATCCCGTTCCCCCGCGCCGATGTAGGCGGGGACGGCGGCTCGCGCCTCCGCCCCCGCGCCTGCCCCGGCCGCAGAGGCAGCCCTGCTACTCGATGATCTGCGTGACAGCGCCCGCACCCACCGTGCGGCCGCCTTCCCGAATCGCGAACCGCAGCCCTTCCTCTATCGCGATCGGCTGGATCAGCTCAATCTCCATCACAATGTTGTCCCCCGGTACGCACATCTCTGTGCCCTCCGGCAGCTTGATCGTCCCCGTCACGTCCGTCGTCCGGAAGTAGAACTGCGGCCGATATCCGTTGAAAAACGGCGTGTGCCGCCCGCCCTCTTCCTTCGTCAGTACGTATACCTGCGCCTTGAACTTTGTGTGCGGGTGGATCGAACCCGGCTTCGCCAACACCTGCCCGCGCTCCACTTCCTTCTTGTCAATCCCGCGCAGCAGTACCCCGATGTTGTCGCCCGCCTGCGCAAAGTCCAGCAGCTTCCGGAACATCTCTACGCCAGTCGCCACCGTCTTCCGCGGCTTATCCACCAAGCCCACGATCTCCAGCTCGTCTCCCACTTTCACCGTCCCGCGCTCAACGCGGCCCGTCGCCACTGTCCCGCGACCGGTGATCGTGAACACGTCTTCAACCGGCATCAGGAACGGCTTGTCGGTCGCACGCTCCGGCGTCGGAATGTAGCTGTCTACGGCATCCATGAGCTCCCAGATCTTCCCGCAGTGCGGGCAATCCCGCTTCCCGCAGCCGCACTCCAGCGCCTTCAACGCCGACCCCGCGATGATCGGAATCTCGTCGCCCGGGAACTCGTACTTGTTCAACACGTCCCGAATCTCTAGCTCCACCAGTTGCAGAAGCTCCGGATCGTCCAGCATGTCGGCCTTGTTCATGAACACCACGATCGCCGGCACGCCCACCTGACGCGCCAGCAGAATGTGCTCTCGCGTCTGCGGCATCACCGAGTCCGGCGCCGATACCACCAGAATCGCACCGTCCATCTGCGCCGCGCCCGTGATCATGTTCTTGATGTAGTCCGCGTGACCCGGGCAGTCTACGTGCGCGTAGTGCCGCTTCTCCGTCTCGTACTCCACGTGCGCCGTGTTGATCGTGATCCCGCGCGCCTTCTCCTCCGGCGCGTTGTCAATCTGATCGTACGCCCTGAACTCCGCCATCCCCGCGTTCGACAGAACCTTCGTAATCGCCGCCGTCAGGGTCGTCTTGCCATGGTCGACGTGACCAATCGTCCCCACGTTAACGTGCGGCTTCGTCCGCTCAAACTTCTTCTTTGCCACTTGAATTCAGCCTCCTTGAAGCTCATCGTCCATAATTTGCAGGAAACCTCTATAATCAACGGATACCACCGGGTATCCCCCACCTGCCATCCTCGGCCTGGAACGCTAGCTGCCCAGGCGACCGAACGCCCGCGCCACAATCTCGTCCGCGACCGCTTTCGGCACCTGCTCGTAATGGTGGAACTCCATCGCGAACACGCCGCGCCCCTGCGTGCGCGAGCGGAGGTCGGTGGCGTAGCCGAACATCGATGCCAGCGGCACCACAGCGCTGATGATTTGGACGCCCGACCGCGGCTCAATCCCTTCGATCCTGCCCCGACGCGCGTTCAGATCGCCGATGACATCGCCGGTGTACTCCTCGGGAACCGTGACCTCAATCTTCATCATCGGCTCGAGAATGGTCGGGGCCGCCTTCTCGGCCGCCGCCTTGAACCCCATCGAGCCGGCGATCTTGAACGCCATCTCCGAAGAGTCGACCTCATGGTATGAGCCGTCCTCGAGGGTGACGATGACATCGACCATCGGGTATCCGGCCAGGACGCCGCTCTCCATCGCCTCGCGAACGCCCGCCTCGACGGCCGGGATGTACTCGCGCGGGATGGCGCCGCCGACGATGGCGTCGATGAACTCGAATCCCTTGCCGGACTCGTTCGGCTCGACCGTCAGCTTGACGTGACCATACTGTCCGCGGCCGCCGGTCTGGCGGACGAACCGCCCCTCGGCGCTGCTCTTACGGGTAACCGTCTCGCGGTAGGCCACCTGCGGCTTGCCAACGTTCGCCTCGACTTTGAACTCCCGCACCAGACGATCCACGATGATCTCGAGGTGGAGTTCTCCCATGCCTTGGATGATCGTCTGTCCCGTTTCCTCGTCGGTGCGCATACGGAACGTCGGATCCTCCTCGGCGAGCTTCAACAGCGACAGGGACAGTTTGTCTTGGTCGGCCTTCGTCTTCGGTTCGATGGCCACCGAGATGACCGGTTCCGGGAACTGCATCGACTCGAGGATGACCGGGTTGCCTTCGTCACAAAGCGTCTCGCCGGTCGCCGTATCCTTGAGTCCGACCGCGGCGACGATGTCGCCAGCGTAAGCCGAATCGACATCCGACCGGTGATTGGCGTGCATTCGCACCAAGCGCCCGATCCGCTCCTTGCGACGCTTATTGGCGTTGTAAACATAGGATCCCGCGCTCAGCGTTCCCGAGTAAATACGCAGATACGTCAACTTGCCGACGTAAGGATCGGTCATGATCTTGAATGCCAGGGCCGCAAGCGGAGCCCCATCGTCAGTCGCGCGCGCCACTTCCTCGTCGGTGCGCGGGTCAATGCCTTTGACCGCCGGAATATCGATCGGCGACGGCAGATAGTCAACCACCGCGTCCAACAGCGGCTGAACGCCGCGGTTACGGTAAGACGAGCCGCAGAACACCGGGACAATCTGAACCATAATGGTGCCCTTGCGAATGGCAGCCTGAAGCTCGACCGTCGTCGGCTCTTCGCCCTCGACATATTTGATCATGATTCCTTCGTCGAAATCGGC
>Ga0315298_1006544_pt1 | contig 15853 bp, 9 predicted proteins | sample WHS_1_MG_FD_203077 | JGI IMG/M metagenome (GOLD analysis project Ga0315298, IMG submission 203077) | Extremophilic microbial mat communities from Washburn Hot Springs, YNP, Wyoming, USA - WHS_1_MG | ecosystem: Environmental > Aquatic > Thermal springs > Hot (42-90C) | place: USA: Wyoming... | reverse complement strand
GGAGTGCTCTACCACTGAGCTACATGGGCAAACCCTTTCACAAACTGGAGCGGGTGAAGGGAATCGAACCCTCGTCGTAAGCTTGGAAGGCTTCTGCTCTACCATTGAGCTACACCCGCAAATCCATCCTAACTAATTCTGGTGGAGGGGGAAGGATTCGAACCTTCGAAGGCAGAGCCGTCAGATTTACAGTCTGATCCCTTTGACCGCTCGGGAACCCCTCCGGAGCGAAACCGCCTATTCTAATGAGTGAAACCGGTATTGTCAAAGTCGATTTGGGATTCATGCCCTGAATCCGGCATCAAAAACCTTTTTGGTGAAATCCGAAACTTCTTTCGTTCTTGTTGCAACATGGCGACAAAAATGATAAAAATCAAATATTCACGCTTCGGTCTCAGTTTTTTGACCTCACCAGCCAGAATCGAGGATGGCCAATTTGTCGAGCAGGATGCGCTCCACTTATCTGTCGATTGAAGAAATCGCACCTAAAATGGTGCTCGCCAAGCCGCTTGCCGTGACGGAAAAGCGCATGCTGCGTTATGCCCTGCCCGAAGGTCACGCGCTGACAGAAGACAATATCCGGCAGCTCGTCTCGCATCACGCGGAAATCATTTGCGTCTGGCTCCCGGACGAGCGTACCGAAACGCAAATTGCAGCCGATTTGCTCAACCTGGAATCAAGACTGAAGAAGATCTTCGAAACATGCGATCTTTCCCAGCCGGGAACGGCCGCTTTCTTCAACCGGGTCCGTTCATACCTTGGCAGGTAGAATCGCAATGGCCATCTCGCGCAGGCAAGTACTCGAAACCTGTCAGTTGCTCCCGGTGTTTCCGCGCATCATCAGTGAAATCCTGCATACCATTGACGATCCCAATTTCAACTTCAACTCGCTGGTGAGGCATGTCGGCCATGATCCGGTCTTGACCGGCCGCGTATTCTCATTGGCCAATCGAGCGGCCGCCAATGTGCACCATGACCTGCAAATCAAGGACCTGTACAAGGCCACTTCGCTGGTTGGCGTTGCGAAGCTGCAGAAGATGGTCATTCTGGCCTCAATGTCCAATCATTTCAACGATGCTTCAGAGGCCGGCATGCCTGAAGAATTCTGGGCGCGCAGCCTGGTTACAGGAATATGCGCCCAGCATGTTGCCGCTTTCGCAGGTGCTTCGACCGATACCGCGCTGATAGCCGGAATATTGCATAACGTCGGCAAGCTCTGGCTCCTTCGTTTCGAACCGGAAGCCTATCGCGAGATTCCGGATATGAATGAGGATGCTGGAACACTGCCGCCCTGCCAGATCGAACGGGAGCGCTTCGGGGTTGATCATGCGGTGATCGGAAGCTGGCTGGGAGAGATTTGGTCATTGCCCGGCCAGATCTGTGAAGCAATCCGGTATTATCGAGATCCGAACAGCGCAAACGAAAACCCTTATGCCGACGTGGTGCATGTAGCCGAAGTGATCGGCAATGCCCTGGATTTGGCCCGGTGCAGCCATGCTCATGTCAACTACCTTTCGGAAGCATCCTGCCAAAGACTGGGATTGATCTGGGATGAAAGCGCGGACGACCTGTTCGGTTCGATCGAAGCGTCAATCCGGTTGATCGACAAGGAATTGCTCTTTCCGCATTCCGCTCCGGGTACGGGCTGATGAAGCCGCGCGCCGCTTCCCGGCATGCAACGCCAGGGAAGTCCCATCGGCAATCGCGGCAGGACATTGAACCTTTATCATGCGCCCTTAATCCAATGATTCTTGGAACAGTCACTTTCCTGTCATTGTTCCTAAAATAAAATGTAGCCAACCCGAGAACAGGATCCCGCATGCAAAACGCGCTTACCCAGGAAGAAGTGGACAAAATGAACGCCTACTGGCGCGCCGCGAATTATCTTTCCGTGGGCCAGATCTACCTCTACGACAACCCCCTCCTTAAAATCCCGCTCACGATAGACCATGTCAAGCCGCGGCTTCTCGGCCATTGGGGAACGACTCCGGGGCTCAACTTCATTTACGTGCACATGAACCGGGCGATCAAGAAATACGATCTCGACATGATCTACCTCGCAGGCCCTGGGCATGGCGGACCTGCGCTGGTGGCCAACACCTATCTCGAAGGCAGCTACAGCGAGTTTTACCCGAACATTTCCCGTGACGAGGAAGGCCTGAAGAAGCTATTCAGGCAATTCTCCTTCCCCGGCGGTATTCCCAGCCATGCGGCGCCGGAAACCCCGGGATCGATCCATGAAGGAGGGGAGCTCGGCTATGCGATCTCCCATGCCTATGGCGCCGTCTTCGACAATCCCGACCTCATCGCCTGCTGCGTAGTGGGCGACGGAGAGGCCGAAACCGGCCCCATGGCTGCATCCTGGCACTCGAACAAGTTTCTCAACCCGAAAACGGACGGTGCGGTTCTGCCGATACTGCACCTTAACGGCTACAAGATCGCCAACCCCACCCTCCTGTCGCGCATCTCCCATGACGAACTGGACAACCTGTTCAAGGGCTATGGCTACAGTCCCCACTTCGTCGAAGGTTCCGACCCCGAAGAAATGCACCGTAAAATGGCCGCAACAGTGGATGGCATCGTCTCCGAAATCAGGGCGATTCAGAAAAGGGCTAGGCAGGATGGTGTCGAATCGAGGCCCCTTTGGCCCATGATCATATTGCGCTCCCCCAAGGGCTGGACAGGCCCCAAGGAGGTGGACGGGCTGAAGACGGAAGGCTTCTGGAGATCCCACCAGGTTCCCTTTTCCGAAATGAAGGAAAAACCGGAGCATGTGAAGCTGCTGGAATCCTGGATGAAGTCCTACCGACCGGAAGAGCTTTTCGACGGGACGGGAAGGCTCGCTCCCGAACTTGCAGCACTCGCCCCCAAGGGCGAGAAGCGCATGGGCGCCAACCCGCAGGCGAACGGCGGGATGCTGCTCAAGGACCTCAGGATGCCGGACTTCAGGGATTATTGCGTCAAGGTGGAAAAACCCGGCGGGAGCATCGCCGAAGCCACCCGGGTGATGGGTTATCTGTTGCGCGACGTGATGAATAAAAACGGTGACAATTTCCGCCTCTTCGGTCCCGACGAAACGGCATCGAACAGGCTGGGCGCGGTACTGGATGCGAGTCCCAGAAGCTGGATGCTGGAAATTTACGACTACGACGACCATCTCGCAAAAAACGGGCGGGTGATGGAAATCCTCTCCGAGCATACCTGCCAGGGCTGGCTGGAAGGCTACCTGCTGACCGGGAGACATGGATTTTTCTCCTGCTACGAAGCTTTCATCCATCTCGTCGACTCCATGTTCAACCAGCATGCGAAATGGCTGAAAACGACCAGCCACGAAATCCCCTGGCGGCGCCCCATCGCTTCGCTCAACTACCTGCTCACTTCCCATGTCTGGCGCCAGGATCATAACGGCTTCTCGCATCAGGACCCCGGGTTCATCGACCATGTAGTGAACAAGAAGTCCGACGTGATCAGGGTGTACCTCCCCCCGGATGCCAACACCCTGCTCTTGGTGACCGATCACTGCCTGAGAAGCCGAAATTACGTCAACGTCATCGTGGCCGGGAAACAGCCCGCCCCGCAGTGGCTGGACATGGATGCGGCCATCAGGCATGTCTCTGCGGGCATCGGCATATGGGAATGGGCCTCCAACGACAGGGACGCCGAACCGGATCTGGTGATGGCCTGCTGCGGAGACGTTCCGACGCTCGAAACCCTGGCCGCTGTGGACATATTGAGGCAATCCGCCCCTGAACTCAGGATACGGGTCGTCAACGTGGTCGATCTCATGACTTTGCAGCCCAGGGAAGAACATCCCCACGGCTTGCCAGAAAAGGATTTTCTTTCCCTTTTCACGCCGGACAAGCCGGTCATTTTCGCCTATCACGGTTACCCCTGGCTCATCCATCGCCTCACCTACAGGCGAAAAAACAGCGCCAACATCCATGCCAGGGGCTACAAGGAGGAAGGAACCACCACCACGCCCTTCGACATGACCGTGCTCAACGAACTGGATCGCTTTCATCTCGTCATGGATGCCATGGACAGGGTTCCCTCCCTGCACCAAAGGGCGCCCCACATCAGTCAGAAAATGCGTGACAGGCTGGTCGAGCACAACGAGTACATCGAGAAACACGGGGAAGACATGCCGGAAATCGCCGAGTGGACATGGCCCTATTGAACATTCTCACGGTCAACAGCGGCTCGTCCTCCCTGAAAGCCAGCCTGTTCACAAAGGATGGCCGCAGGAATTTCAGGTACGAGCACCTCGACGGCGGCCAGCAGGCCGCTTTCGATGCGCTCATGCGGGAAATCGGAAGGGCGCCGGATGTGATCGGGCACCGCATCGTGCACGGCGGCGATATCGCCGAACCTGCAAGACTGGTGGACGACAAGGAGAGAGCCAGGCTCGAGAGTCTGGTCCCGCTCGCCCCGCTCCACCTTCCCGGCAACCTGCTGGGGATCGATCTTTGCTCGAATTTCGGCGCACCTCAAGTTGCCTGCTTCGATACCGCCTTCCATGCGGGCATGCCTGAATTATCCAGGCGCCTTCCGATACCCGAAAAATTCGGGCTGCGCAGATACGGCTTCCACGGCCTGAATTACGCCCATGTCGCCAAAAAGCTCCCGGAAATTCTCGGGGAAGCGGCAAAGGGCAAGGTTATCGCAGCCCATCTGGGAAGCGGGGCGAGTCTTTGTTTAATGCAAAATCTGCAGTCGGTCGACACCACCATGGGTTTTTCGCCGGCAGGTGGCATCGTCATGGGCACAAGAAGCGGGGACCTCGATCCCGGGATTATGCTCGCCCTTTCCAACCATCTGGACCGAACAGCGCTTTCGGATGCCGTCTATCACGAAATGGGCCTCCTCGCCCTTTCGAACGGGGAAAGCCCGGAAATGACCGATCTTCTCGCAAGCAAAAGCCGTCATGCACGCTTCGCGGTAGACTATTTCTGCAGTTCGGTGCGTGCAGCGATCGGGGCGTTCGCCGCAAAAGCCGGGGGAGTCGACGCGCTCGTCTTCAGCGGCGGCATAGGGGAACACTCCCCCGAAATTCGCAGGAAAATAATCGCCCCCCTGGCATTCCTGGGCTTCTCACTGGATGAACATGCCAACCTGGCCGATCATCAGAGGATTTCGGGGTCCGACTCCAGGCCCGTCCTTGTCGTTCCGGCGGACGAGGAAATCATGATCCGCGACTTCTGCCTCGATCTCATCTCGGCCTGACTTCGAGTTCTCCAACCAATACCCGCTCGGGAAGGATATCTCCGGAAAGATTCAGGCTGGAAAGACGTCGCCTGATGCTCTCCGCGGAGAGAATGATCAGGATGCGCTTTTCGACGTCTTCCGCATGCGGCTTGACCAGGCTTTCAGTCAGGGACCCCCCGCCGAACATCATCTCCGGAACCGGCTCTATGCGTGAAGAGGCGATTTCAGGAATATCGCCCAGTTCATCCACCATGATGCCGAAGCTCGCTCGCTGATCAGGCACCTTGACCACCACGATCTGTCTCGATTTCGACGGAGGAGCTGCACCCTGCAGAAAGTCGGAAAGATCGAATATCGTGATGGCCTGATCCTGATACATGATGCAGCCCTTGACCCATGCGGGCATTCCCGGGATGGGAGTGACGAGCTGGCTGTCTATCGCCTCGATCACGCAGTTTGAGCGTATGCCATACCAACCGCTTCCAATATAGAAAGTGGCAATTTCGACCGTTTCCTCTCCATCAGCGCGGCGAATCGAATAATTGTCCTTTGCCATGGAACGCAGGGAATGCCGCTCTTCCGGCATGAGCACGCGTTGCGACAAAGGAACGAAAACCAGCGCGACCACTTCGTTGCGATACGAGTCGATTTCGCTCTTGTATTCCCTGTAGCCGGAGGACATGCGCGACCCCACGGCATAATAGCGCCCCCGGTACTCGATGATGTTGGCGCGGCCTTCGCCCTGCTCGAGGCTGAAGAATTCCCGTCCGATTTCGAGCTTCATCCCCGGCACCAGATTCTCGTCAGTGCTGGCGATGACTCGCCCGTCCCGCTCGGCAAAAATGGCAAAAGCCCCTTCGACTATCCCCCCGTTCTCGCTTCTGGGCAGTGCGTCCTGCAGCATTGCTGCAAACTGGGGAGTGGAATCGAAGACAATGGCAACACCCCCGACAGAAACACCTTTCTCCCTGATCGCAGCAGCATAGATGTAGGTATGGCGATTACCGTAAAGATGGCTGGGCTCGAAGGAAGAAACGCAATAACTCTGGGTATCCGGCAATCCCAGCGTCGTGCGCACCCAATCGGCCTGCAGGGTTTGCCCAACGAGATCGTTGTAGGCCGGGTTGGATACCGCCATGATTTTCGCTGCAGAGTCGAATATGATCAGGTTGGAATAGACAGTATACAATCCGTTGATGCCCTTGAGGATGCTAGCGAGGCGTTCCCGGCCATCCGCTGCTGTGCCTTTCGCGAGCACTTCGCCGAAAGCACTGGTGAGTGCCCACCAGCGGCAATCATTGGCCCGTTCGTAAAGATTCCTGTCCATGATATCCATGGCGAGCGCAGCCATGGAGGAACAGTCGTAAAGGACCGAGGAAACCACCGTCTCGTAAAGGTTGGTGGTGGACTGGCTGAAAACGTTCCTCGTCTTGACTCCCGTGCTGCCGATCTCCCAGAGCAGCACCTTGGCAAAAGAAGCGTTCAGGGCATAAGTATCCCTTGAGAGCCAGACATTCCCATTCCAGACTGCGCGATTGAGTTCACGCTGGATACTGGCTGCACGCACCGGAATATCGCGCAGTTCGGCAGAAAACAGGGTGGCCGTCTCCAGCACCCCTTCGAGCAGGATTTCGGGTACCTGCTCCAGTTCATGGGCAAGCGCCATGTCGAAAGCGTGGTTGAGGGGAGCCAGCGCATGCCCCGTCCAACCAGGCCCCATGTAACCCTGATAACCTTGCGTTTGCTGAGTCGTCGCGAGATATTCCCTTCCTGCAAAACGCACGATGCTGCATTCATCGCCAATTGCGCGCTCCACCCGGGCCCCTACGGGGAACTGGTAGATATCGCTGCTGGCAATGATGCGCCCTTCCTCGTCGAGTATGGTAACCACGGTCCAATCGTCTTCGCTGACCAGATTCCGGAAGATGCGCAGGCATTCGTCCTGGAACCGGAAACACAGGCAAAGCACGCCGACGGGGCGGCTGCCGTCTTCCGACATCACCCTGTAGGAATAAATCAGCGGCGAAGCCTCTCCCGGAAGCAGATCCGTTTCCCTGAAGGTTTCGACATACTGCTGGTCGGTCGTCAGGGAAGCCTCGACCAGGGGATCAATGGAAACCCTTCCCGTCCCTTCCCCGTCGAGCTGCACCAGCACCTTACCGTCCGGGGCCAGCAAAATGATGTTGTGATACACGGAATACTTGCGCACATATTCCCCGAAACGCGCCTTGAGGGAAGCGAGCCGAACTGTATCGCGGGCCGCAGACGGATCGCGCTCGTACGCTTCGGCATAATCGCGGATGTCCGCATCGGTCGCAAGAAAACCGATATCCGCCGTGCGCTCGAACAGGTTCCTGATCAGGATATCTATCGCGACGCGCGCATTCGACCTCAGGCTGAGCACGGCCTTCTTGCGCAACTCCCTGGCCAACTGGTCGAGCAGCACGCCTGCCAGATTGTTAAAATCGGTACGCATGACAGTGATGTCCGTACCAGCGCACAACAATTGCCCGAGCAGCGTCAGGTTGTCGTAAACGGACTGGATTTCGCGCAGCTTTTCCTGGTCCCAGTGCAGTCCGCTCATGAACTTGGACAGGTAGCCGATATCAGTGGCCTGCTTTGCTGGTAAACGTTTTCTCATGAGACCCCCGATTTATTGATACAGGACATCTCTTGCAACAGTTATGCCAGAATCATAGCCTATTGAATCGGTTCAGTTCTCGAGAAATGGCGGCCTACAATTCGCACCGGACAAGAACATTACTGCACTATTCTAGTGCGGTATTTCCGGATATTCAGGCCGGTCTGGACTTGATGAAACTGGCAAATTCCTCGGGGGGAAGCGGCGTACTCACATAATAACCCTGAGTTTCATCGCACTGATGCTCCCTCAGGAAGCCGAATTGCTCTGAATTTTCGACCCCTTCGGCAATTACCCTGACCCTCAGGTTATGCCCCATGCTGATGATAGTCGTGGTAATCATGGCATCGTTTTCGTTGGTCGAAATATCCCGGATAAACGACTGGTCGATTTTCAGTTTGTCAATTGGAAAGCGTTTCAGGTAGCTCAGGCTCGAGTATCCGGTACCGAAATCGTCGATCGAGAGCATGACCCCCGCTCTCTTCAATGCATTGAGCGTCGCGATGGTGGATTCGGCATTTTTCATGATGATTCCCTCGGTCAACTCAAGCTCGAGGTAGCTCGGTTCAAGTCCGGTTTCATGTAAAATCCCGACAATCATTTCCACGAGATCCTTCTGATGGAACTGCAGTGCGGAAAGATTGACTGCAACCGGAATTTTGACGAGCCCCTCCTCCTGCCATTTCTTGTTCTGGGCGCAAGCCGTGCGCAACACCCACTCGCCAAGCTGGCCGATAAGCCCGCATTCTTCCGCGATCGAAACGAACCGGGAAGGCGGAACAAACCCCCTTTCAGGATGAAACCAGCGGGCCAGCGCTTCGACGCCAACAATATCGCCTGTCGTGTTGTCGATCTGCGGCTGATAATGGATCTGTAACTCCCGATTCATCATCGCCCGCCTGAGATCGGCCTCCAGAGAAAGCAGTTCAAGCGCCTCCGCATTCATGTCGGGGGTGAAGAACTGGAAATTATTACGACCATGCTCCTTGGCATGATACATCGCTGCATCGGCGTTCTGGATCAGGGCCTCGGAATTGTCCGCATCGGTCGGGTAAATGCTGATGCCAATGCTGAAAGAAACAATCAAATTGCGACCGTCGATGTAATGCGGCTCGGACATCGCAATAATGATCTTTTGCGCAATGGCAGCCACGTCTTCCCTTTTTTCAATTCCGGACAGCAAGATCATGAATTCGTCGCCGCCCTGGCGACAAATGCTGTCGATTTCCCTGATGCACAATTTCAATCTGTCGGCCACGGACTGCAGCAGCAAGTCGCCTGCGGCATGGCCAAGCGAGTCGTTGATGCTTTTGAATCTGTCGAGATCGAGGAAAAGCAGGGCGACCTTTCCTCCTCCCCGCCTGGAAGCTGCAAGCGCCTGTTCCAGCCTGTCTCCGAACAGCACCCGGTTCGGCAGGTTGGTCAGCGGATCGTAGTAAGCCAGCAAATGGATGCGCTGCTCCACTTCCTTGCGCTTCGTGATGTCCATGAATATGGCTACATGGCGCGAAATCTCGTTCCGGCTATTTTTCACGGTGCTGATCGAAAGCCATTCCGGGTAAATTTCACCGGACTTGCGCCGGTTCCAGATTTCCCCCTGCCAGTATCCAATTTCCTTGATGGATTGCCACATGGCCTGGTAAAACTCTTTCTCCTGCCGCCCCGAATTAAGAATACGCGGATTTTTCCCTATGACCTCCGCTTCGGAATATCCTGTGATCCTGACGAAAGCCCGGTTGACCGAAACAATGACATTATTCGCATCAGAAATGATAATGGCCTCTTCGGTGTTCTTGATAACCTCGGCAAAAAGCACCAGATCCTTGGTCGCCTGCTCCAGATTGTCGACGAAGAGATTGAATGTTTCCGCCATTTCGTCAATGTTCTTGTATTTCCCCTCGATCTCAGCGCGCAAGGACAAATCGCCTTCCCTGCGGATTTTCAGCATCGTGGCCTGGAGCTTCTGGCTGGGTTGCTCGATATCCCGAACGATGACGATTCGGGTGAACAGTGCGATGACGATCGACAGCCCGATCTGAAAAGCGATATTGCCTGTCCAGAGCAGCCTTTTGATTTGCTCGATTCTCGATTCTTCCTTCGAAAGATCGATGGTGATGCTGGCCGCCCCGTTCACGCTCCCGACCTTGACATGATGGCACATCAGGCAATTCGTGCCGCGAAAATTTTCGCTGACGATATACGGGATGACAACCCGGAGCAGGGGTTTTCCGTTTTCCGCCCGTGACCTCGAAAAAACCGGCTTTCCGCCTTCGATGGCTTCCCTGTCAAGATTATCTACAGCCTGTTCGGAAGGCAATCCCGGACCGAACTGATCGGATACCTGTTTGGCCCTGACAATACGCAATTCCCTGACCCCGGGAGAATCGCTCATCTTTTTCAGCAGCAGCAGACGGTTCGCAGGATCGCCGATCTTTCCCGTCTCCATCAGCATGTTCATGCCGTTGATCAAGCCGTCGGCAATGTCGGATGCCTGGGAATGCACCTCGTTCATCCCCTGGGCTTCGAAGCGCTGCACAATCCATTGCTGCGAAACCAGGAAGATCAGGATGAGGGTACCCTGAATCAGGATGTGCAGTTTCCATTGCACATCCAGCCTGTCCCACCATGCCAATGGATTCATGGGCAATCTAGCGCCATCCCGCCGCAGTCTATTGCCATTACAGGGAATGAACCTCGAAGTGCTGCACCATTGTTTTCAATTCGATTGAGGTTCTGGTGAGCTCCTCGGAGGCCTTTTTCGCATCTTCCGCAGCAAGGGTATTGTTGTCCACGAGGTCGGATATTTGCGCTAGGCTCCTTGCGACATCTTCGCTCGCCAGGGATTGCTCCTTCGATGCGTCCGCAATATCCTGCGCTCTCCGAGTGACCTCCCGGCTCGTTTCCATGATTTTTTGCAGGCTCGCTTCATTCTCTCTGGTATAGACAATGCCTTTTTCGACTTCCATTACGGCCTGGTTCATCGAAACGACCGCAGCCTCGGTGACCGAATGGATGTTTCCGACCATATCGGTGATATCGGTCGTGCTCGCGGTCGTCCTCTCGGCAAGCTTCCTCACCTCGTCCGCCACCACGGCAAATCCCCTTCCCTGCTCTCCCGCCCGGGCAGCCTCGATCGCAGCATTCAGGGCAAGGAGATTGGTTTGCTCGGCAATCTCCTTGATGACCTTGGTGATGCTGCCTATTTTCTGGATCGCATCCTTGAGTTCGTCGATGGTTTTGCTGGAGGTTTGCACAGCCTCGACAACACGTGAGGTGGAGGCCACGCTTTCCGCCATTCTCTTGTTGCTCTCGTCGATGATGACCTGAGAGTTGGCAGCTGAATTGGCGGAATCGGTTGCCGCATGAGCCACTTCAGTTACCGACTGGCTGAATTCCTCCATGGTGCTGGCAATCTCCTGCACATGGTCCTGCTGCTCCTTGGAATGTTCCGCGACGCGCACGATCTGCGTATTGAGACTGTTGCTGCGATCCACGATGATGGAAGCCGACAATTCCATTTCGTCGAGCATCACCTGGACGTAGGCCTGCATGGTCTGGAGCTCGCAAAGCAGTTTCCCCATTTCGTCGCGGCCTGAAATATCGATCGGCGGATCGAGATCCCCTTCCATGAGCGCCTCGAATTGCTTCATCGCGGAATTCAGGGGGCGCTTGACGAAAATGTCGATGCAGCGCCCGATGAAAATGAGCAGGAATATCTGAAGCACGATCTGCCCACCGATCAACTTGAGCTGGATGCTGTGCAGCCTGTCGAAATTCGGCTTCAGGTCGATCAGAATGTCGGATGCGCCATTCACGCTGCCGACCTGGACCTGGTGGCAGTTCAGGCAGTCCGTGCCGTGAAAATTGTGGCTCACGATGTAGGGAACGACCGCCCGATATACCGGATTGCCGTCGCTATCCCGGGTCAGCTTGAAATAGCTCGTTTTCGTCTCGATCGCGTTGCGCTCGATATCGTCCCTGACATGCTCCTCGGGCAATCCCGGGCCGAACTGGTTCACCACTTGTTGCGCGCGAACGAGACGCAGCGATTTGATGTGGCCGCTGGATGCGATCTTCTTGAGCAACAGTTTCCTGTTTTCCACATCGCTTATTGTTCCCGTTTCCATCAGCATGTTCGCCCCGTCGATCAGCGAGTTGGCGACATCGACTGCATGATCCCGGGCCGATTGCATGGTCTCGCCTTTGAAGCTGTGCGCAAGCCAAAGCTGGCCAGCCGTCAAAACCACGAGGAGCGTGCCCTGGATCAGGATCTGAAGCTTGGTCTGCAGCGAAAAATTCCTGAACTTGAAGCGGTCCCATTTGGAGCCTATGGGTGCTTTCGTTTCGTTCAACTGCCTGTAAAGCGCCTCGGCTTCCTCGATCTGCTGCCTAGTTGGCGCACGCCTGACGGACATGTACCCCACGATGCTTCCCTTGCTGAGTACGGGCACGACAAGTGCGTTGACCCAGTAATGGTCGCCGTTCTTGCAGCGGTTCTTGACGATGCCGCGCCAGGGCAGGCCGGCTTTCAGCGTATCCCACAGCCATTTGAAAGCCTGCGGCGGCATGTCGGGATGACGCACGACATTGTGATTCTTCCCGATCAATTCCTCCCTCGAAAAACCGCTCATTTCCACGAAACCGTCGTTCACATAAGTGGTCATACCCTTGAGATCGGTCTTGGAAACGATGCGCGTGCCTTTGGGAAAAGGCCTCTCGATCTGTGTGACAGGAAGATTGATTTTCATGCATACCTCGTTTGGATGTTATGGTGTTTTTTCGACCCGGCAGGGTAGCCTCAACCCGATGAGTTCAATCTCGGCAACGGCATGCCGAGATAAAATCCCTGGACAAAATCGATCCCCATTACTTTCAATGCCTCAAGTATTTCCTGCGATTCGACAAATTCCGCTATCGTCAGGATCCCGAGTTCCCGACACATATGACTCAAGTTGCGCACCAGGATGTGATCGACCTTCGAATTCAGTATGTTTCTCACGAAAGCGCCATCCAGCTTCACATAATCGAAATGCAGTTCCCGGAGGTAATGGAAGGAATTGTAACCGCTGCCGAAATCGTCCAGAGCGAAGGAAAACCCTTTTTCCCTCAGATTCGAAAGGAATTTGCGCATGTTCGTCATGTCGCCGATGGCATCCCGCTCCAGGATTTCGAAGACGATCGCACTGGGAGGAATGCTCATTTCGATGCAGAGTTGCTCGGCAAAGCCGAGTATTCCCCTGCCCTGGATTTCCTGGGCCGAGAGATTGATGAAGAGCCGGGGAGGCTCTTCACCCTCATCCATGCGGCCTCTCATGGCTGCCAGGGCTTGACGTATGATGGCACGGTCAAGCTCCCTGCCCAGCCCGTATTTTTCTATCGTCTCGATGAACATGCCTGCAGACAGGGTTTCCCCGTTTGGCTCGGTGAGTCTTGCCAGCGTTTCATAAGCCCAGATTTTGCCACTCCTGCAGTCGAAAATCGGCTGGTAATAGGGGATGATCCTTTCGTCCTTCAGGGCGTCCCTGAGTTTCTCGGCATGATCCCGGGTGTTGCGGCCGATCCGGATATGGTCCTGCGCAGACTCCAGCGTGGCGACCCCATCCTTGCCCATTTCCTTGGCTCGGTATAGGCCGATATCCACCCCCGTCATCAAATCTGAAACGTTTTGTGCATCACCTGGAAAAGTAATCAGCCCGATCGACGTCGTGATATGGAACGTCTTTCCATCAGCGCTTTCAAAAGAAATTTCGCGCAACTCAGTCCTCAATTTCTCGGCAACCACCATCGCCCCCTCTCTCCCGGTTTCGGTCAGGAGAATGGCGAATTCGTCTCCGCCGATGCGGGTCGCAAGATCCCCCTTGCGCATGACGACCTGTAGTGTCTGCGCAACCCGCTTCAGGGTGTTGTCTCCGCAGGGATGTCCATAAGTGTCGTTGACGTCCTTGAAATCGTCCAGATCCAGCATGAGCACGGTGAATTCATGGTTGTGCCGCTCCGAGCGGCCTACTTCATACTCAAGCATCTCGTTGAAATAGCGGCGGTTATGCAGCCCGGTCAGGGGGTCGTGGGTGGAATAGTATTCGAGTTCGGATAAGGTCCGGCTCAAGGCTTTGCTCGACCCCACCACCATCACCATCACCGACAGGATGGAACGAATCACACTTTCTTCCTGCACAGTCAGTTCCTGAGCGGAGCCGTAGGCTACTCCGAGCAATCCGGCCAGATTCACCACTTCCAGGGAAGGAACCGAAACCGTGATCAGGTTGATTTCGTTGACCGTATTGCGGCAATCATTTTCCACGACCTGGAATTCCTCGATATCGAGCGGAGTATCGGCTGGCAGCCCAAGGCTGGCAATCATATCCCGGGCCAACCTCATCCGTGCTGCCGTTCTGATTTCCTCCGAGTAATTGTTGAGGTAGTAGATGTAAAGGGAAAGATTATTTTCTTCCGCGAATGAAATGAAGAAAAAATTGAAAGGAAAGATGGAATGAAAGCTGGAGAGAATTTCCTGAATAAATGCCTTCCACTGGGTCACTTTTTCGTGGGAAAGGATGATGCTTTCCAGGACGTTGCTCTGTCGCTCGAGGAGATCCTTCTCGATCAGGGTGCCGGAAAGCTCGGAGGAGATCTGGTCGAATTCGAGCATGACCTGGAGCAGGTTCTTTTCGTTCTGCTGCCACTGCCTTCTGCGCTCTTCCAGCAGCAGAGCCAAGGTTTCATCGAGCCGCATGAGGGGCGCCATGGCTTCTTCGAGGCTCGCCATGAACTGCGCTTTCATGCCCGGAGCGATGTCGAACCCGTCCATCTGCCTGAAAGAAGCCTCTACGCCCTCGCGTGTTTCCGCATGGATGTTGCGAACCAGTTCGCTGATGTTCGCACCGAACAGGTGGGTCCGGGTCTGGCTTTCGAACAGGGAAGCGAAACGCCCCAGAACATGCTGGCGCATGTCCTCCAGGTTGGAATTCGAAATCGCGTTCATGTCCTCACTCCTTCCTGAAGGTGCCGCTTCCCGTCATGAGGTCGACGCCGCATTCCAGTTCCCTGAACCAGGCGAGGAAGTCCTTTACGGCCTGCCCGCGGTAAACCGGACCGTGCTGGGGGGCGAGGATGGCCACGTCCAGCTTCGAAACCGCATCGACCCAGATCCGGGCCGCCCGGTTGGCAACCATGTAGCGCCTGTGGAAACCCTCGATAAAGGGCAGATGGGCGGCGAAATCGTCGACGAAGGCATCGTCCTTCTCGGGGGGAAGCATGGCGGCGCCGATGTCTCCCGTGAACAGCACTTTCGATACCGGGTCGTAGACGTTGATCTGGCCTTCCGAATGCAGGAAGTGGGCCGGAACGAGCTGAAGGTCGAAGCCGGATGCAACCGAACAAACCATGCCCTCATCCGGAACGCCGACAAAGCGGTCCATGGCCTTGATGCCGTAGTGGGGCAAAAAGCGCATCCAGATCCGGGAAACATAGACAGGGGCACGGGTGAGTTCCAGCCAGGTCGAGATGCCGCCGACAATGTCGGGATCCTGGTGCGAGAGCATGATCGCTTTCAACTTGTCCGGGCCGGTATGGCGCAGCATTTCGGCAAGCACGCGGGGCATTACGCCGAAGCCGCCCGGATCAAGCAGAACCGCCGAGTCATCGTGAACGATCAGATACTGGTTGGAACGTATGCCGTCTTCTTCGCCCGGCTCGCTCTCGTTGAGCAAAATGAAGCAGTGATTCTCGGATTTGAACAACGTGACATTGCGCATACTTGCCATCTCCCCCAACAAAACCATTCTTTTATAATGGGTACAAAAGTACCATTTATTGCTTACGATAGCAAAGCACTATAGCTAAAAGTCATCACGGTTTCGAATCGCAGGGTTGTCGCCTATGGAAGCCCTGAACAAGTCCTGCTTCCTGTAAAATTGCAGTTGAGCCAACGACCGATTCGAGGTGCCATGAAACAGATGAGTTTTGCTGCAAGTGAGTACGTCAAGAAACCGAAACAGACCCGGAAGG
>Ga0315298_1006542_pt1 | contig 15859 bp, 18 predicted proteins | sample WHS_1_MG_FD_203077 | JGI IMG/M metagenome (GOLD analysis project Ga0315298, IMG submission 203077) | Extremophilic microbial mat communities from Washburn Hot Springs, YNP, Wyoming, USA - WHS_1_MG | ecosystem: Environmental > Aquatic > Thermal springs > Hot (42-90C) | place: USA: Wyoming... | reverse complement strand
TCCTTCTCCCTCAAAGGGCTTGAAGCAATTTTTACAAAACTTAATTTTCTCTTTTAAATCCAAAATTGCCTTTGATAACTCTTCTATTTCCTTTCTATCCCTTTTTATCAAATAAAAAACGAACCTGGTTGCGGTTCTTTGCCCAACAGTTGGAAATTTTGAAAAGATTTCAATCAATTTTTGAATTGTTTTTGGATACATTATTCTTCAAAAATATCAACCCCCTTTTCCAAATTTTTAAAAGTGACGCATCTTTCATCAAAATAAAGCTCAACCCTTCCCACTGGTCCATTCCTATGTTTGGCAATGATAATATCAGCAATTCCCTTTCTTGGAGTATCTTGAAAATACCTATCCTCTCTGTATATGAACAAAACCACATCGGCATCTTGTTCTATCGTTCCAGATTGCCTTAAATCTGCCAATTTTGGAATTGGAGGAGACCTGTGTTCTACTGCCCTCGACAATTGAGAAATTGCTAAAACCGGAACTTGAAGCTCTCTTGCTAATGCCTTTAAAGCTTTTGAGTTTTCTGAAACTTGCTGAACAGGTGAAGCATCTTTATTCATAGGCTCCATCAATTGCAAATAATCTACAATTACTAAACCGAGCCCCTTTTCTGCCTGCAACCTTCTACACATTGCTTTCATTTGTAAAGCAGTTGGATTTGGAGCATCGTCAATATAAATTGGGGCTTCTGCCAAAATTGACATTGCCCTTTGAATTTTAACAAAATCGTTATCCTCTCCTTCTGCCGACAATCTTCCAGTTCTTAATCTCCAGAGATCTATTCCAGCCAAAGATGCGATAAATCTATCTACAATTTGATCTCTTGACATTTCCAAGGAAAAAATCCCCACTGGGATTCCCTCTTTAATTGCAACATTTAAGGCTATTGAAGTTGCCAAAGCAGATTTTCCCATTGTGGGCCTTGCAGCCAAAATTATCAAATCTGATTTTTGCAAGCCCGCTAAAATATTATCCAAATCCCTAAAACCAGTTGGAATCCCCCTCAAAGATGGGCCATGTTTTGATAATTTATCGATCCTATCGAATGCATCTTCTAGCATTTCTTTCACAGGAACAAACCTTTGAGTGAGGGATTTTTGAGCAATCGAAAAAATTCTTTTTTCTGCTTTATCTAAAATTTTATCCACGTCTTCTGATTCGTTAAATGCCATTTGTCCAATATCTTGAGCTGCAGAAATTAAATCTCTTAAAACCCTTTTTTTGTGAATGATGTTTGCGTAATTTAAAACATTTGAAGGAGTAGAAACTGAATTTATCAATTCAGTCAAATACGCTCTCCCCCCGATTTCCTCTAATAATTTCTTTTCTTCCAATCTGTTAGAAACTGTCAAAATATCTATCGGTTCTCCTTTTTGAAAAAGTTCCAAACAAACGTCATAAATTGTTTGATGGATTCCTCGATAGAAATCTTCTGGAGTTAAAAAATCTGCAACTTTTAAAATTGCATTTTTATCAATCAAAAGGCATCCCAAAAGGCATTTTTCTGCATCGATTGCTTGAGGAGGGATTTTTCCAGAAATTTCGTTTGCCATATTATAAATTTACCACTTTAGAAAAAGAATTGGCAAGGGGAGAAATTTTTCGTAAAATTTAATGATGAAAGTTGCTTTAATTTCCTTTCATTCTTTTTTAGAACCAGGTGGTGTTAAAACTCACGTTTTAAATTTGGCAAGAGAATTTGAAAAAAGAAAAATCGATTACAAAATCGTAATTCCAAGAAGAAAAATTGGCGAAAATTATGGAAAAAACATCATCTTGTTGGGAACTTCATTTCCTTTAATCTGGGGAGGGGGTGCTTCCGATTTAGTTTTCAATTTTATTCCGATTTCTATTGAAAGATGCTTGATAAAAGAAAAATTTACTATCTTGCATTTCCACAACGCCTCCTTTCCTTCATTTTTTCAAATTTTGCTTTCTCCACTTTCTTTCAAAACCACAAATATTTTGACTTTTCACTCAGACATTGAAAGAAGCAATTTTTTGAAAAATTTTCCTCAATTTTTTGATCTCTTCGTCGGTTTTTGCAATCTGAGGCTTGATGGTTTAATAGCAGTTTCAAAAGTTGCCCTAAAGTATTTTGAGAAATTCAAAAAACCTAAAATAGTAATTCCAAATGGGGTAGATTTGGAAACTTTTAGTCCAAAAAGCAAAAAAATTGAAAAATTTTTGGATGGAAAAATAAATTTGCTTTTTGTTGGAAGAATTGAAGAGAGAAAAGGTTTGATTTATCTTTTGAAAGCATTTTTAATTTTAAAAAGAAAATATCAAAATTTGAGATTGATCGTGGCGGGAGATGGCCCTGAAAAAGAAAATTGTGAAAGTTTTGTAAGAGAAAATAATTTAAAGGATGTAGTCTTTTTAGGAAGTGTTTGGAAAGAACTTCCCTCTCTTTACGCTACTTGCGATATTTTTTGCGCTCCTTCAATTTTTGGAGAGAGTTTTGGATTAGTTATTTTGGAGGCAATGGCATCCGGAAAACCGGTAGTTGGATTCGCAAACGAAGGATATAAAGAGTTAATGAAAGGGAAAAAAGGAGAAAAATTTTTGGCAAAACCCAAGGATTTTAAAGAGTTGGCACATAAAATAGAGATTTTAATTCGAAATGAAAAATTAAGGGAGAGTTTAGGAAAATGGGGAGAGAAAGAGGCCCAAAAATATTCTTGGGAAAAAATTGCTGAAAAAGTTTTAGATTTTTACAAAATTTGCCAAAAGGAAAAAAAGAAAATTTCTTTTACTGCTTGATTTTCTTTATTCTCGGTCCTTCTTTTGTATCCTCGACCCAATAACCCATTTCCTTAATTTTTTCTCTAATTTCATCTGCCCTTTCAAAATCTCCCTTTTTTCGATATTCCTCTCTAATTTTAACTAATTTCTTTATTTTTTGAGGAATCTTTATTCTTCTAACTTTTTCCAAATTCAAACCAAAAATTCTATCAAAATTTAACAAAAGCTTATATTTTTCTTGGTTTGAAATCTTTTGATCTCCGATTAAATTCCACATCAAAGCCAAGGCCTTCGGTGTATCCAAATCATCATTAATAAATTCCAAAAATTCTTTTTTATACTTTTTCCCATTGTTCATTGTTCGTTGTTCGCTGCTCTCTGATTTAATTTCCCTTACTTTCTCATACAAGTTTTCCAAGGCATTCTGGGCTGATTTTAAGGCTTCGAAAGTAAAATTTAATTTTGATCGATAATGAGTTCCTAAGCAGAGATAACGATAGGCGAGAGGATCAAATCCTCTTTTAATAAGATCCTCCAAAGTATAAATATTCCCGAGGGATTTTGCCATTTTTTTTCCTTCAACGAGAAGAAATTCTCCATGGAGCCAATATCTTGCCAAAATTTTTCCAAAAGCAGCTTCTGCCTGTGCGATTTCGTTTGTGTGATGAATTAAAACATGGTCTACTCCACCACAATGAATATCAAAAGGAATTCCCAATTCTTTTATTGACATCACAACGCATTCTGTATGCCAACCTGGAAATCCCTTTCCCCAAGGTGAATTCCAAACCATTTCTTTCCTTCCTTTTGCAAACTTCCAAAGGGCAAAATCTGTTGGATTTTTCTTTCCAGGAACCATTTCAACCCTTGCCCCTGGCAAAATTTTCATTTTTCTTGGCCAAAGCCTTCCGTATTTTTTCAACTTTGAGGTATCGAAATAAACTCCATCTTCAATAATGTAAGTGAACCCATTTTTCTCCAAAATTTTTATCAATTCAATTTGGTCATTTATAGTTTCAGTTGCTCTAATCCAAACATCAGGCTTTAGAATGTTCAATCTCTTTAAATCTCTTTTAAAGGCTCTTTCATAAAACCTTGCAATTTCTTTTGCGCTTTTTCTTTCCCTTTTTGCTGCCATTAAAATTTTATCTTCCCCAACATCCTGATCAGAAACCAAATGTCCAACATCGGTAATATTCATCACATGCTTTACCTTGTAGCCATTGTAAATTAAAGCTCTTTTTAATATATCTTCAAAAATATAAGTTCTCAAATTTCCAATGTGCGCAAACCAATAAACAGTCGGCCCGCAGGTATAAAGACCGACCATTTTGTCTCTCAAAGGTTTAAACACTTCTTTTTTCCTCGTTAGAGTGTTGAAAAGCCAGAGCATAGATTTTTTTCATTTTAACAAACTTAAATACTTTTCGCCACGATCAGGAAAAATCACAACGATGTTTCCAGAACTTAATTTTCTTGCAATTTTTAAAGCTGCAAATAAAGCCGCCCCAGAACTTAACCCCACAAAAATTCCTTCCTCTCTTGCCAGCTTTTTTGTCATTTCGAAAGCCTCTTTGTCTTTAACGATTATTTTCTCATCGATAATTTTTAAATCTAAAATTGGAGGAATATATCCTTCTTCAATGCTTTTTAATCCCTGGATTTTAGTTTTTGGTTTCGGAAAAACTCCAACAATTTTTACATCGGGATATTTTTCTTTTAATCTTTTCCCAACTCCAGTAATCGTTCCACCAGTTCCAACTCCGGCAACCAAAACATCGATTTTTTTGCCACCCATTTGTTCAATAATTTCTTTTCCAGTGGTCTCATAATGTGCCCTTACATTGGCTTCGTTTTCGTATTGATTGAGCAAAACCAAATTTTTATCTTTTTTAACCAAACTCTTTGTAAATCTAATAGCCCCGTCTCTCCACTCTTTTTCTTCAACCAAAATTAATTCTGCGCCAAAAAACTTAAGCATTTTCCCTCTTTCAATACTCATTGTTTTTGGCATAACGATTTTCACTTTATATCCTTTTATGGTACTAATCATTGCTAAACTAATGCCAGTGTTTCCACTGGTTGGCTCAATGATAGTTTTTCCCTTTTTTAAAATTCCTTCTTTTTCAGCTCTTTCAACCATATATAAAGCGATTCTATCTTTGATAGAACCTGTAGGATTGAACCCTTCTAATTTAGCAAAAATATTAACTTTTGGATTCGGGTTTAATTTTTGAATTTTTACTAAGGGCGTATTTCCAATTGTATCCAAAATATTCATGAAATTAAAAAGCCTCTTTTTGAGGGAGAGGCCAGTAACAATTATTAATCAATCTCAACTAGCCCCTCCCTAAAAAGAGGCACAACAATCGCAGCAATTTATTATTTTTTCCTTCATAACAATTAATATTAATATCCTCAAAATCATTTGTCAAGTTTATTTTAAAATTGACAATTTTTGAATTTTATGAGATAGATTAATTAGAGGGATTAAGTTGAGAATTGGGTTCTTTATTTGGGAATATCCACCCAGAATCGTCGGAGGATTGGGTACTTACGGAGAAAATATCTGTCCTCAAATGGCAAAACAAGGGCATGAGGTAACAGTTTTTACACTGAAAGATAGCACATTAAAAATAAAAGAAATAATAAACGGTGTTAATGTTTATAGATCGATTACTTTACCGAATGCCGCCGAATTCATCGGAATTTGTTTAAGAGAAGATATAAGAAATTGGGGTACGGGAATGAAATTCTTCGTCGATGTTTTCCTCTACAACATTTTGAGTGCTGTGAAGGTTATCCGACTCATAAAAGAAAAGGGTTATAAATTTGACATAATCTCTGCTCACGACTGGCTCAGCGCAATAGCAGGGGTCTTAGTGAAAAAAGAAACGGGAGCACCATTAGTTTTTCATATTCACTCTACTGAATGGGGTCGGGTATCTAATGGTTCACCAACGATTAAAGAAATTGAAAAGACTGCAGCTCAAATAGCCGATGCGATAATAACTGTAAGTTACCCAATGCAAGAAGATCTTATAAGGCATGGCTTCCCGGGGGAGAAAATAAAAGTTTGCTGGAATGGTGTCGATCCTGAAAAATACGACCCAACTAAGGTATCAAAAGAAGATGTTGAAAGGTTGAGAGAAAAATACGGGATTGGCCCAGAAGAACGAATGCTCCTCTTTATTGGACGATTGACCGGAGTGAAGGGAATTATAAACTTGATCCAGGCAATGCCAATGATTCTCAATAAGCATCCGGAAGCAAAACTCGTTATTCTCGGAAAGGGAGAACTCGAGCAGACCATTTCTGATCTTATTAGGATCTTGAGAATTGAAGAAAGAATAAAAACGAAATTTGAATTTGTTTCAGAACAGGAACGAATACTCCATTATGCCGCTTCTGATTTGTGCATTTTCCCTTCTCAGTACGAACCCTTTGGAATTGTTGCCCTAGAAGCAATGTCAATGGAAAAACCTGTTGTCGTCGGTGCCAGCGGAGTCAGCGGATTTAGAGATGTTGTTATCCCATCCGGACCAGAGCAAACCGGAATTCATGTCAACGGAAACAACCCCGCAGACATTGCCTGGGGAATAAATGCGCTTCTTGAGGATATGGAAAGAGCAAAAGAAATGGGAAAAAGAGGCAGAATACGAGTAAAACAATATTTCACTTGGGAAAAAGTCGCAGAACGTACCTTATCAATTTATCAAGAGGTCATAAAAGGAGTTTAACCTCCTTTTTTATTTTTAAAAATTTATGCTATCATTAAAAAATGAAGAAAATTGATTTTATTTTAGCGTTGATTACAGGAGAGGGAGTGGCAGGACTATTTATCTGGCTTCTTAAAAATTCTCCATTAAATTTACCTTTTTTAAACTGGTTTTTACCAATTTTATTTCCAATTTTAGCAATTTTTGGAATTTGGCTTGCTGAAATTATCGGCAGAAAATTTCTTTTCATCTATCAATTGGCAAAATTTGTTTTGGTTGGTGCATTCTTTGCCGTTTTTGATTTAATTATTTTGAATTCATTGATAGCTTATTTTGGAATCACGAAAGAAGAGATTTTAAAGTATGCAATTTTTGTAATAGCTTCTTTCACCATAGTTACAATTTTCAAATACTTTGCAAACAAATACTGGGCTTTTGAGAAAACGGAAAAAGAAAGAATGGAAAAAGAATTTGGAATTTTCTTTTTGGTAACTGCAATATCAGGAGTAATTCAAGTTGGCGTTGCCTCTTTACTATTTAAATTTTTGATCTTGGCAATTTCTCCTTTGCTAGCTGGTAATGTTGGAAAAATTTTGGGAATTGTAGTTGCCTCTATTTGGAATTTTCTTTGTTATAAATTTTTAGTTTTCAAAAAATAATATGTCTCAGGTTTTTTATCGAAAATACAGACCGCAAAGATTCTCTGAATTTGTTGGTCAAGAACATATAGTAAAAACTTTAACTAATGCGATTTCAATGGGAATGATTTCCCATGCTTATTTGTTTTCGGGGCCGAGAGGGACAGGAAAGACAACATTGGCGAGAATTTTTGCAAAAGCAGTGAATTGCCAAAACAGAAAAGAAGAGGAATTTGAGCCTTGTTGCAAATGCTCTTCTTGTGTTGAAATTCAAGAGGGAAGGTCGATGGATTTAATAGAAATTGATGCAGCATCCCATAGGGGAATTGATGAAGTTAGAGAATTGAGAGATACAATTAGGTTTGTGCCAACAAAATCAAAATACAAAGTTTATATCGTTGACGAAGCACATCAATTGACAAAAGAAGCAGCAAATGCTTTGCTGAAAACTCTCGAAGAACCCCCTCCTTTTGTAATTTTTATTTTAGCAACCACAGAACCCCATAAAATGATACCTACAATTTTATCAAGGTGTCAAAGGTTCGATTTTTACAAATTAAGAGCTAGTGAAATTTTAGGAAAATTGGAAATGATTGCAAAAAATGAAAAAATTAATATTCAAAAGGAGGCGTTGGCAGAAATCGCAAGATTGGCTTCAGGTTCGATGAGGGATGCAGAATCACTTTTGGATCAGGTTTTCACACTTTTTGGGCAAAAAGAAATCAAAGTAGAAGACATAAGGAATTTGCTTGGATTAGTTCCAACACAATTGGCTATTGAATTTTTTGAATTTCTGATAAAAAAAGATGCCAAAGGAGGAATAAATTTTTTGAATGAAATTGGAGAAAAGGGAATTGATTTGGAAGAATTTGCAAAAAATTTTGTCGATTATTTGAGAAAAGTTTTAATTTTTAAAATCACAAATTCAACAGATGATGAAATATTCTCAGCTCTATCTAAAGAGGAATTGGAAAAAATGAAAACTCAGGCCTTAAAAGTCAGCGAAATCGAATTGAAGAAAATGTTCTCTCTCTTTTTAGATGCCCAAAACAAAATGAGATTTTCTCCAATTTTACAGTTGCCTTTAGAATTGGCGATCGTTGAAATTTGTGAAAAAATTTGATAAACTTTCAAGGAATTGCGGGGTGGTGTAATGGTAACACGTCAGGCTTTGGACCTGAAGATTGTAGGTTCGAGCCCTACCCCCGCAGCCCATTGGGTCTTGACAGACCCTTTTGTTTTTGCTAATTATAACTAACCGATCGGTAAGTTATGGAAAAAACAAAAGAAAAAATTTTAAAGGAGGCATCGAAACTTTTTTCTGAGTTTGGTTTTTCTGGAGTTTCAATGGAAAATATCGCCAAAAAACTTAATATTACAAAGGCTGCTTTGTATTTTCATTTCAAGAGCAAAAAGGAAATTTATTTGAAAGTTTTAGAAAGAGCATTTCAGGAATTGATGGCGGAGATTGAAAGAGAAATTTCTAAAGCCAAATCTTTTAGAGACTCAATTTCGGGGTTAATTTCAAGTTATTTGAAATTCGGGCTGAGAGAAAAAAATTTAATCAAGGCAATTTTTTTAAAAATTCCAAAAAGAGATAAAGAAATCGAGAATTTCATCGCTGAAAAAAGAAAAGAAATTGAAAGGAAATTTAAAGAAATTTTGGCAAAAAAGAAAATTTTAAAGAAAACCAATTTAAATTTTCTTATTACTTCCTTGCTTGGAATAATGGACAAATTGATTTTAGAGGCATCGTTTTTTGGTAAAAGGTTAAATATTAAAAAAAGCGTTTTTCAAATTTTAAGGATGTTAAAAATATGAGAAACTCCGTTGGTATTATAACCGAAGAGACCACGGGTTTGTCTAAAGAAATTGTAAAAGAAAATAGAATTGAAATAGTCTCTTGCAAAGTTAGTTGGCCGGAAGGAGAAAATCTGCCGGGTGAAAACATTTACCAGAAAATGAGGGAAGCAGAGAAAATGGGAATTAAGATTTTTCCCAAAACTTCCCAACCTTCGCCAAAAGATTATCTTTCTGCCTTTCAAAAACAACTCAAAAGTTTTGAAAAAATTCTTTGCATCACTCTTTCTTCCAAACTTTCTGGTTCTTTTAATTCAGCTTATCAGGCGAGGGAAATGCTAAAGGAAAAAGAACGGATTTTTCTTTTTGACTCTTTGAATGCTACTGTTGGTCAGGCTCTCTTAGTATTAAAAGCAATTGAATTGATTAAGGAGGGAAAAGAAATTGAGGAAATTTTAAAAGAGTGCCAAGAATCTATCTCAAAAATTCATTTTTACATTTTTTTGGAAGACCCAAAGTGGTTGGAAGCAGGCGGAAGGTTAAGCCATTTGGTTGCAAATTGGGTAAGAAAATTTCAAAAGATGCATTTATTTCCTTGTTTGGGAATTAAAAATGGTTTGGTAAAAGCAATCGGGATTACTAAAGGAAAAGATATCTCAGAAGCTCTTTTTAGACAAATTGAATCGAAAAGCAAAAAATTGGCAAAGAATAAAAAAATCAGAGTAGCCATTGGCTATACTGATAATTTTGAGATGGCAAAAAACTTAGAAAAGGAAATTAAAGAAAAATTAAAGGCCGAAATTCCATTAATAACTTTTCTTTCTCCGGTAGTTGGAGCTCATGTCGGTCCGGGTAGTTTGGCTGCTGCCTGGACTGAAATTTAAAATATGAAGATAAAAAATCTTTTAATGGAAAAAGCATTTTTCAATCTCTTACCAATTCTCTTTAGTGTCAAATCAGATTGGATTGAAAGTTTAGGGAAAAGAAATCACCCATTTTATCCGATTTTTCAAAAAGGGTTCAAAGAAAGATATTTTCAAGTCAATGAAAAATTTAGAGAGAAATTTATTGAAAATTTTATTTTTCGAGGAGTATGGCAAAATCAAAAAATTAGAGATAGGGCTCGGGCTGAAGGCGCTGCCCCTTTAATTACTCTCTTAATTTCTCCTTCTATGAGATGCAATTTGAATTGTGTTGGATGTTATGCCAAAAATTATTCAAAAGAAACAGATATGCCCTTTGAACTTTTTGATAGAATCGTTACTGAGGCAAAAAAAGACATTGGGGTTGCCTTTTTTACCATTTTGGGTGGAGAACCATTTATTAGAAAAGATATTTTTGAGATTTTTAAAAAGCATTCAGATACTGTCTTTCAGGTGTTCAGTAATGGAACCTTAATTGATGAAAAAATTGCTCAAAAGTTGATTGATTGTGGAAATGTTTTTGTTAATCTTTCAATTGAAGGATTTGAAAAAGAAACTGATGAAAGAAGAGGAAAAGGGTTTGGCAAAAATTAATGAAAGCAATGGATATTTTAAGAGAAAGAAAAATTCCCTTTGGTTATTCTGTTTGCGTGACAAGGAAAAATGCCGGGGTTGTCGTTTCCGATGAATTCGTTGATTTAATGGTTAAAAAAGGTGCTTTTGTGGGATGGTACTTTTTATATATGCCAGTTTCTGGAGACAAAAACACAGAATTGATGCCAACTCCAGAACAAAGGAACAATCAAAGGTTAAGGAGAAACGAAATCAGGAAAAAATTTCCAATTTTCATTATCGATTTTTGGAACGATGCCCCTTTTGTTGGAGGTTGTATTTCAGCAAAATATTATTGCCATGTAAACAATTTTGGAGATTTAGAACCTTGTATTTTTACTCATTTTTCCCAAGTAAACATTAAAAATTTACCTTTAAAAGAAGCTTTAAAATGCCAGTTTTTTAAAGAAATAAGGAAAAGACAACCTTACTCTCCAAATTTATTGATGCCCTGTATGCTCATTGACCATCCTCATGTTATCAGAGAACTTTGTCAAGTTTGCCAAGTTCAGCCAACTCATCCTGGCGCCCAAACATTAATTAAGGATTTAAAGGAACCCCTAGATCAATATTCTCAAAAAGTCCATCAAATTTATGATAAGGTTTGGGAAGAGACAGAAACTACTTTTGGAGAAAAATTGAAAAGGGATAAAAGGTTATGAACCTTTTTGTCTCTTGGTTTTGCAAAATTTTTATCAAGCCAATAGTTGGCTTTCTTTTTATCAGAGAAGTTAAAGGATTAGAAAACATTCCCAAGGGAAATTTTATTTTGGCTTCGAATCATCAAAGCCATTTGGATTGGATAGTTTGTGGTTAGCTTTGCGTTCCAAGAAGATTTACTTATATAGGTCAGGTTGACAGATATAGTGGGCTTTTGGCTTTTGGAAGAAATCTTTTATATTTTGTAGCCGGAGTAATTCCGGTAAATAGGAAAGATAAAAATTCAAAAAAGAAGGCAGTTGAAAAAGCAATCACCGCTTTAAAAAGAGGAAAAATTTTAGTGATTTATCCAGAAGGAACTCGCTCAAGAACCGGAGAAATTCAAAAAGGAAAATTTGGAACGGCAAAAATTTTTTTGAAAACAGGAACCCCGATTTTACCAGTGGCAATTAAAGGAACTTTTAAAATTTTTCCTCCAGGAAAAGTATTCCCGGGAATAAAGAAAATTGTCAAAGTTAACATCGGAAAGCCTTTCTATTTCAAAGAAGAATTGGAAAAAGCCAAGAATTTGAATTGCGATTCAGAAGATTATAAAAATCTTTTACAGCAAATTACCGATAAAATAATGGAAGAGATATCACATCTTTACAAAGAAATCTAAGACCATTAAATTTCTTTAACTTGCGGATAAAATTTGGTAAACTAATTAAAGCATGAAAAAATTTACGAAAAAGAGAATTCCTTCTTTGGGAAAGGCAAGGCCAAAAGGGAAAAAGAAGATTCCAGATGTTCAAAGGATGTGGCATTTAGCAAAAAGGTTGCAGCCAAAACAAATAAAAAAATAACATGGAAGAAAGAGAAAGACAAAAGAAAATTGTAAGAGAATTTATGGAAAGGTGGGGAGAAAGGTTCGAAGTTTATTCAAGACATATTGAGGATTTTAAAATTCCAAGGATTTTGATTAACAGAAATTTACATCCGATGGAATTCAAAAAACTCTGGAATGAATTAGTTGAGGAAATAAAAAGAGAAAAAACTCAAGAGGTTTAATGGCACTTGAAGAATATTGGAGAAAAAGAAAATTTCAAAAAACTCCAGAACCAAAGGGAGAAGTAAAAATCACTGGAAAGAGCCGTTTTGTTGTCCATGACCATTATGCAGAGAAGGCAGGGCATCATCACGATTTTAGATTAGAAATGGAAGGGGTTTTGAAAAGTTGGGCAATCCCAAAATTGGTGCCAGAGGAAAAAGGAATAAAGAGATTAGCCATTTCTGTTGAAGATCACCCAGTTGACTACCTTAATTTCAAAGGCATAATTCCAAAGGGAGAATACGGAGCCGGAGAGGTAAAAATTTTTGACAAGGGAAATTATAAATTGATTGAGAAAGATGAAAATAAAATCGTTTTTGAATTAAAGGGAAAAAAGCTGAAGGGAGTTTATACTTTATTGAAACTAAAAGGAAGGAAAAATCAATGGCTGATTTTTAAAACAAAATGAATTTTAATGAGAAAAATGTTAGGGCTTTTTATCGCCTCTTAAACCATAGATTTTTAACTGAACTCAGATTTTTAAAAAGAGGGCATTTCCCTGCATTTTCGATTGTTAAAAGCGAGGACGAATTTGTTAAAAAATGCAAAACATGGAATGGGAAAAGGAATGTTTATGCTGGGTTGAGAGATAGAAGGAAAGATTTAAAAAGATGCGCAAATTTTGGAGATATTATAGGACTTCAGATTGTAACTTTGGACATCGATCCAATAAGGGGAGCAGAAACTCCCTCCACAAACCAGGAATTAAAAAATGCTTTAGAAGTTGCAGAATTTATCAGAAATTGGTTTTCAAAAAGGGGTTACCTCCCGCCAATCAGGGCAATGACAGGAAATGGAGTTTGCCTTTATTTTTGTACCCCTTATTATGAAATAACAGATGAAAACCGAGATGAAGTTACGAGAGCCCTTGAGAAATTTGAGCAAAATTGTCGAAAAAAATTCAAAGAAATTTTAAAAGAGAAAAATTGTCAGATTGATAGAATGTTTGATTTGCCAAGAATCGGAAAAGTAATCGGGACAATGTCAGTCAAAGGAGAAAATACAAAAGAAAGGCCATGGAGGCTTTCTTATTTTATCGACGAACCAAAAAGGATTGAAGACAAAAAATTTCTCCAAAATCTCTTAAAAGGTAAAATTTAGTTTTTCACTTTTTCACAATTGTGAAATTGTGAAATTCTGAAATTCATGAGAGAAGATAGATTCTTCATTGATACAAAAATTGAAAAAGGAAAGTTGGAAATTTCAGAAAAAGAAATTTTTCATCAATTAAAAAACGTTTTAAGGAAAAGAGTGGGGGATAGGGTGATTTTATTCAATGGGACTGGGATAGAAGCTGAGGCCAAAATTCAAAAATTTTTAAAAGATAAAGTCGAAGTTGAAATTTTGAAAATTGAAAAACCAGAAAGAGAGTCAAAAATTTTTGTTTCTCTTTTTTGTTCAGTTTTGAAAAAATCAAATTTTGAATTAGTTGTTCAAAAAGCTACTGAAATTGGAGCAAGAGAGATAGTACCGATTTTGTGTAAAAACACTGTTAAAACTGGATTAAATTTAAAAAGATTAGAGAAAATTGCAAAAGAAGCGGCAGAACAATCAAAAAGAGTAACTTTGCCAAAAATTGAAAAGATTTTAACCCTTAAAGAGGCAATTGAGAAAGCACAAAATTTTGATTTAAAAATTCTATTTGATATTTCAGGAAAAGATCTTTCTTCTTTTAAAGGAAAAATTAATAAAGTTGCAATCTTTATCGGTCCAGAGGGCGGCTGGGATAAATCAGAAATTGAATTGGCAAAAAAAGAAAATTTTGAAATTTTAAATTTGGGAAAATTAAACTTAAGGTCCGAAACCGCGGCAATCATCGCTCCTTTTTTAATAATTCATTCTCTTTAATGGCAACTCAAATTATAAAACCATTCGATCCTTGGGGTTCTCCTTATTGCACTTGTCCTAAAAAATTTTCTTTAGATCCTTACACTGGATGCGCTCATCGTTGCATTTATTGCTATGCAACCTCTTACATTCCAAATTTTTATTTTCCGAGAAGAAAGAAGGATTTAATAAAGAAGGTTTTAAAAGATTGTCAAAAAATTCCTGAAAATTCTTTAATTTCAATTTCAAATTCTTCAGACCCTTATCAGCCATTAGAGGAAAAGTATCGAGATTTTAGAGAATGCCTGAAAATTTTTCAAAATTTCAACCTCCGAATTTTGATAATCACAAAGTCAAATTTAGTTTTAAGAGACATTGACCTTTTAAAAAAATTGAGATGCGCAGTAACGATTACGATTACGACTTTCAAAAAAGAAATTTTGAAAAAATTGGAACCTAAAGCTCCAGATTCTGAAAAAAGATTAGAAGCTCTTAAAATTTTATCTGAAAATGGAATCCCCACAGGTTTGAGATTGGATCCGATTTTTCCATATTTGAACGAAGATGAAGTCGAAGAGATAGTAAAAAGGGCAAAAGAAGTGGGAATTCAACATACTGTAGCATCGACTTTCAAGCCGAGGTTTGACAGTTGGAAAAGGTTTGAAAGAGTTTTTCCAAAAATCGCACAAAAATTGAAGTCTCTTTATTTTGAAAAAGGAGAAAAAGTTAAAAATTCCTTTTATTTACCAAAAGAAATAAGAAGAGAATCAATGGAAAAGATTTTCGAAGTTTGCAGAAAATATCAAATTTCTTTTGCCACCTGTAGAGAAGGATTTTTAGATTTGAAAACTTCAAAATCTTGCGATGGAAGCCACTTAATTATTTGATCATTTCAGACCATTTCTTTGCCAATTCATCCCTTCTTGGTTTATAAACAACTTCGTAAAAATATCTTTGAGAAAGCAAAACTCCTTTATCATAGGCCTTAACAATCTTTAGGGCTTCCTGCCATGCTTCTTTAAATTTGTCTCCAAACCTCGATTCAATTTGTTTTTTAAAAGCTTCTGGAGTTTGGAGTTCATTTCCGATTGTGAAAACTCTTTTACCTTTCATTTTCACGCAATATGCCATTTCATCTCCAATCTTTTCAATAGTAAAACTTTTTTCAATCTTTTTTATTTCCCTTTCCGGAATTTTAAACACTTCTCTTGGCAAAGAAATTTTTGGTGGAGCTCCCCTTAGTGCTTTAAACCCTTTTTTCGCCGCTGCATAAAAAATCGCCCTATTCAATCCAAAACTTTTTGCCTCATCAAGAGAATATCCCAGGGCATAAGCCCTTGCTGCCTGTAAAGTTGCCATTACTTGGAATCGCCCAATCATACTTTTATTTTAACTAAAACTTTATTTTTCTCCAATGATGGGTGGCAATTGGGGCTTGATAGGAAATTTGATATTTTGAGTTCAGTTCTTTCAAAATTACTCCTTCATAGCCCTTTTTTGCTGATTTTTCCATTGCTTTTTTGAGATTTTTTAGTGGTTCGAATTCTAAAGCAAAAAATGGCTCTTTGAATTTGATTTTTTCTAAAATCTTTTTCCTCTCTTTTAAAGTTTTTTCACCAATGAATTTTCCATTGAAAAACACAACATCGAAAACAAAGATTAAAGGTTTTGCTTTTCCAGTTTTCTTTAAAACGGAGGGAATTCCTCTTCTTCCTTTTGTTGAATATAATTCGCAATCTAAAAGGGTTCCGCTTGGAACGTTGGTCAAAAACTTATCTAAGTAATTTAAGCTTTTTGTCCAATTCGGTTTTTTCTCTAACCTTCTTCCCCAATATT
>Ga0315298_1006541_pt1 | contig 15860 bp, 16 predicted proteins | sample WHS_1_MG_FD_203077 | JGI IMG/M metagenome (GOLD analysis project Ga0315298, IMG submission 203077) | Extremophilic microbial mat communities from Washburn Hot Springs, YNP, Wyoming, USA - WHS_1_MG | ecosystem: Environmental > Aquatic > Thermal springs > Hot (42-90C) | place: USA: Wyoming... | reverse complement strand
CCTGCGATCTTGGTTGTCCCTATATCTACGGCAAAACCGTAACATTCACCGGTTCTATCCCCAGCCTCAACCCCAACTATCTCCCTCCCCTTAAATATCGATACGGTGACCTTCCATCCACCTCCCCTCAAAACCTCAGGGAGAGCCTTCAAAGTCTCATATCCTATGCGGAGTCTGCGAAACCTTTTGGATTCGAGGGCTCTCTCAAGACGTCGCAGGTCAGACTCCACATCTCTGATGGTTGGGGGTTTAACCTCAACAAAGATCTTTCTGACAGTCGGCTTCAGACTCAGAGTGGGGGTGAGGCCTGAGGCTAAGAGTTTCATCTTAACCTCTAAACTCTCAGGTGGAATATCTACCTCCAACGTTGATGGCTTGATTGACCTTGCCTGGCAAGCCAACCTGTAGCCTGAATTCAACTCCTCCTCTGTGAGACTTGCATTCTCAGCCTCAGATGGGGCTGTCAGGCTACTCATCCCAGACCTGACGATGACTCTACACTTACCACATAGGCCACGACCCCCACACATCGATACTATCCCATACCCCGCGGTTCTGAGAGTCTCAAGGAGGTTCTCACCCTCCGAAACATTGACCCTTACCCTTCTCATCCATCGACTCCCATAACCCAGCCGCCACACCACCTTAAAAAATGATATAACGCCACCTCAAATTTGAAAATTTGTAGTCTATAACATGTTGAAACTATTCAGGATGGGGATACTCGACGCCGCCTCAAGAAATTGCCGGAAAAGCTCTTATCACACCTCCCATCTGAAGTGACCTTGGAGATGTGAGACTTGGCATCTTTCAAACCACCCATCCCATTAAAGGTACGTGACATGAGAAACTTCGCCAGACTCGTCCTAGCAATGAGTGAGGGTTCACAGATAATATGGAGCCTACCATACAACAATAAAAAGTCCGCCATCTGCTTCTTCACAGCCTACATGTACTGGGAGGGAGACCTACCGATCCTGGCTTACCTTATAGATGAGAAGCCCGAGAAGCCTTTCCTCGCCTATAGAAGCGACGGCCCCTACGGCGAAGAATATTTCTACACAAGCGATGTTGACGATACGAGATACCGATATGCCTCAATAGTTTCAATAAAAGATACTCCGAGCCTATTCAAGGAGTCGCTTGCAGACAACTATCCAGAGATGCCGAAGCCTATACTGATGGAAGTTGAGAATCTCGCATCGATTGTGAGGGTTCTCATACCCCTATCTCTCAGGGAGGGGATGGCCTTTCCCCTATGGCACTTTGAGAAAGATAATAACCATAATCTCGGTGTGATAATCCCTTTCGAACATTACTATGAAGCTGACGCTTTACCCATACTATTCTACTTCAAGATGAGGGAGCCGCCGCCTGGACCTTTCATAAGATACTCGGCAACTAAACCTCATGGTGAGAGACTGGATTACGCATCTAACACTTCGGATGTCAAATACTTCTATGTCAAGATCATTGACGTAGAGGGCTTTCCGTTCCTCTCTTGAAGGGTTAAATATGTCAGCCTGACTTTCTGGTTGTAGATAGTCTTGCCCTGTTTCAGAGAATCTATAAAGAGAATATCTGAGAGCTCAGGGACAAACCTGATCTTAGCCCTAGACATCCCAGGTCGTGACCCTCAGATTCTGTTGAGGAGATGTATCCACGTGCTTGATGAGGTTGCACCTTACATCTGCGCTGTAAAGATAAACAAGGCTCTGGTTTTGACTCTCAGCTTAAAGGGTGGCGTCTCGAAGATTTTGGATTACGCCCACAAACTTGGGCTTATGACTATAATGGATGAGAAGTTGAATGATGTATCCCACATAAACCTGGAGGTTGCTGAACATTACTTCGAAGCTGGCTTCGATGCGTTGATCGCCAACCCTTTCGTAGGTTGGGACGGAGGCTTAGACTCAATATTCGACTTGGCCAAGAGAATATGTAAAGGTGTGCTGCTCCTTGTTTATATGAGTCACGGAGGGGCTGCCAAAAGTTATGGGCAGACCGTGGTCGATCCAGAGACTGGGGAGGCTAAGCCCCAATATGTCATCTTTACTGAGGATGCTCTGGCTTGGGGTGCTGATGGGGCGATAGTGGGTGCCACCCAACCCGATAAGGTGAGAGCTGTGAGAAACATTTTGCAGGGGAGGGTTCCAATATATACTCCCGGTGTTGCTGTTCAGGGAGGGGACCCATCGGTGGCTGTCAGTGCCGGAGCGGACTACATAATAGTTGGGAGAGCGATCTATGAATCTGCCTCACCGAAGAATTCCGCATCCTCCCTGAGGGAAAAGGTTGCGAAGATTTCCAGGCTAGACTGATTTTTTAAAAAATATTGCCTGTAGTCACTTGAACAGGCTCCTCGCTCCTGATGGCATCTTTCACAAAAGATTTTTATCGATGAACAGCTCGTCTCCGAGATGGTGAAGAGGGTTGGGAGGAGCGAAGAAGAAGAGTCTATCGAAGATGGAGTATGCCCAAGAGGTTCAAGAGAAGAAGCAACAGCAGGCGAAGAAAGCTAAGGCAAAGCTTGAGTTGGAGAGGAAGGAGAGGAGCATAAGGTTGCCTGAGATAAATGATGAGAAACTCATTTCAGACCTCTCAAGAATGGGTGCTATAACGCCATACTCGATCGCCACACACTTCAACCTTAAACTAAGCGCTGCTAAAGAGTTGCTGGAGGAGCTTGCGAGGAAGAATCTCGTTAAGAATGTCGGTGGAAACTCCCGAATCAGAATATATCAGGTTGCAGCTGCATCCTAACAAATTTCCTCTATGAGTGGCTGGGTTAATATCTCACCATCCTGATTCTTCTGCCAGTCCCGACCTCCCTGAAAACAGACGGATCTACACTCAAGTTTCCTACGATGTTCATAGGGCTGTAAGGCTGACTCTTATCGAGGAAGATACATATCGACGATGTCATAGGCCAGTAGGCTATCATGCCGCCCTCGACATGCAACCTAGGTTTCTCAGAGCCTACCCTGACAGGAGTTGAAAAGTATACCATGCCTTTCATTACTGCGGTTACCCCATGGATCGGCATAGCCCTAACTAGGGCTTCAACGGTTCTTGGGGCCAGGAACCTTACAAGTTCACCATCAGCATCAAGTAAATCTTCGACAGTGAACTTGACCTTGATCCTTGAGATGTCGCCTGACACAGATCAGACCTCAAACATGAAGAGTTAGTAGATTTTTCTCATATCTTTTATCTTGCAAAATGGTTGTGAGAACAAACAATCTCAAAAATAAGTTGCAATTAGTAAACCAGCAATTTTTTCTAATGCTATATGTCTATTTCTATTTAAATTTTGTTCAATAAATAAAGATCCTGTTAATCCAACAATTCAAGATTCGATGAGAAACTTCTAGGTCATATTTGGAATTCCATAATCTGATTTGTGTAAAGGTTATAGCGTCATCTTTCAACTACTAACTTCTTCAGCTCAGTTGTGATCCTATCCAAATCTTTAGGGGCGATGGATGGATGGACCGGAATAGAGAAAACCTGCCTCGCCGCCTTTTCAGTCTCCGGTAAACATCTCTTGAACCTGCGGTAAAGGGGCATAAGATGTATTGGGGTCTCATAGTATATTGTGGCCTCTATGCTTCTAGTCCTGAGTCTCTGAACCACCCTATTCCTTCTTCCTGAGCTCTTCACCCTTATAGTGTAAAGATTCCAAGCATGCTTCCTATCGTCAGGCTCTGAAGGTAGTTCAAGTTCTTTGATTTCCTTAAGGCACTCAGTGAGATATTTTGCATTGCTCCGACGCTTCTCTATGAATGTTGGGAGCTTCTTAAGCTGTACGCTGCCTATAGCCGCTGAGAGTTCAGGCATCCTATAATTATGACCTAACCTAGAGCACAAGTATGGCCTCTCCTCTCCATGAGACCTGATTGCCCTAAGCCTCTCAGCCATCTCACTATCATTTGTAGTGATCATTCCACCCTCCCCCGTAGTCATATTCTTTGTTCCGTAGAAGCTGAAGCAAGTGAGGTCACCTATCGATCCGATTTTCCTTTTATGATACTCGGCTCCATGGGCTTGGGCACCATCCTCGATCACTATCAGATCATTTCTTCTGGCAACCTCAATTATAGGATCCATGTCTGCAGGCAAACCGTATAGGTGAACAGGGATTACTGCTTTCGTCTTCCTCGTTATGTTCTCCTCGATGTTGTCGGCATCCAGACAGTATGTTTTCGGGTCTATATCGACAAAGACAGGCTTGGCACCTACCAGGAGAACCGCCTCAGCTGTAGCCGAAAAAGTGAAGGATGGAAGGATAACCTCATCTCCATGACCTACGTCAGAGGCCAGGAGCGAAGCATGCAGAGCAGCTGTTCCACTATTGACTGCGACGGCGAACTTCGCCCCTACAAACCTTGCGAATTCCCTCTCAAATTGCAGAACCCTCGGCCCTGCACCACTCTTATCCGTCAAGATGCCCTCACGTAAGACATCGGCGGCAGCCTCAACCTCCTCCTCACCCAAGTTCGGCTGGTTTATTCTTAAAATAGTCCTCATACTCAACTCAGACCGAACATTATATTATATTCTGTTCAATTATTCTTTACTATATTGGGAGCAACTTTCTCCAGGGAAACAGACTAACGCAACACTTATTATTCTCTGTTACACCTGATGCTTACCGCCTTTATGGAGGAATAGTTTGGATGGCTATGCCTCAACTTTCTGGTCAGCCGATACTGATATTGAAGGAGGGTGCTACCAGGACACGTGGACGGGAGGCTCAACGTGCAAATATTATGGCAGCACGTATAGTCAGTGAAGCCTTGAAGACCTCTCTAGGCCCCAGAGGAATGGATAAGATGCTCGTCGACAGTATAGGTGAGGTCACGGTTACAAATGATGGCGCTACTGTTCTCAAGGAGATAGCTGTCGAACATCCGGCGGCTAAGATGATGGTTGAGGTTGCTAAGACTCAGGATCAGGAAGTAGGTGATGGAACAACCACCGCTGTTGTGATCGCTGGAGAATTGTTGAGTAGGGCCCAAGCTCTGATGGAGAAGGGGGTTCACCCAACAATACTGGTTGATGGTTTCACCGTCGCCTGCGAGATGGCTAGGAGCTACTTGGATGAGATAGCTGTCAGAGTCAAACCAACCGATAGGAGAATCCTTACAAAAGTGGCTGAGGCTGCTATGGCCACTAAAACCTTGGCTGGTGAGAAGGATATGTTGGCAGAGATCGCTGCCGAGGCAGTTCTTGCGGTTGCCGATAAGAAGGGCGATAAGTACATAGTTGACATCGATGACGTCAAAGTTGAGAAGAAGGCGGGGGGTAGCCTATCAGATACTAGGTTGGTCAAGGGCATCGTTGTAGATAAGGAGATAGTTCATGCGAGGATGCCTAAACGTGTTGAGAAAGCCAAGATAGCCATGATCATAAAGCCATTCGAGATCGAGAAGCCAGAGTTTGATTCAAAATTGTCCATTGAGAACCCCGAACAGCTTGAGGCATTCATAAGTAGAGAGGAGAAGCTTCTGGAGGAGATGGTAGAGAAACTCGCCAGCACAGGAGCTAATGTTCTATTCTGTCAGAGAGGGATAGATGATGCGGCTCAATACTATATGGCTAAAAGGGGTATTCTCGCGACGAGGAGAGTTAAAGTCGCCGATATGGAGCGTCTAGCAAAAGCGACAGGAGGTAAGGTTGTGACTGAGGTCGATCACATTCAAGAGAGCGACTTAGGTTATGCGGATGTCGTCGAGGAGGTTAAAGTAGGTAAAGATAGGATGTTATTTGTTGAGGGATGCAAGAATCCTAGATCAGTCACAATCATGGTTCGGGGTGGAAATGAGAGGATGGTATACGAAGCTGAAAGGGCTATTCACGATGCTATATGTGTTGTCCGAGATGTTGTTCAGGAGCCGAGGATTGTAGCCGGTGGAGGGGCTCCTGAGGCTGAGGTTGCTAGACGTCTCAGGGACTATGCCAGAAAGACTCCTGGCAGATTACAGCTCCCCATATTAGCGTTCGCTGAAGCTCTGGAGTCTATACCAATGATATTGGCTGAGAATGCTGGTTTAGATCCGATCGACGTCTTGGTTGAGATGAGGGCAAGGCATGATAAGGGTGAAGTCTGGTCTGGCATCGATCCTGTTAAGGGAAAAGTCGTAGATATGTATAAGATAGGTATCTATGAACCTTTGTCTGTTAAGAGGCAGGCCCTACTCTCGGCAACGGAGGCTGCAAACATGATAATTCGGATAGACGATCTCATCGCTGTAGGTAAATCTAAGAGTGAAGCGCCATCTAAAGGTTCAGAGGAGGGTGCTGGTGAAGAAGAGTCCTAAAAGCCAATCACAAATCATTATAGGGCCACCTAAACTCACAAGGTTTGAGAAAGCTAGGGTGGTCGGTGCGAGAGCCTTACAGATATCGATGGGTGCACCAGTACTTATAGATCTGGATCAAACTAAAAGGACACCGATAGACATCGCCTTGGCTGAACTCGAGGCCGGCGTCCTCCCTATCAGCATAATGAGGCGTCTACCCGATGGAACAAGCCAAACCATCCCCTTAAAACTTATAGCTGAAAAGGAGAAATGGCGTTCATAGAACGGGCATCATCTATACGAATCATCTTGAAACATTACCGTCACAACTGACAGGCGAAAACACTTTAAAATAATGAGCCAGTATTGGAATCTTTTTACATGGAAGACCCTCTGAATTGGCTGGTGGATATGGACATGACGTAGGCGTCTACTCCATCCAAGTAATATCTGGGTACCCTTTTGACTATTCTGAACCCAAGTTTCTGATAAAGATTTATAGCTGGGCCGTTTGTGACCCTGACCTCTACGAAAGCTTCCGATGCGCCTTGAGCTGTGAGGGCTGAAATGGCGGATGACATGAGGGTTGTTGCGATTCCTCTTCTTCTGAAGTTGGATTTGACTGCGAGAGAGACTATGTGCCCCTTCCTCACCAACCTGAATCCACCTAGGTCTGAGAAGCCACTCTCCATTCGACACATGACATATCCAACAACCTCCCGATCAACCTCAGCAACTATGAAAGCCTCAGGACAATTAGCATAGACGTCGAGGAAAAAATGTGCACTGTAATTTTCCGGGAGGCAGGTTCTATTGATCTCCATAACCCTCTCAAGATCCGATGTTGAAAACCTTCTGAAAACAACTTCAGAGACTAAGTTCATCCCGCTTCCGTCTCTTGGTTTGAAGAGGACTGATATAAGTATTTGTGGAACCGTCAGCCATATTCTGTATATTGGTAGCGTAACGCTAGACTTAAATCGGAAGCATTCAACGTAACCGCCTATGACGGCTGGAGATAAAGATTGAGCAACCCCCCATCCTTCCTCCTTCGATATATCTCAGATTACTCGCTAGCCGACCTGAAGTCAATGGTGAGCGAATTCTTCAATGTAAAAGACGCCTTCATCGATGTCGCTGGAAATCCAACATTTATCCTTCAGATAGAGCCTGTGAAACTGAAATTTAAAGAGTTCTCGAAGAGGATGCTGGATCTCCAGCTTCTCCCAATTCTGAGGCGCAGTGAAACCTCACTTATCCTGAAAGTGTTCAGTAGGCCCAAGCCAAGACAGGAGAGAAAGGGTTTAGGAATGATACTCTTCATTGCAACCCTGACGACGATATTCATTGCTGGGTATGTATTATGGACTGGAAACAGACTCTGGAGTGAGATATTGATGCCGAACTCTAACCCCTATATCCAGGCCGCTATCTACACTGCTTGTCTGGCATCAATTATAGGTTCCCATGAGCTAGGACATAAGATAGCCTGCTCTAGACACGCCCTCTCTGCGTCAACACCTTATTTCATACCGGGTTTTCCGCCATTCGGTACCTTCGGCGCAATAATCTCCCTCAAGGATCCCCCGGCCAATAGGGATGAACTCTTCGACATAGGTGTCTCAGGCCCCCTCTCAGGATTCATAGTTATGATGCTTGTCGTACTCATTAGCATGGTTCTAGGAATTCAGGTTCCTGAATCTCAGGCCAAAGCCCTTGAAGAGCAGAATCTTGTCGGACCGGTATATTGGCCCAATTCACCACTAATCTTTATAGGTCTATTCTGGATTGTTGAGTCCCTCAAACTTGTCACTATGCCGCAGGAGTGGACCCTTATTCTCGGCCAGACATTATTCGCTGCATGGGTTGGTTCATTAGTCACCTTCCTGAATCTTCTACCAATATGGCAACTCGATGGAGGACACATATCCAGAGCGGTGTTCAGCCGTAAAGGTCATCAGTACACATCCATATTGGGGCTTGGAATACTTGTTTTGAGTGGCTACTGGTTCTTCGCTCTATTCCTAATCTTTCTAATGGCTGCCAGTAAACATGCATGGTCTGCAGCGGAACCTCTTGAGGATGTATCACCTCTATCCAAAGGCCGGAAACTATTTTACGCTGTGATTCTATTCATCTTAATACTATGCTTTGTAACCCCTCCAATCTAGGGCGGATAATATAAAGAATGAATCTCCAACCAAGAACCCTCCTTCAAATAATTCTCACAATTATTGACGCAACCAAGGAATCATCGAATGTTCTAATCACGCGTATAGCCGATGTCGCAAGATGTCCGCTCAAGACCGTAGAAGATACAGCAAAATGGCTTGAGTCAAAAAAGATTCTTACCTTCGAACACCCCATGATTGAGGTGAAACGTGAGGGAAGGATAGGTCTAGCTCTTGAAGCTTTGAATTCAGGAGGGGATCCAGAGGTTGTCTGTCGACACTTGGGCTTCAGAGAGTTTGAAGACATAGTGGCAGAGGCCTTTAAACTGAATGGATTTCAAACCTTAACAAGATATACATTCAAACATAATGAGAGAAGGTATGAGATCGATATTCTTGCATTTAGAGGTATGAGAGCCTTCTGCGTCGACTGTAAGCAATGGAGGAGAGTTGCCAGAAGCAGGTTGAAAGAAGCGTTGAGAATGCAGATGAAAAGAGTGGAAGCATTAACAGAGGAATTGCAATCAAAAAGATTGGAGTCATCTATCTCAATAAATGAAGAAACTCAAATCCTTCCAGCCATCCTTACTTTGGTTGATACAGAGATAAAGATCATCGACAGAGTTCCAATAGTCCCAGTTACGAAACTTGGAAGATTTCTAGACGAATTCGACTTCCACCTGGATCACCTGGCACATTTCAAAGTGAAATTCCGGAATTGAACATCACGAGAAGTCGTGGGGCATGAAAATTTCAGTCAACTCACCTTCAAAAGCAATTGACCTCACCTTGACCTTAAGCTGCGGACAAGTTTTCCGCTGGGTGCAATATGGTGGCTCATGGTTTGGAACCCTCGGAAAAACCCTTGTTAAGATTAGGCAGAGGAAAGGCTACTTGGATGTGCAATCCTCACACCCCATCTTGAGAAGCACCATTTCAAATTATCTTAGGCTCGACGACGATCTCGAATCAATAATATCTGAACTCTCTGAGGATACTGTTTTCAGTCAAGTAGCTTATGAGGTTCGTGGCTTACGGATCCTCAGACAAGATCCTTGGGAATGTCTCATCTCCTACATATGCTCGAGAAACTCCAGAATATCAATGATAAGGAGGGTGTTGAATAATATTTGTCAGAGGTTTGGGGAGAAGGTGACTCTAGGTGAGTACACCAATTATACTTTTCCAAGACCTGAGGAGATAGTGGAAGCAAAATTATCAGAATTGATAGGATGTGGACTCAGATACGGTAGGGTACAGGCAGAGGAGATTAAGAATGCTGCTGAACTTGTGCAAAAAGGGGCACTTGACTTTAATGTGTTGAAGAGAATGTCTTATCCTGAGGCGAAGACCAAGCTTATCTCACTATGTCGCGGCGTAGGCAGCAAGGTTGCTGATTGCATTCTACTTTTCTCACTTGAGAAGATTGAAGCTTTCCCAATAGATGTATGGGTTGCAAGGGCGATGGCAACTCTATACCATAAATATTTGGATAAGCGCTTGGTAAAACGCATACTCTCAAACCCTCATCTATCAAATGCAGACTATGAACGCCTGAGCAGGTTTGCCAGAGACCATTTCGGCCGCTACGCTGGTTATGCACAAGAGTATCTCTATCACTGGATAAGAACCAAAAACGTTGAGTGCGATGCATAACTATGAAAACGATGATTATTTAATCGAATTGGCTAAATAAGGAGCACCCCTACCATATCATCGAGAAAACACATATAGCGATTCAACGTTAACCTCAGCTAATAGCGGCTTGATGTTTGATGAAGCAAAACGCATTTATTGATACGTATGACTCTGTTAATGTGAGCATAAAATTCCCCTAGGATAGGTGGAGAAATGTATCTGATAGGTGAGGCCCTAGTCGGTAAGGAGCCTGAGGTCGCCCATGTCGACCTGATAATAGGCAGTAAAGATGGTCCCGTGGGTCAAGCTTTTGCAAGCAATTTAGGAAACTATTCAGCAGGCCATACACCCCTACTCGCTGTTATCAGACCAAACCTTCCATCAAAACCTTACACTCTCATCATACCGAAAGTTACGGTCAAGGACATATCCGAAGCTGCTAAGATCTTCGGGCCAGCCCAAGCAGCTGTGGCGAAGGCAATCGCCGACGCTGTTGAAGAGGGCATAATTCCGAAGGATGTTGTTGAAGATTGGGTTGTATTATGCAGTGTCTTTGTACATCCTGAAGCAAAGGACTACCGAAAGATCTACCAGTACAATTACGGGGCAACGAAACTTGCTCTCAGAAGAGCTTTAAATAAGTATCCACCTCTTGAGAAGATCATGTTCGATAAGGACAGGGCCAGACATCCTGTGATGGGCTTCAGGGTTCCAAGACTATGGATGCCACCATACCTCCAGATCGCACTCGACATACCTGACTTGGAGAGGACGAAGAGAATAATCTCAGAGGTCCCGAAGAGTGACAGGGTCATATTCGAGGCTGGAACACCATTGATAAAGAAGTACGGTACAGGCGTTATCCAGGAACTCAGAGAAGTTGCTAGAGATGTTTTCATAGTTGCAGATCTGAAGACCCTCGATGTCGGTCAGGTTGAGGTAGACCTAGCCTTCGAGGAGACAGCAGATGCAGTTGTAGCTTCAGGCTTAGCCTCTAAAGATACCATTGACAAATTCATATATGAAGCGAGGAGACTCGGCATATATGCGTTTGTGGACATGATGGATGTTCAAAATCCAATAGATGTCCTAGACTCACTCAACGATCTTCCAGACGTAGTCATACTCCATAGAGGAATAGATGAGGAGCGTGGGGGAAGAACTAGGTGGGAACTCATAAAGGAGATAAAGAGCAAGTTTAAAGATAGAAAGATATTGGTTGCCGTCGCGGGTGGTATAGAACCTAGCAACGTTCCAGCAGCCCTTAAAGCTGGAGCAGACATATTGATTGTTGGAAGATACATCACTCAGTCACGAGATGTCGAGCATGCGTCGAAAGAATTTCTGAGTCAGATAGGTCTGGATATGGATCTCTTCCGTGTCCATGTAGAATGATAGGCAAAAACTCGCGAGATTTCGAAACCTATCTTGGGAGGGATAGCTGAGGATAGAGTGTTGGAAGTCTTCGAAGCTATAAAGGGTAGGAGAAGCGTCAGAAGCTTTCTCGACAAAGATGTTTCCAAGACTCAGGTGGAGAGAATATTTGAATGTGGAACACTGGCTCCTAGTGCAGGTAACATTCAACCGTGGGAATTCATCATAGTCAGGTCACCTGAGAGGAAAAGGGCTCTGGCAAGAGCAGCTTTGGGCCAAGAATTTATTGAGGAGGCGCCCGTTGTCATAGTCGTTGTGGCAGATCAAGCCAGATCAGCTAAAATATACGGTAGGAGGGGGGCAGAGCTCTTCTCAATACAAGACACAGCAGCTGCCATTCAGAATATGCTTCTTGCAGCCCATAGTATGGGTCTTGGCACATGTTGGGTAGGCGCCTTCGATGAAGATGAAGTGTCGAAGATAGTCAAAGTAGGCGCATATTTGAAACCCGTTGCCATAATCCCCATAGGCTATCCTAAATATTATCCAGAGCCGATTGGGCGGAGACCAATCTCAAAGGTAATGCATGAGGAGGTTTACAGTTCCAAGGAGAATAAAGGAAGATGATAAGAGCAAATCATCAAAAGGTTTGAATTTCAAAATGAGATATTCAATCTTAGTAGACGTATATGAGAAAATAGAGGCGACTACAAAGAGAATTGAGATGAGGGACCTTCTAGCTGAACTTTTCAAGAAAACACCCAAAGACGTCGTCGAGATGACTGTCTATCTAACCCAAGGAAAACTTTACCCTGATTACGTTGGAATAGAGCTTGGGATGGCTGATAAACTCATCATAAGAGCCATAGCGTTGGCTTCCGGGAAAAATGAGAAGACAGTAGAGTCTATCTACAAGACGACTGGAGACCTAGGCGAGGCCGTTGAGAAACTCCTCACAAAAAAGATGCAGCAGACGCTCACAAAAAAACCCCTCACAGTCGAAGAGGTCTATCGGAATTTTGATAAAATAGCAAGGTCTTCAGGGCCTGGCTCAGTTGAGGCTAAAGTCAAGATACTATGCAGCCTCCTAAACGATGCCACACCTAAGGAGGCGAAGTATATAGTCAGAATGGCTCTTGGTAGGTTGAGGCTCGGTGTAGCCGACATGACTATTCTTGAGGGACTAGCTCTGGCATACTTGGGAGATTTGGAAGGTAAGAAATACTTGGAGAGAGCCTACAACCTCTCATCTGACTTAGGCCTAATCGCGGGAACTGTCGCCCAAAGTGGTTTAGACGGTATTCTCAATCTTAAGGTTAAGGTAGGTAGGCCTATAAGACCTATGTTGGCTGAGAGGCTCTCAAACCCCGCCGAAATACTTGACAAACTGGGTGGTAAAGCAGCGGCCGAATACAAGTATGACGGTCTGCGAGTTCAAGCCCATGTTACACCGGAAATTACAACCCTATTCTCAAGGAGGCTAGAAAATATCACCGAACAGTTCCCAGATGTTGCAAAACATCTTCGTGACTCACTTACGATTGGAGAAGCTATTCTTGAGGGGGAATGTGTAGCTGTAGATCCAAACACTGGCGACATGCTTCCTTTCCAAATGGTGAGTCAGAGGAGAGGTAGAAAGTATGATGTTGAAAGAATGATGGAGGAGGTTCCTGTAAAAGTCTTTCTATTCGACCTATTATACATAGATGGTTTAGACTACACTCTCAAGCCCTATCCGGAAAGGAGAGAGATGTTGATAAGGATTATTCGGCCGAGTGAGCACGTAACCATCTCCGATCAAATCGTCACCGAGAATCCGCAGGAGATAGAAGAATATATGGAGAAAGCTATCTCCGAAGGTTGCGAGGGTCTGATGTTAAAATCTGTAGGGTCTGAATCGATATATCAGGCGGGTGCTAGGGGCTGGCTGTGGATAAAATACAAGAGGGCCTACAAGTCTGAAATGGCTGATACAGTCGACCTAGTCGTAGTAGGAGCTTTCCATGGTAGAGGTAAGAGGGGGGGAAGCTACGGGGCACTACTGCTAGCTGCCTATGATGAGGATGAAGACATCTTCAGAACAGTATGTAAATGTGGGTCAGGATTCACAGACCAAGATCTGGAGGAGCTGCCGAAGAGGCTGAAACCTCTCCAGATACCCCATAGGCATCCAAGGGTCGATTCCAAGATAACTGCTGACGTATGGTTTGTGCCAAACTTGGTCCTTGAAGTTATCGGTGACGAAATAACGCTGAGTCCCGTCCATACAGCATGCTTGAATATCGTTAGGCCAAACAGCGGACTTGCAATAAGATTTCCAAGATTCACCGGAAATTATAGGCAGGATAAAGCCCCTGAGGACGCCAACACCACGAAGGAGATTCTTGAGATGTACCAGCGTCAGCTGAAGAAGATATCAGCCGACTGAAAATTCAATAAAACTCTACTTTTTCACGAGACTGTCTTTGAACTTCGAGTAAGGGTTAGAGTTACATTGTCTCCGACACACAATCCACTTTTCGCATATTCCTCCCTTGACATAATCCAGTTGACTTCATTGGGGGATCTACTGACCTGTTGGAAGCTTAAGGGTATCGCTGAGATAGCCATATGGATCGATTCTGAAATCTGCCTCTCAATCGGTTGATTAATAGGAGAGACCAATGGCCTGTATGGTTGTTCAGGATTCTCCTGGTGAAGCTCTATAACCACTAAGACTTTCAAGTCACCTTTCTGAGATATGGTCTTTACAGTTCCAGTCTTCTCTAATTCCATCTCAACCAACCCGAAACCGGACAGTCTATATCTGTTAAGGGCTAGAATAAAAACCAATTGCATACACCTAAATAATCCTAACTCTAAGAATATTTTGTTGAATCTTGAGAGAACGATACTACAGACTTGAGAGGGTTACATTCAAGAGTAAGGGACAGAAACTGCTCGGCGCCATTTGGTATCCCGAGTATGCTGATAGGCCTCCAGCAGTCCTAATATTGCATGGATTTCCAGGGATAGAGAAGAACTATGATCTCGCATACTCTCTTTGTCAGAGGAACCTTGCCAGCATGATATTCCATTATAGGGGGTGTTGGGGGAGCGGTGGAAGATATAGTTTTCTAGGTTGCTTCGAAGACGCCATGACCGCTATGGAGGAACTGACCAGTCGTAAAGATATACTTGGAGACAATGTCGCAGTTGTAGGCCACAGTTTCGGTGGTATGGTAGCAATCCACCTATCAGCCCAGATTAAAATTAAGGCCACAGTTGCTATGTCTCCACTAGCAAACATAAAAGAGAATATGCCTACTCAAAAGAGAAAGATGATAGTAAGAGGGGGCATTCCTTTCGTTAAAGGCCTAACCATGAGACGTGCGATGGCTGAGTTTGAGACAATAGAAAAAACTCACGACCCCATAAAATATGTGGATAAGCTTTCACCGTCACCCCTACTTTTGATCCATGGAAGCGACGACGAAATAGTTCCTTTGAAATGTTCGATTGACCTTCATAAGAAGGCCCTAGAACCTAAGAATCTGTTGATAGTAAAAGGCACTGACCACATATTTGCTGGAAAAAGAAGATACATTATAAACAGAGTGGCTCACTGGATCCGATCAAAAGTCTCATAAAGCAATGAACCAACTTCATTTACAAATAAAAAAGAAGGGGGAGAGACTCAGTATTTTGTGGGAGTCTTCGAGATGCCGAGCATCTCCCTAGCTTCTGTGGGTGTTGCTATAGGTCTATTAAGCTCCTTCGCTATCCTGACAGCCCGCTCAACAAGTTCAGCGTTGCTTTTTGCCTTAACCCCTCGAGCATAGTAGATGTTGTCTTCCATTCCTACTCTGACATGCATTCCAAGTATCATGGCAAATGTTGTCAGAGGAACTTGGTGGACCCCTATCCCTATAATGTTAAACATTGTGTTTGGAGGCGCATAAGCTGTCTGGTTGAGTAGATGCCAAGGCGTCGGCGGTGTGGCGCTGGGCGTCCCTAAGACTAAGCATACCCAGTATGGCGGCTTGACCAGCTGCTTCTCAATGAGGTTATCGATTAAATACCAGTTGCCATCTCCAAAGGTCTCCATCTCAGGCTTGACATTATGTTCAAGCATCTCCTTAGCAAACCTCTCTGTGTCACTGTAGGTATTCTTGAAGACAGACTCAACATACATGTCCTGGTCCCTGCCTGTGAGGGGGGGTTTCCTAGCTTTATAGACGCCTCTCATACATAATGTGCCCATGTTCAGGCTACACATCTCAGGATTTGCGTATACAGCCTGCAGCCTCTCTTCGATAGGTGTTAAAGGACCTACGCCAGTGGTATTGGCGATTATTATGTCGGGGCAGAGTTCCCTGATCCTCTTGTTCAC
>Ga0315298_1006540_pt1 | contig 15861 bp, 15 predicted proteins | sample WHS_1_MG_FD_203077 | JGI IMG/M metagenome (GOLD analysis project Ga0315298, IMG submission 203077) | Extremophilic microbial mat communities from Washburn Hot Springs, YNP, Wyoming, USA - WHS_1_MG | ecosystem: Environmental > Aquatic > Thermal springs > Hot (42-90C) | place: USA: Wyoming... | reverse complement strand
TAGCGCGAACGAGGAGGGCGAGGTTAGCCCCCTAGGTAGGCAGGAGAAAGGGCATGCAGCGTTTGACGGCGGTCTTGATCTCAGGGTACCATTTCATAGAAGCTTCTTTCTGGTGCAGGATGGGTCTTCGTTACCACTATCCTACCCGAAAGGCGCTTCGTTTTTCACTAGACAGTCGAGCAAGCTAACCAACCAAGCATTGGGTATGCGTCAGAGCCCCCCGGAGAGTGTTGAATAGCAGGACAGGCACTACAACATGTAGTGCCTGATGGCTTTGTTGCCTACTACTGCTTGTGGTGGCGCCGCGTTGTTCAACACTCTCCCCCCGCTCCCTTGACAAAGCATACCGCGCCGGGGTAAAATGCCTGTCGACGACAGGGGAGTAGCATCGGAACGCATCGCTCAGGCGATGCGGCGGCGGAGTCGACACCACGGAGAGAACCTCCCGGTTCCGCCGATCGGCCTGCCGAGCAGCAAGACCTTCGGAGCGTGGCCTGATGGCCGTGCCGGCGGTCTTTTTTTGTTGCCTGTTTGCCGGCTCAATCGATTATCTGTATAAAGAGAGGGGTCTCAAGTGGCGTTAGATATCGTGGTCTTGCTGGGCAGCCTGGGCCTGATCCTTGTCGGATGTGAGCTATTCACTAATGGCGTAGAGTGGGTCGGCTTTGTCTTCGCCCTCGGCGAAGGCGTGGTCGGCAGTGTGCTCGCCGCCGTGGGCACAGCGATGCCAGAAACTCTTATCCCTGTCATCGCGATCCTTTTCGCCAGCAATGCGGCCGGCGAGGAGATCGGCATCGGCGCCATCCTCGGCGCGCCTTTCATGCTCAGTACGCTGGCGATGTTCGTCACCGGGACCGCCGTCCTTATCTTCTCTCTACGCGGCAGACGCAGCACCGACATGAAGGTCAATACGACCATTCTACGGCGGGATGTGAGCTTTTTTCTCGTGGCCTATTCCGTGGCGATTGGCGCCGGCTTTCTGCCGCCCTCCCCTTTCCGCGTAGCGCTCGCCCTGGCGCTGGTGGGCATGTATGGTGCTTATGTCCTGAGGCAACTGGCAGACGAAGGTGAGGCCGGGAAAGACCTCAATCCGCTGCATTTCGCCAAGCTCAGGGGGTCGGCCCCGCCCGAGCCGGTCGCCAAGGAGTTGGTGGCGGAGATCAGCCCGATCTTCCATGAAGTCCCGGTGCAGACCCCCGGTTTGGCCATTACGCTCCTGCAGGTCGCCGTCGGCCTGGTCTTCATTATCGGTGGGGCCCGGTTTTTTGTCGGCGCGACGGAGAACCTGGCCCACCTGTTTGGTATCCCGGCGGTGATCTTGGCGCTGATCGTCGCGCCGGTCGCCACCGAGTTGCCGGAGAAGTTCAACAGCGTGATCTGGGTGAGAGTGCGCAAGGACACCTTGGCGATCGGAAACATCACTGGAGCAATGGTGTTTCAAAGCTGCATTCCCACGGCCATTGGCATCTCTCTGACCTCGTGGAGCATCACCGGTACTAACGTCAACGCCTTCGTGAGTGCCGGTATCGCCATCGCCTCAAGCATCGTGATCTTCGGGATCATGACGCTGAAGAGCTCGCTCAACGCGCGGTGGCTTCTTGTCGGGGGGGCATGGTATGCCGTCTATCTGGCATTCCTATGGCTAGCCTAGCCGTTTCTCCGCGGTCCACTGAGACAGCTCGGGGCAATCCCCGGCTAATGAACGCCTCGTAGCGTAAATGAAACTCGCTTGGAGTGGGCTGAGATGCCCTGCCTGGTTCTCACGATCTTCTTTCTGCCAGCAATGTGCGCAAAGCGTATATCTTGTGTGACTATGCGAGGCAGGTGAGGGCCCGGCTGTAGCGGTTCTCAGTTGACAGCGTGTTCGACTATCCTGTGCCCGTACCGCCACACTGGCAAGAGCAGTCCGCACTTCATCAGAAGGCACCGTACCCTCTTTTCTGGTGTGGAATTCGCGATCAAGATAACTAGACAGAGTTGGCTTCCAAGACTACTCGGTCTAGGCAATCACGAATATAGCATCAAGAAAGAGGATGTGGTTCATTTGCAGCTGAGCGGACTCTCCCTGTCGGTGCTCACCGTCCTTTGAACTGGGGCGTGCGCTTCTCAAGGAAGGCTCGCACTCCTTCTTTGTGGTCCTCAGTCTGGCGAGCGAGCTCCTGTGCCGGACCAGCTAGCTTCAAGCTCTCCTCGAGACTGATCCATTGGGACTCAAAGACCAGGTACTTAATCAGGCTCATGGCGAAGGTGGGCCCGTGGGCCAGGCGTTGGGCGAGTTCCATCGTGGCACTCATCAACTCCCCGTGAGGAACTACCTTGCTGCATAAACCCATGCGGTAGGCCTCCTGGCCAGGGACGGCATCGCCGGTATACTGCAAGAGCAACGTGTTACTGAGGCCGATCAGCCGGGGCAGTTGCCAGCAGCTGCCATCCGCCGGAATCAGACCATTGCGGATGAATGCCTCGCTAAAGCGGGCGTTTTCTGAGGCGATGCGTATATCACAGGAAAGGGCTAGCCCCATGCCAATGCCGTAAGCGGAGCCGTTCACGGCGGCGATGGAAGGTTTCTGCAATCTGTGTAGCCGCAACGGCAACAGCCGAATAGGATCGATCTGGTAGCTGCGCCCCTGCCGAGGATCCAGGCGATCCCACGGTAGGGCGGGTGGCGCCCCGGCACTCGCTGCTTCTTCTCTCGCCCGGATTGCCCGGTCGAATCCGCGCACGTTGGCTCCAGAGCAGAAAGAAGGGTCCTTGCCGGTGAGCACGAGGACTCGACCTTCTGGGTCGGCCTCGAAGCGGTCCAATTCCTGGCAAAGTTCCTTGGTCATCTGTTCTCCTAAGGCGTTCCGGGTCGATGGGTCGCTCATGGTGATAACCAACACGCCATCTGTCTGCTGGGTCTCGATGAACTCGTAAGGCATCCTACCTCTCCTATCCCAGTCTCTCCAACTCAGCCGGCACGCTCAACACCTGCGGGGGTCCATCCTTGTTCTTTGCCGCCTCCACTCGCCGACGAGATCGCGCAATGGACTACAGCGACGGGAACCGGGTCAAGGCTTCTTCGGGCTCGCGGTTCTGCTCAACGGCGAGGGTTGGTCTGGGGTCTTGCGGCTCTCAGAGTTGGGAACGTGAGCACCGGCGCCATGTTATCACGCTAGCCGGCCGAACACAAGCCCTTGCTCTTGCCCCAGAGTGGCGTATTTCGGTCAGAGATGATACAATTAGCTTATGAAGCAACAGAAACAGCAAAGGAAGATGCCGCAGAGAGCGGCAACAGCACAGACACCGGGTACAGAAGAGCACACAACCGGGGAGCAGGCAGATGTAGTTGCGCCTGCCCTCAAGCCAGCGGTGGCGGAGCTTGTGGAGCGTTTGGTGGCTACGGCACGAGAGGTGCTGCAGTCGCCGAACGCGGAAGCGGCGACGAGAACGTATATCGGCGAGTTAGGTGAAGTCCCCGCTGCTATTGGGTCGCTGGCGCTGCGGCAGATCGCCGGTGAAGAGGGCGATCATGCCCTTCCGCTTCTGGAAGCAGCCTTGAGGAATGACAATCCAATGTTGGCCAGCGTCGCCGTCAATGCCCTCGGCTTGGTCGCAAGTGAGCGTTCAGCCCTGCTGTTATCGGCAACTGCGGACGCTGCAGCTTCAGGAGTGATCCGGAAGGCCGCCAGAAAGGAGCTGTTTCGTCTACGGAGCAAAGGAGTGCCAACGCCCACAAAGACGCCGGTGCCAAGAGAGGAGCGCGCCGTCAAGCCTCAGGCCACTGTGTTCTCCGCCCTCGCTTCTCACATTGACGGTCATGGTGACCGCCTCTTCGAGTTGGGTGTGGAACTGGCCGTTGGTGGCGTTGAGAGCCTAAGTATTATGGCCAACGAGCGCAAAGGCGTTGTGCGTTGTGAAGCCATTCCGATGGGACGCCGCCGGTTCTTCAGCGAGAAAGCAACGATCCTGGCCGAAGAGTTCCCAACGTGGGTAGAAATACCTGTCGCCTACGCGCGACAGCTACTTCATGAAGCCTATCAGAGAAATCTAGCCCAAGCGGCTGGAGCCCCCCTAGACTTCTTGCGCTGGCAAAAAGTGATCGCCGAACCGGAGACTGCGATGCGGCCCATTGTCTACGAAGAGATCAGTCCGCTCGAGGTAAAGTGGAATCCACAGCTGTTGGAGGAGTCGCCAGATATCATTGATGAGCCAGAGGTGATGGGCTGGGTTCCGCCTCCTGCGGAAATCGAGGAATATGCCAGGCGCATCGAAGAGGCCGGCCGGACGACATCTATTATTGTTCTAAGCCCATGGGCAACTCAAGAGCGAGTCAAGAAAGCCAAGGAGCAGGCTCTGGAAGACATGTTTGGCAAGGAGAACAGGACGGCGCTGAAGCGAAGATTGGAGGAGACAGCCTACATCTTTCTCCGCACAGAGCGGCCACTCCATGCCAAACGGGCCATCGCCGCGGCTCTCGCACTGCAAGACAGCAGCGTGTCGCTATCTGCAAACGCCTTCGTCACCGCACTCTTGGAGCGAAGTCTCGCGCTCTTCCGCTTGAGCCGGGAAGGCGGACTGGAAGCCAGCCGCCGGGTCGGACGAATCCACTTACCATAGATGCTTGCCTAGCGGCGTCGCACGGGGGCTTGTTCCTGCGTGGCCTTTGAGCCGCACCGTCTCCTGGCGTCCTTCCGGAAAAGGATGCAAACGCTACGGCTTTGGCTAGGTTTCCCTCAAGTGCCACGCAGCCGTAGAGCTTGCTGCTTCACTTCCATCCGTAAGCATCCCGCTGGTGAAAGACGAGCCATGTGCTAGTGTCTTGGCACGGTGCTTGCCGTGCCTAACCCTAGCGCTTTCTTGAATGTTGCGCCGGTTTTCCAGAGCACTCTTGCCATGAAGCCACTTGGTTTGAGGAGGAGAGAGGCCGTGGAAGTACGCGAATCCAAAGAAGGACGCCCATCAGATTCAGTGGCCCGGCCGGTCGGCGCCAGCCCTATCACCAACGATTTGCCTCTTGGCGAAAGGCAGCAGATGCAGAATTTCTACTATGAGATGCTGCTCATCAGGCGCTTCGAGGAAAAGGCAGGCGAGATGTATACACGTGCCAAGATGGGCGGCTATGTGCACCTCAACATCGGCGAAGAAGCAACGATTGTGGGGGCGATCAGTGTCCTCCGGCCGGACGACTACCTCTTTAGCAACTACCGCGACCATGGACATGCTTTGGTCCGTGGCCTCGATCCAAAAGCGGTCATGGCCGAGCTGTACGGCAAGGAAACGGGGGTCTGCAAGGGGCGCGGCGGCTCCATGCACATCTTTGATGGCACAAAGAACTTCATGGGCGGCTACGCCATCGTAGCTGGCCAACTGCCGATCGCGGTAGGGGCTGCTTTGGCGATCGCCTATCGCCACTCCGACGCCGTGGTTCTCGCCATGTTCGGTGAGGGCGCAACCAACATTGGCGATTTCCACGAAGCGCTCAATCTGGCCAAGATTTGGCACCTTCCGGTTGTGTTCTTTTGCGTTAACAACCAGTACGCCATGGGTTCAACCGTGGCGAGCGATTCGGCAGTCACGGAGATCTGGCGCAAGGCCTGCGCGTATGACATGGCTTCCGAACCTGTCGATGGTATGGACATCCTCGCCGTACGCGCGGTGACCGAGCGGGCGATCAAGCACGCCCGGGAAAAGCATGATCCCTACTTCGTCGAGGCCATCACCTACCGTTATCGTGGTCACTCCATGGCCGACCCCGCTCGCTACCGCACGGAGGAAGAGGTGAAGCAGTGGCGACAAAGGGATCCACTTATCACCTTCAGAGACAGGCTACTAGAAGCAGGATTGATCGATCAAGCCACGATCGACGAACTACAGAGAAAGGCCGAACGTGTCGTCGCCGAAGCCATAGATTTCGCTGAAAGCAGCCCGTTCCCTGATCCGACCACTCTCTATGACGACGTCTACGCGGAAGGGGGCAAGTAAAGTGCCTGAAATGACCTATCGCGAAGCCCTGCGCGCAGCGCTGTTCGAGGAGATGCACCGTGACGAGAATGTCTTCGTTATGGGCGAGGACATCGGCGTGTTCGAGGGCGCATACAAGGTTACCGCCGGACTCCTAGCCGAGTTCGGCCCCCAGCGTGTTAGGGACACGCCCATTGCCGAAGACGGCTTCGTGGGAGTAGGCATTGGCGCGTCAATGGTCGGGCTTAGGCCCGTCGTCGAAATGATGACGATGAACTTCGCCGTCCTTGCCATGAACCAGATCGTCAATCACGCGGCAAAGATTCGATACATGTTTGGCGGCCAGGCGAAGGTCCCAATCGTGATCCGTGGTCCTGGGGGCGGCGGCTTCCAACTAGCCGCCCAGCACTCGCAGAGTCTGGAGGTCTGGTTTGCCTATGTACCGGGGTTGAAGGTGGTAGCGCCGGCCACGGCAGCGGACGCAAAGGGCTTGATGAAGGCGGCGATCCGCGACGACAATCCGGTCATCTTCTTCGAGAACCTTGGTCTCTACAACACCCGCGGAGAGGTTCCCGAAGGTGAGCATCTGGTACCCATTGGGCAGGCAGATGTGAAACGACATGGCAAGGATGTCACGCTCGTGAGCTATTCCCGCTCGACGATCTGGGCGCTTGATGCTGCTCGCCAATTGGCGGGAGAAGGCATCGAAGCCGAGGTGGTGGATCTGCGCAGCCTGAGGCCCTTGGACATGGCCACAGTTGCCAATTCCGTGAGGAAGACGAATCGCGCCGTGATCGTCGAAGAAGGCTGGCCCGTCTACGGTATAGGCGCAGAGGCTGCCGCCTCACTGCAGGAACAGGCATTTGATTACTTGGACGCGCCCATTATGCGTGTCGGCGGTGCCGAAGTGCCCATGCCCTATTCCAAAGTCCTTGAACAAGCGGCGATCCCTGGTCCGTCGGATATTATCGAGGCAGTAAGGCGCGTTCTCGGCTAGACCTTCAGAATACTCAAGCTGGACACCGGCAGTTGACACCGCAGCACCTCTGCTTTCGCTGGAGTCGCTGCGAACTCATCTGTCGGGGTTTCTCGTCAGCGAGGAGGGTGATCCAATGGCGGTAACTGTGGTAATGCCCCGTCTCTCGGACTCAATGGAAGAAGGGACCATCATCAAGTGGATGAAGGGAGAGGGTGACCCGATAGAGAAGGGCGAGACCCTCGCCGAAATCGAAACCGACAAGGCCAACATGCAATTGGAATCGTACGAGTCGGGAATCCTGGACAAGATCATCGTCGCAGAAGGTGGCAAAGTACCGGTCGGCGAACCGATCGCCGTGATCAGGGGACGCGATGAGAAACCGGCCGCCTTCTCGGCGGCGCCGGCAACCGCTGGCGAGAAGCCGAGCGGAGCGGCAGTAGCAGCGAAGGTTGAGGTCTCCCCTCCTGAGAAAATGCCAGCGCCGGAGGAACGCCTCAAGGCCTCGCCGATAGCCCGCCGCATGGCTGCGGAGCAAGGACTTGACCTCTCTGCGATAACTGGGACCGGACCCAGCGGCCGAATTACCAAGGAAGATGTGGAGAAGTTCGCCGAGCTCATGAAGCAGGTGCACGAGAAGGAAGTGCCGGTACCTCCGCCAGCTGCTGCACCGGCGCCTCCACCGCCGCCGGCACCCGCCGTGGCAGCGCCTCCACCAGCGGCGGAATTGGCCGAAGTAGCCCCTATGTCCCGGATGCAGGCCACCATTGCCAAGCGGATGGCGCAGAGCAAGTCCACAGTCCCGCATTTTTACGTTACCATCGAAGTGGACATGCAAGAGGCTGTCCAATTGCGCAAACAGATCAATGCCACGTTGGGAGAAGGCAATGAAGCCAGCTTCAACGATATGGTGGTGAAGGCCGCCGCGCTAGCGCTGCGGCGCATCCCTCACGTCAACGCCTCCTACCGTGACGGATCAATCGAGTTAAAGAAGCAGATCAACGTCGGCGTTGCCGTCGCCGTACCAGAAGGGCTGTTGGTGCCAGTTATCAAGAACGCCGACCGGAAGACGATCGGGGAAATCGCCCGCGAGTCCAAGCAGATCTTTGAACGTATCCGGACCAACCGCATGCAGACGAGCGACTTCGAGGGAGGAACCTTTACCGTATCTAACCTCGGCATGTACGACGTGGAGGAGTTTGCGGCGATCATCAACCCTCCGGAAAGCGCAATCATGGCCGTAGGTTCGATCAAGAAGAAGCCAGTGGTGATAGACGACAACATCGTGGTCTCCGAGCGCATGCGTCTGACCTTGTCTGTAGACCACCGCGTCTTCTATGGCGCCACGGCCGCCGAATTCCTCCAGGAGGTCAAACGCTTGATGGAGAAACCCATGAGCCTGTTGGTCTGACTCACGCTTTGCCACTCATTCATGCCGGCATCCAGCCTCGGCATAACCTCGCCGAGATTGCCGTCGCGCGGGTCCGAAACCTCGCGCGCCGGTCGACTTGACCACCAACCCTGAAAGTGATACAAGTAGGCAACCGCCTGATAACAAAAAGGGAAGACGTTGGCTTCCAAATCGGCACCCGAGTGCCGGGTTTCGCCGGGTCGGGACCCGCGGTGGATGCCTTTGCCGCACAAATTCAGGATGCACGGCTAGCCTTGGCCCGGAACGGAGATCCCAGTTGCGACAGTTTAGGACCGTGGCCCGCATACGGAGATCAGCGACAGACCATGATGCTAGGAGAGAAATGCTTCGTCGCACACGCACCGTATGACGAGAAACGCCGCGTTTGGGACGTTGTGCCGGCGGCTGTTGGGACCTTCTGATTAGTCAGGTCAATCACGAGTCGGTCACAAGCCTATTAGTTTGGGGTTTGGATGGCTTAAATGGATCTCGTCAGGGAAGATACTGAACCGATAGCCCTGGTGGCAAAACCGCAAAGCCGCTTCACCACCTTCGGCGGTGGCGTCTTCTGTTCTCTGCAATTCCGCGATTTCAGGCTCCTCTGGACAGGTCTGATCTTCTCCTTCGTCGGCTTCTCGATCCAGCAGATCAGCCTCAACTGGCTCGTGTATAGCATGACGAGGGACCCATTCTATCTCTCGTTGATGAACGCGGCCAACAACCTGCCCATGCTCGCGCTTTCCCTTTTTGGTGGCGCCATGGCTGATCGCATTGACAAGCGTCGGCTGCTAATGGTCTGCCGTGGAATCCTCTTGACCTTGATTGCTCTCCTCGCGGTACTCGTGATAACGAAGCAAGTGGCGATCTGGCAAATGATGTTAATTGCGGGGACGATGGGTATCGTGTGGTCGTTCGACCTACCAACACGGCAAGCGCTGGTAGTTTCGCTCGTGCCAAAGGAGAACCTAATGAACGCCCTGGCCCTGAACTCCGCCGTGATGAGTAGTACCCAGATCGCAGGGCCGGCCCTGGCAGGCGTTCTAGTAGGGCTAATCGATGTCGGTGGGTGTTTCCTGGTGGCAAGCGTCTTGTACTTCGGTCTGATTATCGCCATCTACGCAATGCATCCACCGAAAGCAGCACCAAAGTCGAAGTCGAGCAGTGTGCTGCAAGATATGGTCGAGGGTCTCAAGTACATCCGACATGATGAAACACTCACCATTCTGCTCATCGCTTTTGCCATGGTCGGCATGTTTGGCATGACGTACTCGATCCTCATGCCGGCCTTCGCTGGCAGCGTGTTGAAGACAGAAGCCAGCGGATATGCGATGCTCATGTCCGCCTCCGCCATTGGCGCCCTGATAGGCGCGATGACCATGGCCAGGCTCAGCAACTTCGAGCGCAAGGGCACCTTGCTGTTGATCACGTCATTGTCGGCGAGCACAGGACTGGCGGTCTTCGCTTTCACATCGTGGCTTCCCATCTCCATGGCGGTTCTCGTGATTGTCGGGGCGACGATGTCTTCCACCAACACAACGATCACCACACTCACCTTGACCCGGTCGGACGCACAATATCACGGTCGCCTGATGAGCGTCAATCAAGTGTGCTGGGGAATGTCTCCGGTCGGCGGTATGCTGCTTGGCTCGCTGGCCTCTCGCTTTGGCACGCCTTGGGGAATTGGCACGGGTGCGGTCACGATGGGGCTGTTCATGGGTTGGATGTTCGCTTCTCGGCGCCATTTCCTTCGCCTATAACGTGCCACAAACGCTTCTCGTGCTATAATGAAGAGAGGAGAAAGGACTTCCAGTCGCAAGCGACGGAGTTAAGGCTGGCACCTGAGAGATCGGCCGATGGGCTGCCGCGCCACCTTGTCGGGTGGGTTTCCAAAGGAGGTAATCGAGAATGCCCGTCTCAGGAAGGCGTCCGCCCTGGTTGAGAGTGCGGTTGGGCGCCGGTCCAGGCTACACCGAGGTGAAATCAATCCTGCGACAGTCTACACTGCATACGGTCTGCGAGGAAGCCCGGTGTCCGAATATCGGGGAATGCTTCGGCCATCATACCGCCACTTTCCTGATTCTTGGCCGGGTCTGTACGCGCAATTGCAGGTTTTGCGCTATTGGTAGCGGGAAACCCGATCCATTGGACCAGGGAGAACCAGAGCGCGTAGCGCAGGCGGTGCAGGCATTGGGACTGCGTCACGCCGTAATTACCTCAGTAACTAGGGACGACTTGCCCGATGGAGGGGCCGGCGTCTTCGCCGCCACTGTTGCCAAGATCAGAGAATTGGTTCCCACCTGTAGCATTGAACTGCTCGTCCCCGATTTCCAGGGCTCGTCAAGCGCTATAGAGAGCGTCACCCGAGCGAAGCCCGATATCCTCAATCACAACCTAGAGACCGTACCTCGATTGTATCGCACTGTGCGTCCAGGGGCTAGCTACAGACGCTCGCTGGAGCTATTGCGCTCGGCCAAGATGCTGGATAGCACGCTGCTGACAAAGTCGGGATTAATGGTCGGCCTTGGTGAGACGTGGGACGAGATCGAGCGAACCATGGCCGATCTCCACGATGTCTCGTGCGACATCCTAACAATCGGCCAGTACCTGCAGCCTTCCGCAAAACACCTGGCGGTCGAACGGTACTACGAACCGGCAGAGTTTGGCCGATTGAGAGAAGCGGGGCTTCGCTTGGGTTTTCGACACGTCGAGGCGGGTGCCTTGGTCAGAAGCTCCTACCACGCCTTCGAGCAGATCCAGCAATCGGTCCAACGCGACGCGACGGACCAAGCTTGAAAGCCTTCAGGGGGCATGCTATACTACCCGCCAAAGCTGGCTAGGGCTTGCGTCGGCCGCAACACGGTAAACCGAGTTGGTCAGAGAATCTCGACCCTCATGGCGACCCTCTCTCAGGGTGGAGAGGGTCGCCATGAGGGTCGACATAGAAGGTGAGGAATGGAACTTAGCTTCACGCCAGAGCAAGAACTCCTGCGGAAGGCAGCCCGAGAGTTTGCCGAAGAGCATGTCGCGCCGCGTGTGGAAGTGATGGAAGAGAGTCAGCAGGTATCCTGGGACGTGATCAGGAAGATGTCCGAACTGGGCTTTATGGGCGTCATCGCTCCGACCCAGTACGGCGGCTCCGGACTAGGTCACGTGGCACGGATGGTGATGCTTGAAGAGATCGCCCGCATCTCGGCATCGGTAGCCATGACGCTCCAGATGACCCACGTTGGCATGCAGTGCATTCTCGACGCTGGCAACGACGAGCAGAAGGCGCAGTACGTCCCGCCCTTGGCCAAAGGAAGCCAGATCGGCACCCTGGCGATCACCGAGACTACGGGCGGCTCCGACCCGAACGGCGTAGTTACGCAAGCCAAGCTCGAAGGAGACAATTACATCCTGAACGGGCGCAAGGTATTCATCACGAATGCGCACATCGCCGACGTAATGGCGGTGGTCGGGCGCACGGATGAGGGCCCGAAGGGCACCACCGCCTTCATTGTAGACAAGACCATGCCTGGCTTCAAACGCGGTCGCGAAGAGCACAAGCTGGGTCTGCTGGGCTGTGATACTGGAGAAGTGGTCTTCGAGAACTGCGTCGTCCCGCGCCGCAACTTGCTGGGCAAAGAAGGAGATGGCATCCGCATTGGGCTGAAAGGCATCGGCGAGGTTGGCCGCGCCGGCATGGCCGGCTGTGCGCTCGGCGTACTCCGAGCCTCGCTAGAAGCGGCGGCGAAGTTCTCCAAAGAGCGGGTGGTCGGTGGTCAGGCGATCAGCAAGCTACAGTCCGTACAATGGAAGCTAGCCGACATGTATCTCGACCTTGACGTCAGTCGCCTACTGGCCTACCGCGCTGCCGAAATGAAGGACAAGGGGCAGCGCTGCGACGTTGAGATGGCGATGGCCAAATACTACTCCGTGGAAGCGGCGATCCGGGCGGCCAAGAATGCCGTGGATATCCATGGGGGCTATGGGACGCTGAAAGAGTACCCGGTGCAGCGCTACCTGCGCGACGCCTTGCTGCTTGGGCCATCTGCTGGCACTTCCGATATTATGAAGGTGATCATCGCCCGCGCTGCTCTCAGCTAACCGCAGTCATCTGCTAATCGCTATCAACTATCACAGGACCGAGCCGCGCTCGGCCCTGATTGCTTGCTTTGGCCTTTCGTCGGGGCATCTTTCGTATCGCGAGACAGAGCGAGCCCCCAATTGACGGAGAAGTGACAACTACTTCATGCGAGGTCAACCAACTTGAGGCCGCTTGACATTGTCGTCTGCTTGAAATCAGTGCCCGACCCTCGCGCCGTCGGCGCCGTGACGCTTGACCCGCGCACGCTTATGGTCAAGAAAGAAGGCGTCCCGCGAGTAATCAGCCCGCTGGATAAGAATGCGTTGGAAACCGCCTTGCAGATTAGAGAGAAGCGTGGCGGCTCTGTACGGGTCGTGAGCATGGGTTCAGCGGGAGCAGCAGAAAACCTTAGGGAGGCGCTCGCCATTGGTGCCGACGAGGTTCTCTTCCTCTCCGATCCGCTTTGCGCGGGCGCAGACACTCTCGCCACGGCGCGTGCCCTGGCTGCGGGCGTGCGATATCTTGGCCGGTTCGACCTCGTGCTCTGCGGGGCACGCAGCTTCTATGGCAGCTCTGGACAGGTTGGGCCGCAGGTGGCGGAACTGCTCGGCATCCCTCACGTCACCCAGGCGAACGGGCTAGAGTTCATCGCAGAAGAAACCCTCAGCATCAGCAGTGGCCTCGAGGTTGGCTATGCCATAGTGGAGGGCCACCTACCCTTGCTAGTCAGCGTGGTCAAGGAGATCAATGTTCCACGTGGCATCTCGCTCCTTGGCATTGTCGCCGCTCGCTCCAAACCACTCCGCGTCGTCACCTGCGCTGACCTCGGTCTCAGCCCCGACAAGGTCGGCCTTGCCGGTTCGGCAACGCGCATGATCGGCGTTTTCGCACCACCGAATAAGCGGCAGGGTCGCATTCTTGGCGGGCCCGCGCAGGAGGCCGTCAGGACTCTCGTCGCTGAACTGCGGAGTGCGGGCGCTTTGCCGATGCTCAGCGCGCACGGAGAGGGCGGCTAATGAACACTGCCGAGGCTATGTCCAGCCGCTATGCAAACGACTACCGGGGTGTCTGGGTATTCGCCGAGCAGCGAGGCGGCCGGTTGCTGGAAGTGGGTCTGGAGATTCTGAGCGAGGCAAGGAAGCTGGCCGACCGGCTGCAGACCGAGGTCTCGGCCCTCCTCCTCGGTGAAGACGTATCGACTCAAGCTGGCGAGCTAATTGCCCACGGTGCCGATCGGGTGTTTCTAGCTGACCACCCGTCGCTGAAGCATTTCAACCCTGATTCTTACAGTACGATTGTGGTCGACCTAGTCAACGAGTATCGCCCGGCCATCTTGCTCCTCGGGGCAACGAGCGTCGGGCGCGATCTAGCCCCGACAGTCGCCGCACGCCTCGACACTGGCCTCTGCGCCGACTGCATTGCTTTCGACCTTGACGAGCAGAATCGCTTGCTCCAGATTGCACCTGTGTTCGGGGGCAAGGAACTGGCGCACATGCTATGTCCGGTTCGCCGACCCCAGATGGCGACCGTGCGCCCAAGCGTCTTCGTCAAGCGAGAGAAGGAAGTCCGCCAGGGCGAAGTAGTGTTGGTGGATCTGAGCGAAGGACTGGTCCAATCACGAATCATTGTGCGCGGAGTGTTTCTGGAAGAACCACCAGACCGGCCTCTTGGACAATGTGAGACTGTGGTTGGCGGGGGCGCTGGCATCGGCAACGAAGAAGGCTGGCGACTAATCCGAGAATTGGCGAAAGTCCTTGGAGCAGGCATCGGCGGCACGCGTCCGCCCATGGACGAAGGGTACCTGCGAGAGGACCAAATGATCGGTCAGAGTGGCGTGACAATTAGGCCAAGGCTGTACCTGTGCGTTGGCATTTCGGGCGATATCCAGCATACTGTTGGCTTTGAGCACGCGGGAACCGTCGTCGCGATCAACCGCGATCCGAAGGCTCCGATCTTCAAGGTCGCCGATTATGGCATAGTCGGTGACTACCGCGAAGTGATCCCCTTGCTGCTGGATGAACTGCAGAGCGCAAGGTAATCCGCCTGCCTCCGATATAGAGATACCTAGGCACGCCTCCTGCCAATCGGACCTTACATGGAGACGACAATCTATCTCGTGCGCCATGGCACGGTGCACAACCCCCGGCATGTTCTCTATGGGCGGCTCCCTCGCTACCACTTGAGCAGAGGGGGCCGGCTTGAGGCTCAGCGTAGGGCTTTGTTCCTGGCCGGGAAAGGCATCGCGGCGATCTATGCTAGTCCACTCCTGCGAGCCCGGCAGACCGCCCGGATTATTGCCGCGCAGTTGCCATGTGCCCCAGTGCATGTATCAAGGCTCCTAACCGAAGTACGCACTTCGCGCCAAGGGGAGACTATTAGCGTAGCCAGGCCCCACTTCGACCTCTACGAAACGACCACCAAACAAGACCAAGAAACGATCGGTGAAATCCTCGATCGCATGTGCAAGATCCTGAAGCGGATCTTTGCCAAACACCTAGGAGGCAGAGTAGCTTGCGTCACCCATGCAGATCCAATTGTCATAACAGTGGCTGGCTTCCTTGGCGTTCCATTGGCCCCGGCCAGTCTACGCGAACTTATTTTTCCGAGCCCGGCCTCGGTCACGAAAATCGTCTTCGGCGAATCAATGCGCGTCATCCGCGTGATCTACTTTGATCCGAGCGATCTGGAGAAAGGGGTGCCGATCCCCGTAAGATAGCCACTAACTGTCACGCACAGCGGACTGTCGTAGCAGTTGAGCGACCTGGCTCCTCTCGTCGTCTGTTAACTGCCGCCCCATGCGGTGTTCGCCCTCCGACAACAGGACATCTAGCTGCAAGAGCAACCGAGTCGCCTCCCGAGGCGTGAGCACAGCCGCCAACCAGTTGACCCTATCGAGCCAGCACGGTTGAGGCCTTAGGTCATCGACCTCCGACCAAGTACTACTCATGGACGTCCCCCATGGTCATTGCCATTGCACCCTTTCATCTTCGACGGACTGGCAAGTGATCACCTGCCGACGACTATCCGAGCTTATCACGGAAGTGCGCCACCCTGGTCCTTCCTCGGGCATAGCGGTGGCTATCCCCACTAGCCATTCCCGGCACCGTCGACTACTTCTTGCCGCGTTTCTTCGAGAGTATAAGGGCGAGTCCGGCGGAAATCAATACCGAAGGCTCGAATTCTACCCTATCTCTAACCATTTCTAACGGCGCTAGCGCCGGTTGTCTGGTATTAGTTCAGAGTTGTGGGGAAGTGAGAAGTTGTCGGCAGGAGAAGAAGGGGTTGAGTCCTTGGGCTCGCCAAGCACCGAATAGCGAGGCGAGGACCATCTTGGTATCGCTGCCTTTCTTGGAGCGAGTGCCCCCGCTAATCTTGCAGCTGGTGACCAAGTGACGCAGGCTCCTCTCCGCCCCGTTGTTATCCGAGGGGACCTCGGGGTAGCCCCCGAAGACGAATAGTTCCGGG